>Ga0081528_100118_pt1 | contig 60564 bp, 55 predicted proteins | sample HotLakmasection4_FD_71011 | JGI IMG/M metagenome (GOLD analysis project Ga0081528, IMG submission 71011) | Hypersaline microbial mat communities from Hot Lake, Washington, USA - Section #4 (SPADES assembly) (version 2) | ecosystem: Environmental > Aquatic > Non-marine Saline and Alkaline >...
CGGCCGCATAGCGCGCCCCCCTCGGGGGGCGGCCTTATCGGGATGCAGCCCTTCGGCCGATGACAGCCGTGCGGCAGGCGCGTGACGAGCTCGCCTCGGTGATTGCCGGCCCGCCTCGAGCGTCAAGGCTTGCCGGCACACCCCGAGCCCTCTACCGTCCGGCCGAGCAAGGTGAGCGTTGCCGTTCGATGACCGTGTCTGCCGCCACTGCCGCGCTGGTCGCGGATGACATCAAGAAGCGCTTCGGGCCGCTCGAGGTGCTCAAGGGCATCTCGCTCGCCGCAAAGCGCGAGGACGTCATCTCCATCATCGGTGCTTCGGGGTCCGGCAAGAGCACGTTTCTGCGCTGCATCAACTTCCTCGAGACCCCGGACTGCGGGCGCATCGTCGTCGGCGGCGAGGAGATCCGGATCAAGCAGAACCGGCTCGGCCAGCCGGTGATCGGCGATCAGGGCCAGCTCAGCCGGATCCGGGCGAAGCTCGGCATGGTCTTTCAGGGCTTCAATCTCTGGTCACACATGACCGTCCTGCAGAACGTCATGGAAGGCCCGCTCACCGTGCTCCGCCAGCCCAGGGCCGAGGTCAGGGACCGGGCAATGGATCTCCTGGCCAAGGTCGGCATCGCCGAGAAACACGATGCCTATCCGGTCGAGCTGTCCGGTGGCCAGCAGCAGCGCGTCGCCATCGCCCGTGCCCTCTGCATGCAGCCGCAGGTGCTGCTGTTCGACGAACCGACCTCCGCCCTCGATCCCGAGCTCGTCGGCGAGGTCTTGAAGGTGATGCGCGACCTCGCGGCCGAGGGACGAACGATGATCGTCGTCACCCACGAGATGGGCTTCGCGCGCGAGGTCTCGAACCGCGTGATGTTTCTCGCCGACGGGCTGGTGGCCGAGGAGGACACCCCGGCCGAGCTCTTCGGCAATCCCAAGACCGAGCGCTGCCGGCGCTTTCTCGCCAGCGTGCTCTGATCATCCAGGACCAGGAGGAACCGACCCATGCCGATCACCCGCTCTCTCGCCCTCGCCGCCGGGCTGCTCTTTGCCGGCAGTGCCGCGGCACAGGACTGGAGCACCATCCGGATCGCCACCGAAGGGGCTTACGCGCCCTGGAACTTCACCACTGCAGCCGGTGAGCTCGCCGGCTTCGAGCTCGACCTCGCGGCCGACCTCTGTGAGCGCATGGACGCGGAATGCGAGATCGTCGCGCAGGCCTGGGACGGCATCATCCCGGCGCTCCAGGCCGGCCGCTACGACGCCATCATGGCCGGCATGTCGATCACCGACGAACGCCGCGAGGTGATCAGCTTCTCGCGCTCCTATGCGACCACGCCGGCGATCTTCGTCGCCCCCAAGGACAGCGAGCTCGCCGCCGCCGAACTTCCGGAGACCCGCATCGACATGGGCGACCTCAGCGAGGAGGACGAGGCGCTCATCGACCAGCTGCGCGAGCTGACCGCCGGGATGACCGTGGGCGTGCAGACCGCCACCATCCACGAGAACTTCCTGCGCGAATACATGACCGACATCGACATCCGCGCCTACGACACCCAGGAAAATCTCGACCTCGACCTGCAGGCCGGGCGGATCGACATCGCCTTGGCCGACCAGAGCGGCTGGCAGCCGCTGCTCGAAGGCGAGTCGGGGGACGACTTCATGCGCGTGGGCCCGGGCTTTTCCGGCGGGATCTTCGGCGAGGGTGTCGGCGTCGGTATCCGCCAGGAGGACGAGGAACTGGTCGAGAAGTTCAATACGGCCATTCAGGCGGCGCTCGAGGACGGCACGGTGAGCGAGCTCGCGATCGAGTGGTTCGGCTTCGACAGTGCGGCCATCCCCTGAGCCGGCAGCGACGCCGGTAACGGGCCTTGGATCTTTCGCTGCTCGCCTGGGGCGACGCCGGCTGGGGTGACCAGATGGCGAGGGGGGCCGTCGTCACCCTCGCCGTCGCGGTCGCCGCCTACGCGCTCGGCATCGTCGTCGGTACCGGGCTCGCGGCCATGAAGCTCTCGGCGATCCCGCCCTTGCGCTGGATCGCCACCGTCTACACCACCGTCATCCGCGGCATCCCCGAGCTCCTCGTCATCTATCTCGTCTTCTTCGGCGGCGGGGCAGCGCTCCGCGCCATCGCTTCGGGCATGTTCGGCTACGAAGGTTACATCGACCTGCCGATCTTTCTCACGGGGACGATCTGTATCGGCGCCAGTGCCGGGGCCTATTCGACCGAGGTGATCCGGGGTGCGGTGCAGAGCGTGCCGAAAGGCCAGATCGAGGCCGCGATCGCCGTCGGCATGAGCAAGGCGCAGCGCTTCTGGCGCATCCTGGTGCCACAGGTCGCCCGCTTCGCCTTGCCGGGGCTCGGCAATGTCTGGCAGTTCACCCTCAAGGACACCTCCCTGATCTCGGTGATCGGGCTGGTCGAAATCATGCGCCAGGCGGCGATCGCCGCCGGCTCGACGCGCGAGCCCTTCACCTTCTACCTGGTCGCCGCGATCCTCTATCTCGGCCTCACCTCGTTCTCCAATCGCGGCTTCGACCGGGCCGAGCGCTGGGCCAATCGCGGCGTGCGGCGGGCCTGATGGATTTCGCCGCGTTCGCCCGCTATGTCCCGGAACTGGCTGCCGGCCTGCCGCTGACCCTGCTCCTGGTCGCTCAGTCCCTGGTCCTCGGCTTCGCGCTCGCGGTCCTCGTCGCGCTCATGCGCCTCAGCAGCAATCGGCTGCTGTCCGGCTTCGCCTACGGCTTCGTCTACGTCTTCCGCAGCACGCCGCTCCTGGTCCAGATCTTCCTCGTCTACTACGGCTCGGGACAGTTTCGGCCGTTCCTGGAGGATATCGGGCTCTGGGTCTTTTTCCGCGATGCCTGGTTCTGCGCGGTCGTGGCGCTGACCCTGAATACCGGTGCCTATACCAGCGAGATCATCCGAGGCGGCATCCAGTCGGTGCCGTACGGCCAGCTCGAGGCCGGCCGGGCGGTCGGGATGACGCGGCTCGCACTCTTTCGGCGCATCACCTTCCCGATCGCGATCCGCCAAGCGCTGCCCGCCTACGGCAACGAGATCATCTTGATGGTCAAGGCGAGCTCGCTGGCCTCGACCATCACCATCCTGGAGATCACCGGGATCGCCAAGAAGATCATCGCCTCGACCTTTCAGCCGGTCGAGGTCTTCATCATCGCCGGCGCCTTCTACCTCGCGATCAATTTCGTCGTGACGCAAGCCATCCGCTGGGCCGAGTACCACCTCTCGCCGAAGAGCCCCCAGGCCCGCGCCCGGGCGGAGGAACGGCGGCAGAAGGCCGTCCTGGCACGCTGAAGCGCTCAATCGTCCCCGGATTTCGAAGGCGCCAGCCGGTCCTCGGCGCGACGCGCGCCGAGTGCTCCGAGTGCCACGAAAAGGGCAGCACTGACCGCCACGAGACCGAGACCGAGCAGCGGGCGGAAGACCAGCCAAGCCAGCGCAATGACGGCGAGGGCCCAGGCCAGCGCCAGCGAGAAGGCGATCGGGCCCCTCATCTTCGCCTTCAGCGCGGCAAGGGGCGGCAGGCGCCGGGCGATATGGCCCAGAAGAACCGAAAAGCCGACGAAGATGCCGAGCGTGCCGCCGGCACGAACGAGCCAAGTGGTGAGCGCATTCGAGCGATAGCCGGCAGCGAACATCTGCGACGATGTCCTGAGGCCCGGCTCGGCCATCGCCACGGTCCCGCCGTTGGGCGCGGTCCAGGGGCGGAGGATCGCCCCGTCGAGACCGCCGAGCACGCTGATCTCACCCACCGGCACAGCGTCGAAGCGCACCCGCACATCGCCGATCGCGGGGCTGGTGGGCGAGCCCGTGAAGAAGGCGGCGCCTTCGCCGCGCAGAGCCCGCCCGTCGACGAAGACCTCGCGGCCGGGCACGGCGACGGCCTCGCTCGCCGGCAACCGGTCGAGCAGTTCAGGGGCCACCGCATAAGCACCGAGCGCCACCTCCTCGGGGTAGAAGCGGGCGCTCCGGATGCTCGGTGCCGGCGGGTTGGTGTGCCGCAGCCGATCGCGAAAGCGCTCCGACGGGATACGCCCCTCGGCCCACACGGCCTCGTAGTTGTCGGTGCGGTTGTCGCCGGTACCCTGGCTGAACTCGCGCCACTGGTACATCTCCACCACCCGATCGAGGCGCAGCACCTCGGCCGTCAGGGGCAAGAGCGGATCGGTCACGGGCCCGCTCAGCCGGGCCGGGCCCGAGAGGTGGACGAGCCCCGCCGTGCCCTCGGGCGGCACCCGGTCGAGGTCGGCGGCGACGAGGGCGCGCTCGCCCGCGGTCAGGGTCGCCGTGGCCGCCGCCGAGCGCCATTCGTTCCAGAAAAGCGCGAGACTGCCGGCGAGCAGCAAAATCAGACCGAAAACGACGATGACGGTCTTGCGTCCGGGCTTTTTTCTGGAGCGCTGCCGGTCGGCCATGGAGCACCTTTGCTTGGTCCGTGGAAGAGCTTGCCGGGCCGCCGGCGATCGGGCAAGGGACGGGCATGATGCGCGAGCCGGCTGTTCCCTGTCGCGACCTTGCCGCCCGGCGCCTGCATCGGGCACTCGCTGAACTCGCCCTTTGCGATCCGGACGTCGCACGGGCGATCGAGCGGGTGGGCCTCCCGGCACCGCGCACCCGGCCGCCGGGCTTTGCGACACTTCTGCGGATCATCACCGCCCAGCAGCTCTCGACCAAGGCGGCAGCCGCCATCCAGACGCGGCTGGAAGCGGCCTTGGGTGGAACGACGACGCCCGAGGCCTATCTGGCGCTCGACGAGACGGCCCTTCGCGCCTGCGGGCTGAGTGCGCGCAAGGTCGTCTACGGCCGGGCCTTGGCCGAGGCGTTGGCCTCGGGCCGGCTCGATCTGCAGGCACTCGCCGCTGCCCCCGACGAGGTGGTGATCGAGGCGCTGACGGCGCTGCCCGGCTTCGGCCGCTGGAGCGCCGAGATCTACCTCCTCTTCGCCCTCGATCGCCTGGATGTGCTGCCGGCCGACGACCTGGCCCTGCAGGTGGGCTTCCAGCGGCTGAAGCGGCTCGACGCGCGGCCCAAGGCCGAGGCGTTTCGCCTTGCAACCGAAAGCTGGGCACCCTGGCGCGGCGCCGGCTCGATCCTGCTCTGGCATTTCTACGGGGCGGCGACGTTGGACGAGGGCTGACGCGGCTCGCGCAGCGGTCGCATTGCTTGTGGCGCATGCCGCCGTCTGCTAGATCATGACGGCGTTGTAAAATCCGCCGAGCGCTCGCTTCTCGAGCCCGCGGACGCCCGTTTTTCGCCCAGGAAAACCGACACTTGGCCGCTTCCCAGCCCCCTCGGGGATTCGAGATCGTCCCGATCGAGGAGGAGATGAAACGCTCCTACCTCGATTACGCCATGAGCGTGATCGTCAGCCGCGCCCTGCCCGACGTCCGCGACGGCTTGAAACCCGTCCAGCGGCGCATTCTCTACGCGATGCGCGAGGCCGGCTACGATGTCGGGCGGCCGCACCGCAAGTCGGCGCTGATCGTCGGCGACGTGATGGGCAAGTACCACCCGCACGGCGATACGGCGATCTACGACGCCATGGTGCGGATGGCGCAGCCCTGGTCGATGCGACTCCTGCTGATCGACGGGCAGGGCAATTTCGGCTCGATGGACAACGACCCGCCGGCGGCGATGCGCTACACCGAAGCACGCCTCGCCCGGCCGGCAGCCGCCCTCCTCGACGATATCGACAAGGACACGGTGGGCTTCCGGCCCAATTACGACGAGAGCATCGACGAGCCCGAGGTCCTGCCGGCCCAGTTCCCGAACATCCTGGTCAACGGGGCGGGCGGCATCGCGGTCGGCATGGCGACCAACATCCCGCCGCACAATCTGGGCGAGATCATCGACGCCACGGTGGCGCTGATCGACGATCCGGACCTGGAACTCACCGATCTGCTGGAGATCGTCCAGGGCCCGGACTTCCCCACGGGCGGCATCATCCTCGGCCGCGCCGGCATCCAGCAGGCCTACATGACCGGCCGCGGCAGCATCACGCTCAGGGGCAAGTGCTCGGTCGAGGAGATCAGAAAGGACCGCCAGGCGATCATCGTCCACGAGGTGCCGTACCAGGTCAACAAGGCCCGGATGGTCGAACGCATCGCCGAGGTGGTGCGCGAGAAGCGGGTCGAGGGGATCTCGGATCTCAGGGACGAGTCGGATCGGCACGGCGTGCGCGTCGTCATCGAGATCAAGCGCGACGCCGATCCCGACGTCGTCTTGAATCAGCTCTACAAGTTCACGCCGCTGCAGACCGGCTTCGGGGTGAACATGGTGGCGCTGAACGGCGGCCGGCCGGTGCAGATGACCTTGAAGGAGGTGCTCGAGGCCTTCATCGCGTTCCGCGAGGAGGTCATCCTCCGCCGTACCGCCTACGATCTCGCCAAGGCCCGCGAGCGGGCGCATATCCTGGTCGGCCTCGCCGTCGCGGTCGCCAATATCGACGCGGTGATCGCCCTCATCCGCGCTGCTCCCGACCCGGCGACGGCGAAGGCGGGGCTGCTCGAGCGGGCCTGGCCGTCGGCCGCCATCCGGCCCCTTCTGGCGCTGGTCGAGGGCGAGGAGGTGGCGGCACGGCCCGACTACCGCCTCTCCGAGCGGCAGGCGCAAGCCATCCTCGACCTTCGCCTGCAGCGCCTCACCGGCCTCGAGCGCGAGAAGATCACCGCCGAGCTCGAAGAGATCACCAAGACCATCGCCGAGCTCTTGCGCATCCTGCAGAGCCGCGAGCGGCTGCTCGAGGTGATGAAGGACGAGCTCACCGCGGTTCGGGAGAAGTTCGCAGACGCGAGGCGGACCTTCATCGACCTCGACGCCGAGCTCGACATCGACATCGAAGACCTGATCCCGCGCGAGGACATGGTCGTCACGGTCACCCACAAGGGCTACATCAAGCGGGTGCCGGTCTCGACCTTCCGTGCGCAGCGCCGCGGCGGCAAGGGCCGGGCGGGAATGCGCACCCACGAGGACGATTTCGTCTCGCGCCTGTTCGTCGCCAACACCCACACGCCGGTCCTCTTCTTCTCGTCGCTGGGCCGGGTGTACAAGCTCAAGGTCTACAAATTGCCGCTCGGCAACCCGCAGGCCCGCGGCAAGGCGATGATCAACCTCTTCCCGCACCTCTCGGCAGGCGAGTGGATCACCGCGATCCTGCCCTTGCCCGAGGACGAGGCGTCCTGGGCCGAGCTCTCGGCGGTGTTCGCCACGGCCAAGGGCAAAGTGCGGCGCAACGATCTCGCCGATTTCACCCGTGTGCCGGTCAACGGCAAGATCGCCATGGGGCTGGACGACGGCGACCGCCTGATCGGCGTCGACGTCTGCGACGACAGCCACGACATCCTGCTCGCCACCACCGCCGGCAAGGCGATCCGCTTTGCGGTCGAAAGCCTGCGGGTCTTCCGCTCGCGCACCTCCGAGGGGGTCAGGGGCATCGATCTCGCCTCGGGCGATGCGGTGATCTCGATGTCGATCCTCGACCACATGACGCTCTCGACCGAGGAGCGCGAGGAACTGAGCCGGATCGCCAACGCCCGGCGCCGCGCAGCAGCCAGCGAGGAAACCGCCGAGGAAGCAGGCGCGGACGTGCCGGCCTTGCTCGAGTCCGAGACGGTCGAGGCGATGCTCGCGCGCGAGCAGCTGATCCTGGCGGTCACCGTCAACGGCTACGGCAAGCGCACCTCGGCCTTCGAATATCGGGTGACCAACCGCGGCGGCCAGGGGATCATCAATATCGAGACCTCCGAGCGCAACGGCCCGGTCGCCGCGACCTTCCCGGTGGCGCCGACCGATCACCTGATGCTGGTCACCGACAAGGGCAAGACGATCCGCATTCCGGTCGACGGGATCAGGGTCGCCGGCCGCAAGACCCAAGGGGTGACCCTTTTCAGCATCGAGCCCGGCGAGCACGTCGTCTCGGTGGCCCGCCTCGCCGACACGGGCGAGAACGGCGAGGTGGAGGACGAGGTCGAGAGCGACGGCGACTGACGCGGGCTCGGCCTCAGTTGCAACCCGTGTGCCGGCGCCACATGACCGGGTCGTGGCCAACGGGCACGCTGGCGCACGGATCGGCGGCATAGCCACGCAGCTCGTTGTAGCGCTCGATTTGCGCTTCGCTCAAAAGCTTCGGGGTCTCGAGATGGGTGCGCAAATGGATGAAGCGCAACCGACCGCGGGTGGCCGCGATCTCGTCGAGTTGCGCGCGGAGACTGGTCTCGGTCACGGTACCGTCGCGAAAATCGGCCTCCAGCGCCGCCTCCAGAGCGATCAGACGCTCGCCCTCTTCGATCGCCTCGGCCTGCATCGCCGCGAAGAGTTCTTCCAGTGTGGCGATCTGCGCCGCATCGAGCGGAATCGCGTCCCGCAGCTCCAGAAGATGAGCGGGACCGGGGATCCCGTTGAGCTCGGCGGCTTTGGCGAGGCCCCAGCCGCCGCCACGCCGCAATTCCGCGATGTCGTCCGCTGACAGACTCTTGATCGCACGGCTCTCTTCGCCGGCATAAGCCGATGGGTGGTGCGTGTGCGCCTGAGCCTGTGCGAGGCTCGGCAGCAGGACCGAAAGTGCAACGAGTGCCAGCTTGGTCGACATTGCGAGTCACCTCCGGGCGATTCACCTCGAGGATTGCAGCGCCCTTGTTGCGCGGTGCGATCGCTGCCGACATGATCTCGATCATGTCCGAGCTCGAGAAACTCTTCGATCCGACCGCCAGCGTCGGCCTCGACTTCGCCAAGGGGACCTACCTGTTTCATCAGGACGATCCCGTGCACGTGGTCTACCGCCTGACCGACGGGGCCGTGCAGCTCCGGCGCCAGCAACAAGATGGCGGCTTCGTCGTCGTGCAGCGGGCGCAGGCCGGCGGCATTCTGGCGGAAGCGTCGCTCTTCGCCGACCACTATCATTGCGACGCCCTGGCCGTGGCTGCCACTCGCGCCCTGGCCATCCCGGTTGCGACGCTCCGCGCGCGGCTCGCGGCCTCGCCCGCCGGATCGCGAGCGTTCACGACACATCTCGCCCGCGAGGTGCAGGCGGCACGGTTGCGCGCCGAGATTCTCGGGCTGAGGACAGTGGGACAACGGCTCGATGCCTGGCTCGCCTGGCAGCACGGTCGCCTGCCCGAGCGCGGCGGCTGGGTGCTGCTCGCAGCCGAACTCGGTGTGACCCCGGAAGCGCTCTATCGCGAGCTCGCCAGACGTCGGTGCGCCGACGCTGCGGCGCCGCAACAGCCGGGCGCTTGCCAAAACCACCGCTGAAGGTATTTTGCCGCACCGCACCAGGGCCTCGGGAGGAGCGTCTTTGCGTCGAATCCGCACCGGGATCTACCCCGGCACCTTCGATCCGATCCACAACGGCCATCTCGACGTCATTCGCCGGGCGACCGTGCTGGTCGACGAGCTGATCGTCGCCGTCGCGATCAATGCCGGCAAGGAACCGCTGTTCGACCTGGACGAGCGGACCGCCCTGGTCGAGAGCGACATCAACGGCATGATGGCGGCGAACGAGCACAACGGCGCCAGGGTCGTGGTCCGGCCGTTCGAGAACCTGCTGATGGCCTTCGCCGCCCAGAACGAAGCCGATTTCATCATTCGCGGGCTCAGGGCCGTCTCCGACTTCGAGTACGAGTTCCAAATGGCGGCCAACAACAAGCGGCTCTATCCGAAGATCGAGACGGTCTTTTTGATGGCGTCCGAGACCAACCAGTTCATCTCGTCGCGCTTCGTCAAGGAAATCCACATCCTGGGTGGCGACGTTTCCAGCTTCGTCTCGGAAAACGTGCTGTCGCTGCTGCGCACCAAGCGCCCGCATTGAGGTGCGGGTCGACGCTTTCGACTTCGACCTGCCGGCCGAGCTGATCGCCCAAGAGCCGCTGGCCGAACGCGACGCTGCACGGCTCCTGGTCGTGGGCGAGACACTGCAGGACCGCTACGTCCGCGACCTGCCGGCGCTGCTCGCCCCCGGCGACCTCCTGGTGCTCAACGAGACCAAAGTGCTGCCGACGCGGTTCGCCGGGCGGCGGCGCCGCGGCAGTTCGCCCGTCCAGGTGACATTGGTGGCGGATCGTGGCGCCGACCGCTGGTCGGCCCTCGCCAAGCCGGGGCGGCGGCTCGCCCCGGGTGACGTGGTGGACCTCGCTCCCGGGCTCGAGGCCGTGATCGAGAGCAAGGACGAAGACGGCTTCTTCACCGTCGCGCTCGAGGCCGCGTCGGGCAGCGTCCAGGATGCGATCCGCCGGCACGGCGCGATGCCGCTGCCGCCCTACATCAAACGGCCGGCCGCGGGCGATCCCGCCGACCTCGAGCGCTACCAGCCGATCTTCGCCAAGGAAGAAGGCTCGGTCGCCGCACCCACGGCGTCCCTGCACTTCACCGAACGACTGCTCGCTGCCCTCGCCGCACGCAGCATCGAGCGCGCCTCCTTGACCCTGCATGTCGGGCTCGGCACGTTCCTGCCGGTCAAGGCCGCGGACACGAGCGAGCATCGCATGCACGCCGAGTGGTTCGACCTGCCCGAGGCGACGGTCGCGGCGGTCGAGGCGACCCGGGCGCGCGGCGGGCAGGTCGTGGCGGTGGGAACGACGGTGCTCCGGGTCCTCGAGGCACAGGCACGATCGGGCGCGCTTCGCGCCGGCAGCGGCGAGACGGCGCTGTTCGTCACGCCGGGCTTCGCGTTCCACGTCGTCGACCGCCTGTTGACCAATTTCCACTTGCCGCGCTCGACACTCTTCATGCTGGTCGCAGCGCTCGCCGGGCTCGAGCGCATGCAGGCGGCCTACGCGCACGCTATTGCCGAACGCTACCGGTTCTTCAGCTACGGCGACGCCTGTCTGATCGATCGGCTGGCATGAGCCGACCGGTCTGCTAGACTGCCGGGGCGGAGGTGGTGTCATGGCCGAAAAGGCTCGGCAGCAGGGGATGACGGTCGACGCGTTCATCGAGTGGGCGACGGCCCAGCCGCGCGGGCGCTACGAACTGCTCGACGGCAAGGTCTACGCGATGTCGCCGGAGCGCGTCGCCCACAACGAGGCGAAGCAGCTGACCTGGCTGGCGTTTCGCGAGGCGCTGCGGGCGCGCGGCCTGCCGTGCCGGGCCTATGGTGACGGGCTGACGGTGCCGATCGACGCCACGACCAGCTACGAGCCCGACGTCCTGGTGCGCTGCGGCGAGCCCCTCGATCCCGACACGGTCAAAATAACGGACCCGGTCATCGTGGTCGAGGTCGGCTCACGCAGCACGCGCGGCCTGGACGTCGGCCTGAAGCTGACGGACTACTTCGAACTCGCGAGCCTCGCCCATTACCTGCTGGTCGACACCGACCGCCGTGTCGTCACCCACCACCACCGCGACGCGGCGGGCCATATCCACACCAGCATCCATCACGACGGCTGCCTGCACCTCGACCCACCCGGCATCGAGATCGAGGTCGCGGCCTGCTTTCCTGACGCCGGCTAGGAGAGCTTGGCCAACTCGTCGAGAAAGCGGCCGACGGCGTCGACATCGTCGAGGATGAAACAGGCATAGGTGTTCTGCGGGCCGTCGAGCCCCACCACGATACCGCAGCCCCAATCGTCGATGGCACGAAAGGCATCCTCGTCGGTGACGTCGTCGCCGAGAAACAGCGGATAGGCCGTATCGGGGCCGAGACCGGTGTTCCCGAGGATCCACTCGAGCGCCTTGCCCTTGTCCCAGTCGAGATCGGGGACGAACTCGAACACCATCTTGCCGGTCTTGATCGCGTACTCCGGGAAACTGCCGGACACTTTCTCGACCGCCTGCTCGACGATCGGTGCGGCGTCCGGTGCGGCTCGGCGATAGTGGACGGCGAGGCCGAAGCGCTTGGGCTCCAGCTGGATGCCCGCAATGGCGCCGAGTTCGGCGTCGAGCGCCTGCCGCAGGGCGCCGAGCTTGTCCGCCGCCGCTTCGGCCTCCTCGCGCGACGTCGTCTCGCCGCTCGGATGGCGCAGCTCGAAGCCGTGGCTCGCCGCGTAGAAGATATTCTCGATGCCGATCCGCGCGAACAGATCGTCGAGGCCGCGGCCGCTGATGACGGCCGTGCGGAAACGTGCGGCGACGCGCTCGAGCCGCTGCCGCATCGCAGGGTCGAGCACGGCATCCTCGGGCCGTTCGACGATCGGCGTCAAGGTGCCGTCGTAATCGAGAAATATGCAGACTTCGCGCTCCGACAGACGGGCATCGGCGCGCAGCTCCTCGATCACCTCGAAGGCATCCGGAAGGTCGTGACGGTGTCGCACTTTCCTCGCTCCTCGATCAGCCTTGCTGGCCTCGCTCCTCGATCAGCCTTGCTGGCCGGTCCCTTCTAGCTGCCATCGAACCGAACGTCGAGGCCGCCAACGGCCCTCGCCGATTTCAGCCGTGCTCGGGCGTGCGGCGAGACAGTGGATGGCGATGTCCGACCCGTGGCCGATTCCGGCAGCGTCCCGCCCCCGGGCGAGCGGGCACGCCGAGGCCTCGGATCACCCCGCGGCGGAGGAGCCCGATCCGGCGTCGCCACTCGATCGCCGTGCGAACAATGCCCCCGGTCAGGCAAATCTTTACCTCTTGCCCCTAAAAGCGCCATTGCGAGCGGTTCTTCGGAGTGATGATATCGGCTTCATCGAAGCGAGCACGGCCGAACGGTCAATTGCGCCCGGGCGCCTGGCCGCGAGCGCTGATTACCACAGCGTCGGCGAAACGCCCCCAGTCGTGCCAGATCCCGGCTGAACCGTCGGCGCCGCCACGGCGGACCATCGTGCGAGGCCGCACGGCGCCGCCAGACTTGTCGAGAATCGCGGCGCCACGCGGCCCTCCAGTGGCGAGGGGCTTCTCGATCTCATCCGTCGAGTGCAGCTTGGCGCGGTTGTTGGGCCAGGACGGGGATTCAGGCCCGAACATCTGCCTCGGCGTCAGCCGTGAAAGGCCAGGAGGCCTTCGACCGCAGCCCTGAATGCGACGCGGTCAGCGGCGGGCCGGAGCTTCGGGATGGCGAGCTCGATCCGGCCGACCCGCGTCTTCCGACCGCATTCGCGGTGCACGTTGCAGTGGTCGATCCGGTCCGGGCTGCGCACGCCGGCGGCGGCAGCGGTGAGCTGATCGGCCTCGGCGGCCATCAGCCGTCCACCGGCAAAGGCCAGAAGCTCGGGGATCCGTTTGTGATCGGCACCCTTCTCGATCAGTTCGAGCAGCACCGTTCTGTCTTCGATCGTCGTTGTCGCCGGTTCGGTTGAGGTCAGCCAATCGAACCCATAGCGACGACCGGCTGTGACCGCCTCGCCGGCGGCAGGCCTTCGCCTGACCCGGCGAAGGTCGGTCGGCGCGCCGCGCTCGGCTCGCCCTTACGCCACGCGAAGAGACGTAAGCCGAATCCGCGCTGCCGAATGCGCGCTCGGCCGTTCCTGACGCGCCGAACACCCGTTCCGCTCGGCAATCGCTGTCTCCCTCGGTCCATGGCCCCATCTCGGCCCGATCGAGGCCGAACGGCGAGGCGGTTTCCGCAGCTGTCCTGTTTGCAGGCTCGGACCGCGCAAGTCCTCGCTCCGACGCTCCAGCCGGGCGACCTCGCTGCCGCCGCCAACCCGAGAAGTCAAGAAGTCACCTCCACCTGTAAAGGACGCGACCGTTACACGCGGGGCAATCGTCCTTTCTTTACTGCCCTGTAGACTTGACCCGAACCCGATGGAGAGAGTTTTCGCCGACCTCGACGACTGCTTACTCGAGACGGGATCGCGAACGACCAAAAATTTCTAACGATGGGATCGGCCGGCTGTCGACTCTCTTCTCGCCCCGAGAATGTCGAAACTGAACGGAAAATGCTGGCGATGATTCTGGGTCAACGGCAATCACGCTGGCCCCGCCCCTGCAGCGCCGAGCCGCTGCGCCGGGTTCGTGACACGCCGATGCGGGCAACGCTATCGGTTGGCGGCGCCCCACTTCGACGGTGGCAGCTCTTGCGCAGCGGGCAATCGTGTCGCGCACGGCGCCGGCACCTTGCGAGCCGCAGGATACGGTGCCGATGGCCGCGCAAGGCGGGGCATCAGCCGCTGCCGACGCGCTCCAGCCGCTCGGCCGCCTGCTCCAGGTCCTGGAGTTGCAGCCATTCCGGGCCGCCCGGCTCGACGTGCTCGCGGGCGCGCCGCAGATAGAGGGCCACATCCTCGGCCTGGCCGAGCAGCACGGCGTGCTCGGCCAAAGCCAGCGAGGCCCGCCCGGCATCGCCGAGCCGCCCCTCGGCGATGCCGAGAAACCGCCAGGCATAGGCACTCTGCGGCTCCAGCCGCACGACCTCGCGCAGATGCGTCGCCGCCTCCTGCGTCGCCTCGGGCTCGTTGAGCTCCAAGAGCGCCCGGGCAAGGCCGAAGCGCACCAGTGCGGCGTCCGGCACGCCGGCCAGGGCATCGCGATAGGCCGGCACCGCATCGGCGATGCGACCGCTCTCGAACAGGATCTGCCCCTCGAGTTCGCGCAGATGCGGGTCGCCGGGCAGCTCGGCTTGCAGGCCCTTCACGACATCCAGCGCCCGATCGGTGTCGCCCCGGCGAAAATGCGCCACCGCCCGGGCGTAGCGGTCGGCGAAGCTCTCCCCGTCGCGCCGCTGCAGCACCTCCGTCGGATCGCCGAGAAAACCCTCGAGCTTGGCGATCATTCGGGCATGCGCGGCGTGGACCTCGGCCGGGTAGCTCCGGTCCTGGTAGGGCGAGCGCTCGACCTCGCCGGCCATGAAGGTGATCCGGTCGCGGGTCAGCGGATGGCTGCGCAGGTATTCCGGCCCCTCGGCACTGATCCTGAGGTTCTGCGTCTCCAGGATCTTGAAGAACTCGTAGAGGCCGGTCGGTGGCAGTTGCTCGGCGGCGAGGTACCGGATCGCCGCCTGATCCGCCGCCTGCTCCTGGCTGCGGCTGAAGCGCAGAAGGTTGCGCTCGGCATAGGTGGCGCCACCGGCCATGACCGCGGTGCCGACCTGCGGCGCACCGGCGACGATGGCCGCCGCACCCAGCAGCGCGCCGATGATCGCCTCGGTGTTGGCCTGCCCCACGGCGTCGCGCAGCCGCGACAGGTGGCCGCCCGAAATATGGCCGGTCTCGTGCGCAATCACGCCGGCGAGCTGCTCCGGGGACTGCGACGCGGTGATCAGGCCGGTGTGGATGAACATGTTCTGCCCGCCGGCGACAAAGGCGTTGAGGCTCGGATCGTTGATCACGAAGACCCGCACACTCGCCGGCTCGAGTCCGGCGGCAGCGAAGATCGGATCGGCGATCCGCCGGAGATCGGCCTCGATCTCGGCGTCACGGATCAGGTTCTGCGCCTGCGCCGGCACCATGCCGGCCAAGCCCACCGCGACCACCGTCAAAACCGCCAACAACCGCCCGATCACATACCCTCGCCCACTGCCCGCAGCGCCGCCTCGACGGCCGCCCGTGCCGTCCCCCGGCCGCGTGCCCGGCACCATGCCGGTCTCCGCCGCACCGTTCAGATCGCGTCGCCTCGAGCCGCCTGCAACCCCGAGCCCACCGACGATGCGATCTTTATGCCGGCGAAGGATGAAGAATCGGTAAAAGTGGGCGGCCACGCCGGCTCAGCGGACCCAGCGGCTCCACCAGCCTTGGCGCACCGGTTGCGGCTCCTCGGCCTCCTCGGCGAGCGCCATCTCGCGCCGCTCGGGCTGGTCCGCAGCCGTCTCCGGCGCCTCGGCCGGCGCCGCGCCATTGCCCGAGCCGGCCGTCGGTTGCTCGGCCGGCGCGGGCTCGGCCGTCCGTTCCTCGGGCGTGAGTTCCTCGGCCGCGCGTTGCTCGGCCGGCGCCGGCGTCACTTCTGCGACGGCCTCGGGCGCCACGGGCTCCGGCTCGCCGGTCTCGGCCGCAGGCTCGACTGGGCCGGGCTCGCTCGGCTCGGGCTCGACGGGCTCGGGCTCGACGGGCGGAACCTCGCCCGGCGCCGCTTCGAGCGGGGTCGCCGGCGGCTCCGCTGCAGGCGCGGGGGCCTCGGCCACGGCGTCCTCGGTCGCCGCCGCTTTGCGGGTGCGGCGTCGCCGCCGCGGCTTTTTCGGCGCTTCGGCGGGCGCTTCGCCGGGTTCCCCCCCGAGCCCGTCGGCGACCGCCGCGGCCGGCTGGTCGGCAGGCGCCTCGGCCGCCGCCGCATCGTCGACCGACAGCGCCTCGCCCGGGGCTGCCTCACCGACGGCTGCTTCGCTCGGGGCCGCCTCGGCAGCCTCGGCTGCCGCGGCTTCGTCCAACGCCACCTCGTCGGTCCGCCGGCGCCGGCGACGTCGGCGACGCCGCTTGCGGCCGGGCCCGTCGTCCTCGCCCTCCGCCCGCGATGCCTCGGCCGTCTCGACCGCCGCATCGCTCTCCGCCGGAGGCTCGGCCACGGTCTCGGTTGCCGCATCGCCGGCGGCCTGCTGCGGCACTTCGGACGGATCTCGCTTCTCCAGGGCCTCCGCCTTGACCTGGCCCGGCGTCGCATCGCGATCAACCGCGACCTCGATGCGCATGGCGTAGCGCTGCTCGAGCCGCACCAAGCCGTCGCGCTTCTGGTTCAAGACGTAGAGCGCCACCTCGGCCGGCAGCAACAGCCGCAGCACCCGGGTCTCGCCGCGAATCCCCGCCTCCTCGGCGAGTCTCAGCGCCTGGAGCGCACAGCTCTCCGTCGAGCGCACCGAGCCCAGACCCTGGCAGGTCGGGCAGACCTGCGAGGAGAGTTCCTGCAGACTGGGCCGCAGCCGCTGCCGCGACAGCTCCAAAAGCCCGAACATGCTGATCCGGCCGAGCTGGATGCGCGCCCGGTCGATCTTCAAGGCATCGCGCATCCGCTTTTCGACCGCGCGCTGATGCCGGTTCTCGGCCATGTCGATGAAGTCGATGACGACGAGCCCGGCGAGATCCCTGAGCCGCAGCTGGCGGGCGATCTCGTCGGCGGCTTCGAGGTTGGTCTTGACCGCGGTCTCGTCGATATGCCGCTCACGGGTCGACTTGCCCGAGTTCACGTCGATCGCGATCAGCGCTTCCGTCGCGTGCATGACGATCGACCCACCCGACGGCAGCTGCACGGTCGGGCTGTGCATCGCATCCAGCTGGTCCTCGACCTTGTACTTGAAGAAGAGCGGCAGCTCCTCCTTGTAGAGCTTCACGTGCCGCGCCCGGGACGGCATCATCATCGTCATCAGCCGCTTGGCCGAACGATGCGCCGCCTCGCCCTCGACCAGCACCTCGTCGATGTCGCGGCTGTAGAGATCGCGCATCGCCCGCTTGATCAGGTCGCCTTCGGCGTAGATCAGCGCCGGTGCCACGCTCTGCAGTGTGGTGTCTCTGATCTCGCTCCACTGGCGCATCAGGTAGTCGTAGTCGCGCTTGATCTCGGTCCGACTGCGCTGCTGCCCCGCGGTGCGGACGATCAGCCCCATGCCCTGCGGCACGTCGAGCTCGGCGACGATCGACTTGAGCTTGGCGCGGTCCTCGCCGGACGAGATCTTGCGACTGATGCCGCCGCCTCGGGCGGTGTTCGGCATCAGGACACAGTAGCGACCGGCGAGCGAGAGATAGGTGGTCAGCGCGGCCCCCTTGGTGCCGCGCTCCTCCTTGACGACCTGGACCAGCATGATCTGCCGGCGCTTGATCACTTCCTGGATCTTGTAGGAGCGGAGCAGCTTCGCCCGTCTTCGGGCCTGCTCGCTCATGACGTCGGCGGTCTCCTCCTCGGCGTCCTCGCGGACCTGGAGGACCTCTTCGGCATCGCCGTTCGCTGCCTCCGGCCCGTCGCCGGCCTCGTCGCCGTCGTCCTTGCGCCGACGCCCCGATTTGCGCTTCGCCGCGCTGGTCTCGCCGTCGCCGGCATCGGCCGTCGTTTCGCGCTCGAGCTCGGCCAAGAGCTCGCGGTCGGCCTGCGGGATCTGGAAATAGTCGGGATGAATCTCGCTGAAGGCGAGAAAGCCGTGCCGGTTGCCGCCGTAATCGACGAAAGCCGCCTGCAGCGACGGCTCGACCCGGGTTACCTTGGCAAGATAGATATTGCCCTTGATCTGCCTTTTGGTCGAGGATTCGAAGTCGAAATCAACGAGCTGGTGGTCCTGCAGCACGACCACCCGGGTCTCTTCCGGGTGGTTCGCATCGATGAGCATGCGTTTGGTCATAAACGAAAGTCTCCGGCCCGGCGGCAACGGCCACGGCGAGGTGGCGGGCGCGGCACGGGCGTCTCGTGGCGTACCGGGGCAGAGCTGCCGCCGGCAGGCGGGTTGTGAAGGCAGAGGTTGGAACGACCCGGCGGGCGACCCTGCCGGCGCGGCGCGCCGGATGGGGATCGGCCGCGACACGGGCCGCAGGTCTCGAAGACGACGAGGCGACCGAACCGCCGAACGCGTCGGCCAGGGCCACCGAACGGATGATCGCCGGCACGTCGCGGCTGCCGTCGATCGCGACGGCATCGCGCCACGCGGCCGGCGGCGGGTGATCACCGCGCCGGCCACCCGACGTCGAACGGGCCGCCCGACGAACGGCGGGGGATCGATCGCAGAGCCGCGAACGACCAAGCACTGGCATGGAACGGATCGGTGCCTCGAACGGCATTCGAAGTCTCGACGATCTGCTGGGCGCGGCGGAAACGATACACCAGCGCACGGCCGTTGTAGCCGTACGGAGTTTACCGATCATCGCGCTACCCGCAACATGACCCGACTATAATCACTGTCGCAGCCGCCGACAATGCGATAATCTCCGATCCGATAACGCCGCTTTTCGAGCAGTTTGCCGGCTTCTCTTGCGAGCGACGTCGAAAATCTGCGCGCACGCACCGCAGCAACGTTGCACGGCACGCCGGACTGCCCGATAAGCTCACCTCACTGAATTCAACGGCTGCGTGAACCGATGCCACCCGTGCTCCATGAAAAACGATCCGAACACCCGCAGGCCGAACAGCCGCGCCGCCGACGCCGGCGCAACAGCGCGGCCGCGAGGCGGCGCAGCATACCCGACGAGCATCCGCCCAGGGGCAGCGACGGCCGGATCGCCGAATGAGCGCTGGTGCCGCCGTCACCACGGCGATCCTCCGCCTGCTGGTCCTGGCGCTCTTCCTCTTGGTCCTCGTCCCGACCCTGGTCGCGGTTCCGGCGCGAGCCCAGGCGCAGGCCCCGGCTGAAGCACAGAGCCGGGCGGCCGCCGAGGTGTTCGGCGTGCGCTTCGGGGTCAACGAGAACACCACCCGCGTCGTGCTCGACATCGATGCCGCGACCCGCTTCGTTACCCGGGCGCTCGCCTCGCCGCCGCGCCTGGTGATCGAGCTCCAGCACGTCCGCTGGCAGGTCCGCGACCATCCGCAGGGTCGGCCGGTGGGGCTCGCCCGAACGGTCAGTTACGGCAATCTCGGCGCCGGCCATGGCCGGCTCGTCATCGATGTCGACCGCCCCTTCGAGATCCGTCGCCAGGAGTGGCTGTCGCCCTCGGCGGACGCCGCCCATCACCGCCTGGTGGTCGACATCGACCCGCTCGATACGGTGACACCGCCGCCGGACACCGCCCCGAGCACCACCGCCCCGAGCACCACCGCGGCCGATGCACCGCCGACGCCGGCAGCCGCGCCGAGCCGACAGGCGGCACCGCCCGCGACGACGGCATCACCGGCCCCGGCCGCGCAGACCCGCACGGCCGGGCCGCCGATCGCGGGTCCGCCGCTGGCCCGGCCGACACCACCGGCAGCCATCGCCGTGGCCGATGCGGCGGTGATCGAGACAACCAGCGGCGACGATCTGCCGTTGCCCGGCACCAACAGCCTCACCACACCGCTGCCGATCCCCGAAGCGCCCGAGTCCACGCCCGCTCCCGCGGACGCACCGGCGGACACCAGTTCCGCTGTCGACGGCACGACCGTCGTTGCCATAGGCCCCATCCGGCGAGCACCGGCACCGCCGGCCCGCCGCCGGATCATCGCGTTGGATCCCGGCCACGGCGGGGTCGACCCCGGCACCGTCGGGATCAACGGTGTGCTGGAGAAGGAGGTCACCCTCGATCTCGCCGAGCGGCTGCGCCGGCTGATCGAGGCGACCGGCCGCTACCGCGTCGTGCTGACCCGCGAGGAGGACGTCTTCGTCTCGCTGCGCGACCGCATCGAGACGGCGCGCCGGGCCGATGCGTCGCTGTTCATCTCGATCCACGCCGACAGCCTCGGCGATTCCCGCTTTGGCGGCGCTTCCGTCTATACGCTCTCGGACGAGGCGTCCGACAGCGAGGCGGCCAAGCTCGCGCGCAAGGAAAACCGCGCCGACATCATCGCCGGCACCGACCTCTCGGCGCACGACCAGACCGTGGCCAGCATCCTCATCGACCTCGCCCAGCGGGTGACCAACAACAAATCGATCGAGTTCGCCGATGTCTTGACCGGCGAACTCGCCGATGTGACTGCTCTCGTCCGCAACACCCGCCGCTTCGCCGGCTTCGTCGTGCTCAAGTCGCCGGACGTGCCCTCGGTGCTCTTGGAGCTCGGCTATCTCTCCAACCCGACCGACGCCGCCAACCTCGCCCGGCCGGAATACCGCGACAAGCTGGCGAGGGCGACGCTGCGGGCGATCGACCGCTATTTCGCGACCGTCGACGCCACTTTGTGAGCGTCTCGCCTTGCGCCGGGCAGCATACCGGCCATTTTCCGGGAAGGGCTTTTGCGCTACGCAACGATGGTCTCGGCCGTCGTCGCCGCAGCGACGCCCGACCCGTTTTGTTCGAGGATGATCCGACGTGTTGCGCTGGCTCGGCAAAGCCGTTTCCTGGGTGGTCGTCACCGCAGCCCTTTGGCTGGTGGTCGGGGCCGGTGTCGTCGCCTGGGTCTTCGACCATTACGGCGAGGACCTGCCGGACTACGCCTCGCTGGCCGACTACCAGCCGCCGACCGTCACCCGCATCCACGCCGGGGACGGCCGCCTCTTGGCCGAATACGCCCACGAACGTCGCGTCTTCGTGCCGATCACTGCGATCCCGCCGGTGGTACGCCAGGCCTTCGTCTCGGCCGAGGACAAGAACTTCTACCGCCACCCCGGTATCGATCCCCTCGGCATCGCCCGCGCCGCCTACGAGAACTTCCAGGCGATGGGCACCAACCGCCGGCCGCAGGGGGCCTCGACCATCACCCAGCAGGTGGCGAAGAACTTCTTCTTGACCAACGAGGTGTCGCTCGAGCGCAAGCTCGAGGAGGCGATCCTCGCCTTCCGCATCGAGCAGACCTTCGACAAGGACCGCATCCTCGAGCTCTACCTCAACGAGATCTTCCTCGGCCGCCGCTCCTACGGTGTCGCCGCTGCGGCACTCACCTATTTCGACAAGGCGCTCGACGATCTGACGCTGCCGGAAGCCGCCTTCCTCGCCGCCTTGCCCAAAGCACCCTCGACCTACGATCCCGACCGCAACCCCGAACTCGCGCTCGGTCGCCGCGACTACGTCTTGGGCCGGATGCTCGCCGATGGCGCCATCACACGGGACGAATACGACGCGGCGCACGCCACCGCGATCGAGACGCGCTCGCGCGACAGCATCGACTACGCCCGCGCCGACTTCTTCACCGAGGAGGTCCGCCGCCAGCTCGTCCGCGAACTCGGCGAGGACGGTTTCTACCAGGGCGGCCTCTCGGTCCGCACGACCGTCGACCCGGAGCTGCAACAGCTCGCCGACCGAGCACTGCGCCGCGGCCTCGCCGCCTACGACCGCGACCGCCAGGGCTGGCGCGGCCCGCTCGGCAGTCTCGACCTCGCCGCCGCCGGTGACGGCTGGCCCGAAGCCCTCGCCGCCTTCGACCCCGGCTTCGAGCTCGACGACTGGCGCCTCGCCGTGGTCCGCGAGGCCCGCCCGGGCAGTGCCCAGCTCGGCTTTGCCGACGGCGGCACCGCCACCCTGCCGTTCAGCGAGATGCGCTGGGCGACGCCCGAGCTCGGCCCCGGCGAGTTCGGCCGGCCACCCCAGGCCGCGACCGACGTCGTCGGCACAGGCGACATCATCGTCGTCGAGGCGATCGAGACGGAGAGCGGCCCGACCTACGCCCTCCGCCAACGGCCCACCGTCGAAGGGGCGCTGGTCGCCCTCGATCCGCATACCGGCCGAGTGCTCGCCATGGCGGGCGGCTTCAGCTTCCGCCAGAGCCAGTTCAACCGCGCCACCCAGGCCTGGCGCCAGCCCGGCTCCTCGTTCAAGCCCTTCGTCTACCTCGCCGCCCTGGAGCGGGACTTCACCCCTTCCTCGATCATCCTGGATGCGCCCCTGGTCATCGAGCAAGGGCCCGGCCTGCCGCTCTGGAAGCCCGAGAACTACACCGAGAACTTCTACGGCCCCTCGACGCTGCGCGTCGGCATCGAGCAGTCGCGCAACCTGATGACCGTCCGCCTCGCCCGCGAGATCGGCATGGAGCAGGTGCAGGACGTCGCCCGCCGCTTCGGCGTCGATCGCGGCCTCGGTGCCAACCTCGCCGCCGCCCTGGGCTCCAACGAGCTGGACCTGTTGAGCCTGACCGAGGCCTACGCCATGCTCGTCAACGGCGGCCGCGAGATCGAGGGCCAGCTGGTCGAGCGCATCCAGGACCGCTTCGGCCAGACGATCCGCCGGCGCGACGACCGCCCCTGTGACGGCTGCCGACGCCTGGCGTTCGACGGCGAGCTGCCTCCCGACCTGCCCGACGACCGCCCCGAGGTGGTCGACCCGCGCCACGCCTACCAGATGGTGACGATGCTCGAAGGTGTGGTCGAGCGCGGCACCGGCCGCAGTGCCCAGCGCATCGGCAAGCCGATCGCCGGCAAGACCGGGACGACCAACGACGCCCGCGATGCCTGGTTCGTCGGCTTCTCGCCCGACCTCGCCGTCGGCGTCTATGTCGGCTTCGACCGACCGCGCAATCTCGGCAGGCGGGCCACCGGCGGCAGCGTGGCGCTGCCGATCTGGACCGAGTTCATGCAGGCGGCCCTCGAGAACGCCCCGGCCACGCCGTTCCGCACCCCGCCCGGTGTGCGGCTGGTGCGCGTCGACGCCGAAACCGGCCTCTTGCCCGGGAACGCCACGGGATCGGTCATCGCCGAGGCTTTCCTCCCCGGCACCGAGCCCACCACCCGGGCCGACGACACCGTCCTGCCCGCCACCAGCACCACGGGCGGCACCGGCGCCAGCGGCGGCGGCACCAGCGGCGGCGGCACCAGCGGTGGCGGCACCAGCAGCAGCGGTAGGCCGACCGGCCTCTACTGAGCAGAACCGGACGATCATCAACCGTCGACCATCGAGGAGCGATGCCATGCGCGCCGAAATCAGCAACCTGAAGGACACGATCAGCGAAGGGCTCACCCTGCTCCGGAGGCATCTTTGACTGGGACAACGCGCTGCGCCGCAAGGACGAGCTCGACGCGCTGACCGAAGACCCGGCGCTCTGGAACGACGCCGACAACGCGCAGACCCTGATGCGCGAGCGCCAGCGGTTGACCGACGCCATCGACCGCCAGCAAGAGATGGAGCAGACCCTCGCCGACAGCCTGGAGCTCGCCGAGCTCGCCGAAGCCGAGGACGACAGCGCCACCCTCGACACCATCCAGGCCGACCTCGAAGACCTGAGAATCCGAATCGACAAGCTGGCGCTGGAAAGCCTGCTCTCCGGCGAAGCCGACGGCAACAATGCCTTCCTGCAGGTCAATGCCGGCGCCGGTGGCACCGAAAGCCAGGACTGGGCCGAGATGCTGCTGCGCATGTATCTCCGCTGGGCCGAGGCCAAGGGCATGAAGATCGAGTGGATCGAGGAGAGTGCCGGCGAGGAAGCCGGCCTCAAATCCGCCACCGTCAAGGTGATCGGCCACAACGCGTACGGCTGGCTGAAAACCGAATCCGGCGTCCACCGCCTGGTGCGCATCTCACCCTTCGACAGTGCCGCCCGACGCCACACCAGCTTCGCAAGTGTCTGGGTCAGCCCCGAGATCGACGACAGCATCGAGGTCGAGATCGACGACAAGGACCTGAAGGTCGATACCTACCGCGCCTCGGGTGCGGGCGGCCAGCACGTCAACCGGACGGAATCCGCCATCCGCATCACACATATGCCGACCGGCGTCGTCGTCGCCTGCCAGAACGACCGGAGCCAGCACAAGAACCGGGCGACCGCCATGAACATGCTGCGCGCCAAGCTCTACGACCTCGAGCTGCAGAAACGCCGCGCCGAGCACGACGCCACCGAAGCCACCAAATCCGACATCGGCTTCGGCCACCAGATCCGCTCCTACGTCCTCCACCCCTACAAGATGGTGAAGGACCTCAGAACCAATACCGAAAGCGGCAACCCCAACGCCGTCCTCGACGGCGACCTCGACCCCTTCCTCGAGGCCGCATTGGCGCTGGGAGCGGGGCACAAGAGGGAAGAAGCGGCGCAATAAAGAAAAGACATGTGGGGAGGATGATCCTCCCCACGCCCCACCGTCATTTTAGTCGATACTAGTGTTGCAGCGGCGTGCGCATCTTGTTTGTCGGTGGCGTGGTCCGATGCCCGATCACCCACTCGCCGTTCTCGCAGACGAGATCACCGATTCGCGTGCCTTCGGGGTAACTCTGGCCTTCCCAGAGACAATCGGCCATGGCCGGTGCGGCCAGGCAGAACCAGCCGACAACGATCGTTCGAAGGAACAGGCCGGGCCGAACTCCAACTGATTTTCGCATCGCCGGATGTCCTCCCTAAGGTTGTGTCGCGGCGCCTGGGGGCTCTGGCACGAATGCCCTGAACGCCCGGGGAGAGGGGTTCAGCCGGACATCCATACTGCCGCGCTGCTCGCCGCCAGCGAGCACTGCGAAATCCTCGCGCGACACCCAAAGTCGCTCCACTGCCCCGCCCAGCAACTCCCGCGGTTGCGGCGCGGGCGGATCGCAGAAAACATTGGCCTCGACCAGAAGACGACCCCCTTGGCCGACGATCGTGACCTCCTTGTTGTCGAGCATACTGAGATCACAGGCGAAGGCACGACCCGGCTCGATATTGCCGGCCGGACGAAGGACCGCCTGGATCGGCCGTGCCTTGAGCACACCGTCACGTTCCAGACTCTGCTCCCAGAGCGAAGCGAGCAACGGATTGACGGCTTCCGGCGTCAGCGCAGCGATCTTGTCCAGATCGACCTCGAGTGCCGCCAGAGCCTCTCGCAACAAACGATCGTCCGTGGCACCCGCCAGGGTATGCGGTGGTGCGAACGGGCCGTCCAGGTCGTAGAGCAGTTCACGCAAGGCCGCGGCCAGCCCGTTCGGATCGTCTGCGCTGAGCGTGCGCAGGGCATCGGCGAGCCTTAGGTTGCTCATGTGGTAATAGCCTTGCCGCTCGAGAACCGCCTCCACCATTTGCCGATGGTTGCCGCTGCTCCCGTCCTCGGCCAGCAGGTCGAGAAGCAGGTCGGGCAGGTCGATCTCGCTCTCGTCGAAGGTCATCGTGATACCCTTCTCGCGGTCGATCACCACCTCGAAGCCGGTATCACGGTAGAAGATGGAAAGCCCGACGATCGTCGCCAGCGCGATGATGGCGACGACTGCAACAACAGCGCGGCCCGCCACTGGGGTCATCGACATGTCCTCCCGTCGCGAGGCAACCCCGCTCGATCCATCCCCCACCGACATGCAGGGCGGCGCAGACCGGAACCGTCAGAACATCGACCGTACGGCAATGGTACCACATTGCAAGGCGAGCGCTGTGAGGTGGGTCACATTCCGCTGACCAGCCCGGCGGTCGCGTCGACAAGAGGCGCGAAAAAGGTACCAGGTACCTTTGAGCTCTGGATGACGTGTGCCGAACCAACCCGCGCCGGCCGGCAAGCAGCTCGACCGAGCGCCCGTTCCGGGTTATTTTTTCCTATAAGCCTCAGTCGCCGAGCCGATACTCGATCGTGGTGACCACGCGGACGGTCTTGAACAACTGCAGTTCCTCGCTCTGTCCCGGGGCGTTGTCCCGCGGCAGGATCTGGAAAAGGCCTTGGCTGGCGCGATGGATGCCGGTGATCCTGCTGCCACTGTCGGCGGCGAACTGGTCGGCGGCGTCGCGGGCGTTGCGGGTCGCCTCGGCGATCATCGCGGGCTTGATATCGTTGAGCCCGGTGAAGAGGAAGAAGGGCCCGCGCGGGCCGTCGCTGGTCAGCACCACGCCGGCCTGCACCAGCTCACCGACCCGTTGGCTCAGCGCCTTCACCCCGTCCACGTCGGCGTGGCGGATCATCAGGTTGAGGCCGACGATGAAGCGGCTCTCGACCGGCCCGCTGCGATAGGCCTGGGCGAGGAGGTCGGTGACCTCGATGCCCTGGACCTCTATGGTTTCGGCCGGGATGCCGCCCGCGGTCATGAAGGCGCGGACGAGGCCCAGTGCCCGCTGGATCTCCGCCTGCGCGGCCGCGAGATCGTCGCTGGTGGCGACCAACCGCAGCGGCCAGAGCACGAGGTCGGCCTTGGCCTCGCGCTCGGCGAGCCCGCGCACCGTGACCACCCGCTCATCCGCCCGCCCGGCCTCGAACCCGGCGCCGATCTGCCGACCCGCCACCGCCACCCCGAGCGCCAAGACCAGCGCCGCGAGAAGCCCGGCAACCGCCGCACCCAGCCGCATCGTCACCACCCGCAAGAACCCGTGCCGGGCGCTACCATGACCGGCCCGGCAAGCCCTGGCAACGGCACTCCGGCGGCCGGTTGGCAAGGCCGCTCTGCCCGCTATGCTGGCGTGGGCAACCGAGGAGAAGCGCCATGCAGGAACGACGGGTCGAGGTTGCGGTGATCGGCGCCGGGACGGCCGGGATGACCGCCTTCCGCGCCGCCCGGGCGGCGACAGAGAGCGTGCTGCTGATCGAGGGCGAGCGGTACGGCACGACCTGTGCCCGGGCCGGCTGCATGCCGTCCAAGCTCCTGATCGCCGCGGCCGAAGCGGCGCACATGGTGGAGAAGGCGCCGGCGTTCGGCGTCGAGACAGCACCCCCCCGGATCAACGGCCGGGCGGTGATGGACCGGGTGCGGCGCGAGCGCGACCGGTTCGTGGGCTTCGTGGTCGAGACGGTCGAGGATTGGCCGGCCGAGCAGCGGCTGATGGGCCGCGCCCGGTTCGTGGACGATCACACCCTCGAGGTCGAGGGGGCGGACGGGTCGCAGCACCGGGTGATCGCCGAGCGGATCGTCATCGCGACGGGCTCGACGACCGTCTGGCCACGCTTCTTCGAGGCGGTGGGCGACCTTCTGGCGACCAGCGACGACATCTTCGACTGGGAGGACCTGCCGGAGTCCGTTGCCGTGTTCGGCGGCGGCGTGATCGGCCTCGAGCTCGGCCAGGCGCTGCATCGACTCGGTGTGCGAATCCGCCTCTTCGGCAAAGGTGGCGGGATCGCGACCCTCACCGACCCCGAGGTGCGGGCCGCCGCCCTCGCCGCCCTCGGCGGCGAATTCCCCTTCGACCCCGATGCCCCGGTCGAGAGCATCGAGCGCGACGGCGATGCCGTCGTGGTGACCTTCACCGATCAGGCCGGCAAGACGACGACCGAGCGCTTCGCCCGCCTCCTCGCCGCTACCGGCCGCCGCCCGGCCGTCCAGCGCCTCGGCCTCGAGACGACCTCGCTCGAGCTCGACGACAACGGCATTCCCCGCTTCGACCCCTGCACGCTGCAATGCGGCGAGAGCCACATCTTCATTGCCGGCGACGTCAACAACTTCCGGCCGATCCTCCACGAGGCGGCCGACGAGGGCCGCACCGCCGGCGAGAACGCGGCACGCTTTCCCGACGTCCGCGCCGGCCTCAGGCGCGTCCCGATGGGCGTCGTCTTCACCGAGCCGAACCTCGCGGTGGTCGGCGAAGGCTTCGCCGAACTGGAGGCCAGGAGCTGCCCCTTCGCCACCGGCAGCGTCGCTTTCGAGAGCCAGGGGCGCAGCCGGGTGATGCTGCAGAACCAGGGCCTGCTCCGGGTCTACGGTGAGTTCGGCAGCGGCCTGTTCCTGGGCGCGGAGATGGCCGGCCCCAGGGCCGAGCACTTGGCGCATCTCCTGGCCTGGGCGCTCACCCAGCGGCTCACCGTGCCGGCGATGCTGGACATGCCCTACTACCACCCGGTGATCGAAGAGGGGCTGCGGACTGCCCTTCGCCAACTCAATCGCAACCTCCGCCTCGGCCCCGAGCCGGTGAAGCGCTCCATGGACTGCGGCCCCGGCGCCTGAGCGCCACGCCCAGGGTTGCGAGGACGGTCGCAAGGAGACCTCGTCGAGCGAACAAGAAAAGACCGGGTCCGGCCCGCGCGTTCGGCCACGCCGCGATCCTCGTCATTCTTGCTCGTCGCGTGACTCGTGCTGCTGCTGGCGGCGGTCATAGCGCGGCCACCCTGCGGGTCGGGACCGCCGCTCGGCCAGCGCCTATCCTTCCATCCTGCTAGCCCATCCCGTCAATAAACCGTCGGCACGTAGAGCTCGTCCGGCAGCACTTCGCGCTCGTAGTCCGGGTTGAAGACGCGGTCCGGCAGGGTGATCGGATCGTGCGGGACCTCCTCGTAGGGCACCTGCTGCAGCAGGTGATGGATGCAGTTGAGCCGGGCGCGCTTCTTGTCGTTGCCGGGGACGATGAACCAGGGGGCTTCGGGAATATTGGTGCGCTCCAGCATCTCCTCCTTGACCTTGGTGTAGCGCTCCCAGCGGACCCGCGATTGCAGGTCCATCGGGCTCAGCTTCCACTGCTTCATCGGGTCGTGAATGCGCATCAAGAAACGCAGCTGCTGCTCCTGGTCGGTGATCGAGAACCAGTACTTGATCAGCACGACGCCCGACCGCACCAGCATCCGCTCGAATTCCGGCACGTCGTGGAAAAACTGCTCGACCTGATCCTCGTCGGCAAAACCCATCACCCGCTCGACGCCGGCCCGGTTGTACCAGGAGCGGTCGAACAGCACGATCTCACCGCCCGCCGGCAAATGCGGCACGTAGCGCTGGAAATACCACTGGGTCTGCTCGCGCTCGGTGGGTGCCGGCAGCGCCACGACCCGGCAGACGCGCGGGTTGAGGCGCTGGGTGATCCGCTTGATCACACCCCCCTTGCCCGCGGCATCGCGGCCCTCGAAGACGACCACGATCTTGAGCTTCTTGTGGATCACCCAGTCCTGCAGCTTGATCAGCTCCGACTGCAGGCGGAGCAGCTCGCGAAAATAGAAGCCCCGATCGAGCGTCGATTTCTGCTTGAACGCGGTGATGTGGCGGAGTTCTCGAGCGATCCGGTCGTCGTCGAGCTCCATCTCCAGCTCCTCGTCGAAGCTGTCCTCGAGCTCGATATCGACCCAGCTGCGCTGACCGTCGCGCGCCGCACCACCAGCCATCGCCACCTCCCGGCAAGTTCGGGCGGACCCTGCACCGCCCCGACGAACGCTACGCTGCCCGTATGGCAGCTCGGTTACAAGCGCCCGTTACACTCGCCAAACGATCGGCAACGTCTATCTTGCCGGACGTTCGAGACGAGGGAGACGCAGAATGACCACCCGCCGCCAGACACTCGCCGCCGCCGGCCTGGCCCTTGCCGCACCGGCCCTGATCAGGGCACGTCCAGCCGCCGCGGAAGCACCGCTGCTCGGCCCGGCACGGCCCCGCTTCTACCGCTTCCAGCTCGGCGATTTCGAGGTCACGACGGTGCTCGACGGCGCCATCCAGCTCGATGGGCCGCATCCGATTTTCGGCGAGAACCAGCCGGCCGAGGAGGTCGCCGCCTTCGCCGAGCAGAATTTTCTCCCGGGCGACCGGATGGAGATCAGCTTCACGCCCGTCATGGTCAACAGCGGCGACAACCTCGTCCTCTTCGACGGCGGCAATCCCGCGAGCCGCCGGCCCGGCGCCGGCAATCTGGTCGCCGCCATCGAGGCTGCCGGCTACACCGCCGACCAGGTCGACACACTGGTCATCACGCATTTCCATCCCGACCATATCGGCGGGCTGATGACCGACGGCGTGCCGACCTTCGCCAACGCCGCCTATGTCACCGGCCAGGTCGAATACGACTTCTGGAGCCACGACGACCGGCTCAGCGGCCCGACCGAAGGCGTCGCCAGTCTGGTGCGCAGCAACGTCGTGCCCTTGGCCGAGAAGATGCGCTTTGTCGGCGACGAGGGCGAGGTCGTCGCCGGCATCAACGCCGTCGCCGCCTTCGGCCACACCCCGGGGCACATGGCCTACCACATCGAGAGCGGCGGCCAGCGCCTGTTGCTCTGGGCCGATGCGTCCAACCACTTCGTCCTCTCGGTCGAGAGGCCGGACTGGCACGTCCGCTTCGACATGGACAAGGCGGCCGCCGCCGCGACCCGCAAGCGCCTGTTCGACATGGCCAACGCCGAGCGCATCCCGGTCACCGGCTATCACATGCCCTTCCCGGCCGTAGGCTTCGTCGAAAAGCCCTCACCCGAGAGCTATCGCTGGGTCCAGGCGAGCTACCAGATGAACCTCTAGCTGGGTCGGCGCTCAGGTCGTCAGCCAGATGAGCGCCGCATAGCGGCCGCCCTTGCCGACCCCGATAAAAAGCAGCGTCGGCCAGAACGGGGTGCGCATCAGCCCGGCGACCACGGCGAGGCCCGTGCCGACGAGGGGCAGCCGAGCCGGCAGCAGGGACCAGATACCGAAGCGATTGAACCAGCGCCGGGCGCGAATCGGCGAGTTGCGCCGGACCGGAAAGCGCGGATGGTGCTCGAATGGCAACGCCAGCCGGCCGAGCGCCCAGTCGAGCAGCGAGCCCGCCGTATTACCGGCGGTGGCCGCGAGCCAGAGAGCTCCACGCGGGACCCGGTCGAGATAGAGCAGGCCCACGAGCGTCGCCTCGGACGGGCACGGAACGAAGGTGCCGGCGAGAAAGGCCGAGGTGAACAGAGCGGCGAGATCGAGCAAGCGGCAGGCCCCGTAACCGGAACGCCGCTTCCGCTGACCTTGCGCGGCGAGAGCCGCCAGCCTTGCCGGCGCGGACCCGCGGGTCGCGAGTGCTGCCGTCAGCTTCCTTCGCCGACCGGATTGGCCGCCCAGAAAGCAGCGACGGCGCGTGCCGCCTCGGCCTCGATCGCGGCCGGGTCACCGGTCGCCTCGCCGATCACGCCCGAAATGCCACCGCCGAACACCACCTCCATATTGGCGGCGTTGGCGATCACCGGTGCCGTGTGCACGCCGAAGTCGGTGAGCGAGCCTTCGCCCACCTCGATGCCGGGATCCGGTGCGGCGGCCAGGGTTTTCTCGAACAGGTCGCGGTCGGCTTCGCCGAAGGCGACGAGGACGGCCCTGATGTCGCCCCGATGCGCCGAACAGGAATCGACGATCAGCCGCGCCAGCTCCGCCTTCTCGATCGGCGGCCGAATGCGGCTCGCGAATATGCCGCCGCCGATGAACGGCAAGGCGAGCCGGCCAAGGCCATGGCCGGCGGTCAGCCGCAGGGCATTGCCGATCGATTCCGTGACCGACTCCCTGGTCGGGTCGTAGCCGGCACCCGTGCGACCCATCGCACCAGAGGCGGCGTGCACGATCGCGATGATCCCACTTTCGGCGAGCCGGCCGGAGCCGGTCCAGACCGCGGCCCCGAGCGGCACCATCCCCTGCGCCCGCAGCCGCGCATCCTCGGGCGTGCCTTCGGCCGCCACCAGGTCCGTCGAGACGTAGGCCATGCTTCCCTCCGCTGACTTCTCGGCAAGTGGAGGCTAGGCCGAGCGACGGCCGCGGTCAAAGTCCGGCTTGCCGCCGCCGCCACCGCGTGGGACGAATCGCCAGACCGTCGGGGACCCGCCCGGCTCGATGCCTTCCTCGTTGATCGGGAGCCCGTCCCTTGCAAACCCTCTTCGACAGCGGCCGCATCGCCGACTTCGTGCTGGCGTTTCTCGTCCTCGAAGGGCTGATCATCCATTTCCACCACCGGCTCACCGGCCGCGGACCCGGCCTCGGCCAGCTCGTGCCGTTTCTTCTGGCGGGAGGCTGCCTGCTGTTGGCTTGGCGCACGGCAGCCGCCGGTCTCGCTTGGCCCCTGCCGGCAGCCTTGCTGCTCGCCGCCGGGGCAGCGCATCTGGTCGATCTCCTGCGCCGGCGGCTCTGAGCCCGTCCGCTGCCGATATCAGCCGCGGCGCCTGCCGCCGGAAGCTGCCTTGGCAGCGTAGAGCGCCTGATCGGCCCGCTCGAGCGCCGGGCCGATCTCGCTTTCGCCGTCGCGATGAAGGGCGACGCCGAAGCTCAGGGTCACCGTCCGCCCGGCCAGCGCCGCACTGCCGGCAGCATCCGCCACCTTGTGCTCGATCCGCCGGATCACGGCCCCGGCATCGTCCGGCCCGGCACCCGGCAGCAGTGCGGCGAACTCGTCGCCCCCCAGCCGGCCGACGACATCGCCCTCGCGAACGCTCTCGCGGCAACAGGCGGCGAGCCCGGCCAGCACCCGGTCGCCCGCGGCATGACCCGATTCGTCGTTGACCGCCTTGAAGTCGTCGACGTCGATCATCATCACCGAGAGCGGGCGAAACGCCCGACGGCGCTCCTCGATCAGGGCAGCGGCCGCGGCGAAGAAAGCGTCCCGGCTGGCGAGCCCGGTCAGTGAATCGCGCTCCAGCCGATCGAGCAGCTGCCGTTCGCGGTGGCGGAGATCGGTAACGTCGACGAGCTCGAGAACGACGAACGGCAGCCCCGCCGGTGTTCGGTAGTCGACCCGGTGCACCCGGCAATCGCGCGCCCCCATCCGCTGGACGGACGCCGCTCCGGCGCCCGCTGCCGTCGTCCGGTCGCCGGTCACATGGGCGGCCGCGGCGACGGTTGCCAGAAGCGTCGGATCGATCGTCCGGCCGTCGCCCAGCAACTGCCGGGCTGCCGGGTTGGCGGCCAGCAGTCGCCCGTCGACGGCGATCATGACGATCGCCACGTGCGATCGCTCGAACGCCGCCGCCAGCCCGTGCGGCTCGGCAACTGGGGTTTCCATCGCAAGCACCGCTCCAACGATACCCGTCGACATCGACCTGCCGACCGGCAGGCACCGCAAATCGTCCGTCCGAATCATCACCATAATGTCGACGCCGGCGAAGACCTTAGGGTTCCACCGACGGCGGGCCAATCGTCACCGGCCGCCCCGCATAGCGCGTTACGGCCGCGCGTTTACGACGTCCGGCCCGGCTCGCTTGCCGGCGGTGCAGCCATGCGGCAAAAGACGGGGCGGCCCATCGCGGAGGAGCCCTCGTGCCGACCGTTTCGTCAGGACCGCCGACCCGCCGATCCGCGCCTCGCCTGTTGGGGCACCGGCCACGGACGCCGCAGCGGTGAGCGCGCAACAGCCACGATCGAGCCGGGCCGGCCTGATCTCCTGGGCCTTCTACGACTGGGCCAGCAACGCCTTCAACGCGTTGATCCAGACCTTCGTGTTCGCCGCCTACTTCGCCCAGCAAGTCGCCGCCGAGCCCGGTGCCGGGAGTGCCCAGTGGGGTTTCGCCCTCGGCACCGCCGGCCTGCTCGTGGCGCTGACCGGGCCGCTCCTGGGCTCGATCATCGACCAACGCGGCCCGCGCAAGCCGCTCATGGCGGTGTTCACCCTGGGCTGCGTCGTGTTCACGGCCCTGCTCTGGCTGGTCAGGCCCACGGTCGAGGATGTCTGGCTCGCCCTGCTGCTCGTCTGGCTCGCCAGTGTGTGCTTCGAATACGCCTTCATCCTCTACAACTCGATGTTGCCGGCACTGGTCGACTGGGAACGGCTCGGCCGCTGGTCGGGCTGGGGCTGGACCATGGGCTATTCCGGTGGGCTCTTCTGTCTGGGCTCGGCGCTCGGGCTGTTCGTCCTGGGCGACGCCCTGCTGCTCGAATTCGACGAGGAAGCCGCCGAGGACGTCCGCGCCACCTTCGTCTACGCCGCTGCGTGGTATTTCGTCTTCTCGCTGCCCTTGTTCCTGGTCACGCCCGATGCGCCGAAATCCGGCAAGTCCTGGCGGCAATCGACGATCGACGGCTGGAATTCGCTGGTCTCCACGGTCCGTAACATCCGCGACTATGCCGACCTCGTCCGCTTCCTGATCGCCCGCATCTTCTACACCGACGGCCTCGCCACCTTGTTCGCCTTCGGTGGCGTCTATGCCGCCGGGGTGTTCGACATGAGTGCCCGAGAGGTCCTGGCGTTCGGCGTCGTCTTGAACGTCGCCGCCGGCATCGGCGCCTTCGGCTTCTCCTGGATCGACGACCGGGTCGGCAGCCGCCGCACCATCCTGTTCGCGATGGCCAACCTGATCGTGTGGGGCAGCCTGATCCTGTTCGTCGAGGAGCAGGTGCTGTTCTGGGCGCTGGGCATGCTGATCGGCCTCTTCATCGGTCCGGTGCAGGCGGCGAGCCGCTCCTATCTCGCGCGCGCTGCCCCGGAGCGGCTGCGGGGGCAGATGTTCGGCCTCTATGCGCTCTCCGGTAAGGCCACCGCGTTCATGGGGCCTCTCCTGGTCGGTTGGGTGACCACACTCGCCGACAGCCAGCGCATCGGCATGAGCGTGATCATCGTCTATTTCGTGCTGGGCTTTCTCTTGATGCTGACGGTGCCGAGCGCCGCACAGCGACGCGCTGCCGCCTCGGATGCGGCCTAGCCGCATGGACCGACCCGCGACGCGCGACGCCGCCGCGACGCCGCGTCAGCTCTTCGCCTGGGCGATCTACGACTGGGCCGAGACGCCGTTCTTCGCGATCATCGTCACCTTCGTCTTTCCCGCCTATTTCATCCAGGCGGTGGCCGTGGACGAGATCACGGGCACCACGCAATGGGGCTATGCGATAGCCCTTTCCGGGTTGACGATCGCCCTCTCGAGCCCGATCGCCGGTGCGATCGCCGATGTCGGTGGTCGACGCAAGCCCTGGCTCATGAGCTTCACCGGCCTCGGTGCCGTCGCCACGGCGCTGCTCTGGCTGATCGAGCCCGACCCCCGCTTCGTGCTCTGGGCGCTGGTCCTGGTCGTTCTCGCCAACACCGCGATCGAGCTCAGCCAGGCCTTCTACAACGCCATGCTGCCGGACCTCGCACCACCGCGGACGCTCGGCCGCTGGTCCGGTCGCGGCTGGTCGCTCGGCTACCTGGCCGGCATCATCACCCTGCTCCTGCTCTATTTCGGCTTCGTCAGCCCCGACCCGCCGCCCTTCGGGCTCGCCGCCGAGACGGCGGAGAATATCCGCATCTCCGGCCCGGTGATCGCCTGCTGGCTGCTCGCTTTCGCCCTTCCCCTCTTTCTCGTCACTCCCGACCGGCCGCATGCCGCAACGCCGCTGTCCCGGGCGATCCACGAAGGGCTCGCCAACCTCTGGGGCACCCTGCGCAGCCTGCGGCCGAGCCAACAGGTGCCGCGCTTCCTCGTCGCCCGACTGATCTACAACGACGGGCTGAACACGCTCTTCGCCTTCGGTGGCATCTACGCCGCCGGCACCTTCGGGATGACCACCGAGGAGGTGCTGCTGTTCGCCATTGCGCTGAACATCTCGGCCGGCATCGGCAGCTTCGCCTTCGGCTTCATCGACGACTGGATCGGCTCGAAGAAGACCATCCTGATCGCGATCGCCGGCCTCGCCTCGTTCGGCATCGCCGCACTGATCGCCGAGGAGAAGACCACGTTTTTCGTCCTCGGCGTCCTGATCGGCCTCTTTGTCGGCCCCGCCCAGTCGGCGAGCCGCACGCTGATGGCGAGGCTGGCACCACCCGAGCAGCGCACCGAAATGTTCGGGCTCTATGCGCTTTCCGGCAAGCTCACGGCGTTCATCGGCCCGTTCCTCTTCGGTGCCGCCACCAGCCTCTTTCAGACCCAGCGGGCCGGCATGGCGATGGTCGTGGTCCTCCTGGCCGTAGGCGGTCTGCTACTGCTCCTCACCGTCCGCGAGCCGGACCACGGCGGGTGATGCCGGCCGCGTCGCCACGCCGCCGGCATCCGTCGGCGTCGGCGAGGCGGGCGTGCCCGAGATAGAGGATCGCCTTGGTCGGCAGCCGGCCGAAGGTGACGTCGAGCCGGCTGTTCAGGCCGCGCGGCCCGAGACCGACCATACGACCGACCGTGAAGCCCTGGCGGCGCAGCAGCACGGCCAGCTCGCCCGGGCGAATGAAGCCTTCGACCCGGTGCGTGCCGGGCGGCAGTAGCCCGAGCACCCGCTCGGCGAAGGTGACGACGGCCAGGGCCGAGAGCGGGTTGCGGTTGATGGTATCGAACAGGAAGAGCCCGCCCGGCCGCAGCACCCGGCGGACCTCGCCGATCACCAGGGCGAGGTCCTGGACGTGCTCCAGAACATCGACGCAGACCACCACGTCGAAGCTGTCGTCGGCGAGTGGCAGTTGCTCACCCGTGCCGCCCAGATAGACCACACCCGAGCCCGTGGCTCGGCTGCGCGCCCGCCCGGCCGCCACCGCCGCCACCGCCGGGTCGAGCCCGGTCACCAGGGCGCCGCGCGCCGCCATGGCTTCCGCCATGAAGCCGCCGGCACAGCCGAGATCGAGCACCTTGCGGCCACGCCAATCGCCGACCACCGGATCGAACTCGCGCAGCCGCGCCGGTACCAGGTTCTGCAGCGTGCGCAGCCAGCGCACCTGCCCGGACCACCAGTCGGTCGCAGCCGTGTCGTAGAGTGCCGGGTCGGTGTGGGAACGCGCAGAGGTCGCCATCGGGCCGGATCGCCTTTTCGAGGAGAGGATCACTCCGGGTACGCGGACAATACCCGTCCGGTTCGCAACACAGCTGTGTTCCCGGCTGTACGCCCGGGCGGCGAAGCGGTAGGGGAGTTTCAGCGAATGCGACGATCGGCCGACGCGACGATCGGCCGGCGAAACGAGTGGCCAACGCAACGAGTGGACAGACGGGAGCGGACGATGACCAAGACCATCGGGCATTTCATCAACGGGGCCCATCACCCGGGCATGGGCACGGCCACCGGCCCCGTCTTCAACCCGGCAATCGGGGAGGAGACCGCCCGGGTCGCCATGGCGGCCGAGCCCGAGGTGCAGGCCGCGGTCGAGGCCGCCAAAGCCGCCCAGCCCGCCTGGGCCGATACCGCGGTGGTCCGGCGGGCCCGGGTCATGTTCCGCTTCAAGGAGCTGATCGAGAAGAACATGGACGAGCTGGCCCGGCGGGTCACCGCCGAGCACGGCAAGACGCTGGAGGACGCCAAGGGCTCGATCACCCGCGGCCTCGAGGTGGTGGAGTTCGCCTGCGGCATCCCGCAGCTCTTGAAGGGCGATTTCAGCCACAATGTGGGCGTCGGCGTCGACCTCGTCTCGGTCCGCCACCCTGTCGGCATCGCCGCCGGCATCACACCCTTCAATTTCCCGGCGATGATCCCGCTCTGGATGGCACCGCTGGCGATCGCCTGCGGCAACGCCTTCATCCTCAAGCCCTCGGAGAAGGACCCGTCCTGCCCGATGCTCCTGGCCGAGCTCCTGCAGGAAGCGGGTGCACCGGCCGGCATCATCCAGGTCGTCAACGGCGGCAAGGAGGCAGTGAACGCCATCCTGGCGCATCCCGACATCGCGGCGGTGAGCTTCGTCGGGGCCACCGCCACCGCCGAGTACATCTACCGGACCGGCACGATGAACGGCAAGCGGGTGCAGGCGCTGGGCGGAGCCAAGAACCACATGGTCATCATGCCCGATGCCGATCTCGACATGGCGGTCGATGCCCTGATGGGTGCGGGCTACGGCTCCGCCGGCGAGCGCTGCATGGCGGTCTCGGTGGCGGTCCCCGTGGGTGAACAGACGGCGGACGCGCTGATCGAAAAGCTGGCACCCAAGGTCCGCCAGCTGAAGATCGGCCCCGGCACCGAGCCCGGCGTGGAGATGGGCCCGCTCGTCACACGTGAGCACCTCGACAAGGTGCGCGGCTATGTCGATCTGGGCATTCAGGAGGGCGCGGAGCTCGTCGTCGACGGCCGCGACTTCAAGATGCAGGGCTACGAGAACGGCTTTTTCCTCGGCGGCTGCCTCTTCGATCGGGTCACCGAGGACATGCGGATCTGCAAGGAGGAGATCTTCGGCCCGGTCCTCTCGGTGGTCCGGAAACCCGACTACCAGTCGGCGGTGAAGATCATCAACGACCACGAGTACGGCAACGGTACCGCGATCTTCACCCGCGACGGCGACGCCGCCCGCGCCTTCGCCAACGAGGTCAATATCGGCATGGTCGGCGTCAACGTGCCGATCCCGGTACCCATGGCCTTCCACAGCTTCGGCGGCTGGAAGCGCTCGCTCTTCGGCGACCATCACGCCCACGGCATGGAGGCCGTCCGCTTCTACACCAAGCAAAAGGCGATCACGACGCGCTGGCCCACCGGCATCCGCGCCGGCGCCGAGTTCCAGATGCCGACGATGGGGTGAAACGGGAGAAGGGCAGGTCCCTGCCGAGCCATCCCTTTGGGATGCGTTACTGTCGATCGCCATTGTATGGACGTTGGCCTGCCATATGGCGAGTATAGTCGGTGGACTTCGACCGATTCGATCGGACGACGGAAACCGAGTAAAATGCCAGCACCACGGTGTTTCGATCGAGGAGATCGAGCAAGCACCGAGCGTCATTCGCTTCGTCGTCGACGATCCGAGCCCGATCGAGGGCTTTACGGTCGCGAGCGCCCTGACCGAGTAGTGATCAGGTACAGCATCGGCAAAGTCGGGTAGGGCCCGCGGGGAGGTGTGCCTGCCAACACGTCGTTGTCGCCCCGGCACCGCGCCGCTTGCCGGTTTTGCCGCGTGCTTGCATAACCGGGCGCATGGAGAGTTCTTTCGACTTGTCGTTCCGGCATCACCATCTGCTCGGCATCGAGGGGCTGCAGCCCTACGAGATCGGCCACGTGCTCGACCTCGCGGATTCCTATGTCGAGCTCAACCGTCAGCCGTCGAAAAAGCGGGATCTGCTGGGCGGGCTCACCCAGATCAACCTGTTCTTCGAGGTCTCGACCCGCACCCTCACCTCGTTCGAGCTCGCCGGCAAGCGGCTCGGTGCCGATGTCGTCAACATGGCGGTGCAGGGCTCGTCGATCAAAAAGGGCGAGACCCTGATCGACACGGCAATGACCTTGAATGCGATGCAGCCGGACGTGCTGGTGGTGCGGCATCAAGACAGCGGGGCCGTGCAGCTCCTCGCCCGGCACGTCCGCTGTGCGGTGATCAACGCCGGCGACGGCAGCCACGAGCACCCCACCCAGGCCTTGCTCGATGCGCTGACCATTCGCCGGCGCAAGGGACGGCTCGAAGGGCTCATCGTGGCGATCTGCGGTGACCTCCGGCACAGCCGGGTGGCGCGCTCGAACATCCTTCTGTTGCTCGCGATGGGGGCGAGCGTGCGGCTGATCGGGCCGCCCACCTTGTTGCCGCGAGCCTTCGAGTCCTATGGCTGCCAGCTGTTCACCGACATGGCCCGAGGGCTGCGGGGTTGTGACATCGTGATGATGCTCAGGCTGCAGAACGAGCGGATGCAGGGCAGCTTCGTGCCGTCGGTGCGCGAGTATTTCCATCTCTACGGCCTGACCCACGACAAGCTCCGGCATGCCGCACCCGATGCCTTGATCATGCATCCGGGGCCGATGAACCGGGGGGTGGAGATCGACGGGGTCATCGCCGACGACATCGATCGCAGTGCGATTCTCGACCAGGTCGAGATGGGGGTCGCCGTGCGGATGGCGTGCCTCGATCTCTTGACCCGCTCGATGCGCGGCGAGGTCGGCTGATGCGGCCCCTGCTCATTCAGAACGTGCGGCTGCTCGACCCGGCTGCGGAACGCGACGAGCCCGGTCACCTCCTGGTCGAGGACGGCCGGATCGCCGCCATGGGCGATCTCTTGGAGGTGCCGGAGGATGCCGACCTGATCGACGGCGAGGGGGCCTGTCTCGCCCCCGGCCTCGTCGACATGCGCGTACAGTTCGGCGAGCCCGGCTCCGAGCACAAGGAGCGGCTGGCCTCGGGCATCCGGGCGGCGGCGGCGGGTGGCGTCACCTCGGTAGCGGTCCTGCCCAACACGCAACCGGTCATCGACGATCCGGCGATGCTCGAGTTCGTCGCCCGCCGGGCGCGGCAGCTGAAGTCGGTCAAGGTCTACCCTTACGCGGCATTGACCAAGCGGCTCGAGGGGCGCGAGCTGGCCGAACTCGCGCTCTTGAAGGAGGCAGGTGCCGTCGCCTTCACCGATGCCGACCGAGCGCTGGCCGATGCGCGGGTGATGCTGCGTGCCCTGGCCTACGCCACGGCCCAGGATCTTTTGGTCGTGCAGCACCCGGAGGAGCCCAGGCTCGCCGAGGGCGGGGTGATGAACGATGGTGCGATCGCCACCCGGCTCGGCCTCAAGGGCATTCCGGCGATGGCCGAGGTGATGATGATCGAGCGCGATCTCCGCCTCGTCGAGGCCACGGGTGCCCGCTATCACGTCGCCCACATCTCGACGGCAGCGGCCGTCGACGCCGTGCGGCGGGCGAAGGCGAAGGGGCTCAGGGTCACGGCCGAGACGACGCCGCATCACCTCGCTCTCAACGAGTTGGAGGTCGAGGGCTACCGGACCTTCGCCAAGGTCTCGCCACCCTTGCGCAGCGAGGCGGATCGGGCGGCGGTGGTCGAAGGGCTCGTGGACGGGACGATCGACGTGATCGCGTCGGATCACTGCCCGCAGGACCAGGACAGCAAGCGGCTGCCCTTCGCCCAGGCCGAGTTCGGGGTGGTGGGGGTGGAGACCATGCTGCCGGTGGCGTTGCGGCTGGTGCACGAGGGGCATCTCTCGCTGCTCGAGCTGATCCGCAAGCTCAGCCTCGCCCCGGCCCGGCTGCTCGGCCTGGAAGCCGGCCGGCTCCAGGAGGGCGCACCTGCCGATCTCGTTCTCTTCGATCCCGAGCGGCCCTGGAAGATCACCGAGGCGGGGCTGACCAGCCTCGCCAAGAACACCGCCTTCGAAGGGCGGCTGGTGCAGGGCCGGGTGCTCTTGACCATGGTCGACGGGCGGATCGTGCACCGTTTTCGAAGCTAGCCCGGCACGGGCAGGGTTCTGCACACGACGCTTTCGGCTTATCTCTTCGCCGCAGGACGGCCATTGCCCGACAAAAAACGGAAAAACGATGACGACGATCAAGGATCTCCTGGCCGCTCACCCCGCCGCAGCACCGGCGATCGGGGCACCCGGGCGGCCGTGGCTCGATTTTGCGGGGCTCGGCGAACTGCTCGAGACGACGGCGGCGAGCCTGGCGTCGGCCGGGATCGGCCGGGGCGATCGGGTGGCGATCGTCCTGCCCAACGGCCCGGAAATGGCGGCGGCCTTCATCGCGGTCGCCGCCTCGGCGACGACGGCCCCCTTGAACCCGGCCTATCGCGAGGAGGAGTTCGACTTCTACCTCGCCGACCTCGGCGCCGAGGCCCTCATCGTGGCGGCGGGCGACGAGGGCCCGGCCGTGGCGGTGGCGAAGCGCCACGGGGCGAAGATCCTGCGCCTCGGCCACGACGAGGCAGGGCCGGCGGGTAAGTTCACCCTGGAGCTGGAGGGTGGGGTCGGCGAGAGGGCTTCGCCGGGCTTCGCCGAACCGGACGACGTGACCCTCGTGCTGCACACCTCGGGGACCACCTCCAGGCCGAAGATCGTCCCGCTCCTGCAGCGCAATCTCGTGGCTTCGGCCCGGCATATCGGTGCAACGCTGCAGCTCGCGCCCGCCGATCGCTGCCTCAACATCATGCCGCTTTTTCATATCCACGGGCTGATCGCTGCCGTGCTCAGCTCGCTCGCCGCCGGCGCGTCGGTCAGCTGCACACCGGGCTTCAATGCGCTCCGCTTCTTCGCCTGGCTGGAGGAGGTGAAGCCCACCTGGTACACGGCCGTCCCCACCATGCACCAGGCGATCCTGGCGCGTGCCGAGCGCAACAAGGCGATCATCGAGGCGACCCGGCTCCGGCTGATCCGCTCGTCCTCGGCCTCCCTGCCACCGCAGGTGATGCAGGCCCTCGAGGCGACCTTCGGCGCACCGGTGATCGAGAGCTACGGGATGACCGAAGCGACGCACCAGATGACCTCGAACCCGCTGCCGCCGGCGCCGCGCTATGCCGGGTCGGTCGGCATCGCTGCGGGGCCGGACGTCGAGATCGCCGACAACGAGGGGCATTTCCTCGCCGCCGGCGAGACCGGCGAGGTGGTGATCAGCGGGCCCAATGTCACACCCGGCTACGAGGCCAACGAGGCGGCCAATGCCGCCAATTTCTTCACTGCCCAGGGCCGGCGCTGGTTCCGGACCGGTGACCAGGGGATCATGGACGAGGGCGGCTATCTCAAGATCACCGGGCGGCTGAAGGAGATCATCAACCGGGGTGGCGAGAAGGTGAGCCCGCTCGAGGTCGACGAGGTCTTGATGGATCACCCGGCCGTCGCCCAGTGCGTCACCTTCGCCATGCCCCACGCCAAGCTCGGCGAGGAGGTGGCGGCCGCCGTGGTGCTAGAGGAGGGTCAGGCGGCCGACGAGCGATCGATCCGTGATTTCGCCGCCGGCCGGCTCGCCGATTTCAAGGTGCCGCGAAAAGTGGTGATCCTCGACGAGATCCCGAAAGGGGCGACGGGCAAGCTGCAGCGCATCGGGCTCGCCGAAAAGCTGGGATTGGCATGATGAGGGTCTGTATCTACGGGGCAGGCGCGATCGGTGGCCTCATGGCGGCACGGCTCGCCCGGGCCGGGACGGCCGAGGTCAGCCTGGTGGCACGCGGCCCGCATCTCGCCGCCATGCAGGAAAACGGCCTGACGCTGGTCGACGGTGACGAGCGGTTCACCGTGCCGGTCAGGGCGGCGGAGGACCCTGCCGAGCTCGGCCCGCAGGACTTCGTCGTCGTCACCTTGAAGGCGCATCAGGTGCCGGGCGTGGTGGCGAAGATGCAGCCGCTCTTCGGCCCCGAGACCGCTGTGGTGATGGGCGTCAACGGCGTGCCCTGGTGGTATTTCTACGAGCTCGAAGGCCCCTGGCGCGACCATCGCCTGCCGAGCGTCGATCCGGGTGACGTGCAGTGGCAGGGCATCGGCCCCGAACGGGTGATCGGCTGCGTGGTCTATCCGGCGGCCGAGGTGGCCGAACCCGGCGTCGTCGAGCTGGTCGAGGGCGACCGCTTCTCCCTGGGCGAGCCCTCGGGCGAGCGCACGGCCCGGGTCGAGGCCTTCTCCAAGGCGCTGATCGACGCCGGGCTCAAGGCCCCCATTCGCCCCAAGATCCGCGACGAGATGTGGGTCAAGCTCTGGGGCAACCTCTCCTTCAACCCGATCAGTGCGCTGACCACCGCCACCCTCGACGTGCTCTGCACCGACGAGGGCACACGCGAGGTCGCGCGCGGGATGATGGTCGAGGCGCAGGCGATCGGCGATAAGCTGGGCGTGCGCTTTCCGATCTCGGTCGACAAGCGGATCGCCGGCGGTGCCGCCGTCGGCGCCCACAAGACCTCGATGCTGCAGGACCTCGAGCGCGGCCGGCCGATGGAGATCGACGCCCTGGTCACCGCCGTCCAGGAAATGGGCCGCCTCGTCGAGGTGCCCACACCGACCATCGACACGGTCCTCGCACTGGTCCGGCTCAGGGCGCGCGTGGCCGGGTGCTACGGCGATTGATGCGGCTCAGGCGGCTGCTGTCCCGCGCGGGGCAGCCAGCATCACCGCGAACTCGGCTGCGGTGAACCGTCGGGTGATGTGCTGCGGGCAGTTCCAGTCGAAGGCCTCGATGGAGATCACCACGGCACGCTCGATCGCGGCCGGGTAGGCGGGATCGACCAGCCGATCGAGAAACAACGGGTCGGCGGTGGCATCGACCAGCCGTGCCCGGCCCCAGAGCTTGAGCCGGCGGCGTCGGGCGTAGTCCATCAGGATGAGTGAGACGCGGTCGTTCCCCGCGAGGTTGCCGGTGGAGAGATACTGCTGGTTGCCGCTGAAGTCGGCGTAGGCGATGGTCCGGTCGTCCAGCACCTGCAGAAAGCCCGGCGGACCACCGCGGAACTGGACGTATGGCCAGCCGTCGGCATCGACTGTGGCTTGGTAAAAGCCGTCGCGGGCCGTGACGAAGGCCCGCTCCGGCGCGCCGAGCCGGTCGCGGCGTGGCGCAGCGTCCCCCTCGAACCGGGCGTAGCTCGCCCGCGAACCGTGTCGCTCCTGGGCCGCCTCGACGGAGTCGGTGGAGGTGAGCTCGGCAAAGGCGGTGGCCATCGATCGATCCCTTTTTGTTGAACCGCGTCTTGCCGGGACGGTGGCCCGGTTGGCCGTTGTCGTTAATCCGGCTAGATCGCAATTGATCATTGCGGAAAGCGTAACAATGGATCGGTTCGAGGCGATGGCGGTCTTCAGCAGCGTGGCGGAGCTCGGCAGCTTCGCCGCTGCCGCCCGGCATCACGGCCTCTCGCCCGCCGCCGTCACCCGTGCGGTCGGCGGGCTGGAGGCGAGGCTCGGTGCCAGGCTCCTGACCCGGACGACCCGACACGTGGCACTCACCGATGCCGGGCGGGGCTATCTCGACGACTGCCGGCGCATCCTGCACGAGGTCGAGCAGGCCGAGGCCGTTGCCGGGGGCAACCATGCGATACCCAAGGGCGCGCTCGCGGTGACCGCCCCCACCCAGTTCGGACGGCTGCATCTCGGACCCGCACTACCGGCCTTTCTGGCGCGCTACGGCGACCTCGCCGTCAGCGTCCTCTTGGTCGACCGCCTGGTCGATCTCGTCGAGGAGGGAATCGATGTCGGCGTGCGGATCGGCGCACTCGCCTCGACCGCGCTGGTCGCCGTGCGGCTCGGCGAGGTCCGCCGGGTGGTGGTCGGCGCACCGGACTATCTGGAGGCTTCAGGCGTGCCGACCTCGCTCGACGATCTCGCCCGGCATCGGCTGATCGCACCCACGAGCCTGATGACGGCGGCGAACTGGGGATTTATCGTCGAGGGCAAGTCTGTCGCCGTTCGCGTTCGAGCACGCCTCGCCGCCAGCCAGCCGGATGTCGCCATCGATGCCGCCCGGGCCGGCTTCGGCCTCACTCGCGTGCCACTCTACCAGGTGGCGGATGACGTGCGCGCCGGCCGGCTGCGCGTCGTTCTCGACCCGTTCGAGGAGCCACCGCTGCCGGTCCATTTGATCACGATCGACGGCCGGCGTGCTGCTGCCAAGGTGCGTGCCTTCGTCGACTTCATGGGACCACGGCTCAGGGCCGCCCTGCGTAGCCCGGGCCGCGAAGCTGTCGACTGACGCGCTTCGCGGATGCGCCCGCCTCACCGCCACCGCCCGGAGCGCCGGGCGAAGGGTTGTCGGCAGGCCGCCCGTGCGGTCGCTGACCGCCTATTCGGCTGTCGCCGAAGGCCCCGCCACGCCGGCATCGGCGAAGGTGGCCATGCCGTTGTGGCAGGCCACGGCGCCTCGGACGACGGCGAGTGCGAGGGCCGCACCGCTGGCTTCGCCGAGGCGCATGCCGAGGTCGAGCACGGGCGTCATGCCGAGTGCCGCCAAGAGGCGGCGGTGGCCGGGCTCGGCCGAGACGTGACCGGCAATGCAGTGGCCGAGCGCACCGGGTGCCAGTTTCTGCAGCACCGCGGCAGCGGCCGTCGTGACGTAGCCGTCGAGGATCACGGGTGTGCGCCGCAGCCGGCCGGCGAGGATCGCCCCACAGATCGCCGCGAGCTCGCGGCCGCCGAGGCAACGCAGGACCTCCAGCGGATCGCCGAGCCGGCGCGCATGCTGGTCGAGGGCACGGCCGATGACTTCGATCTTGCGGGCGAGACCGGCGGCATCGACGCCAGTGCCGGGACCGACCCAGAGGGCCGGCTCGCCGCCGAACAGGGCGGCGCAGAGGGCAGCCGCACTCGTCGTGTTGCCGATGCCCATCTCGCCCACGGCGATGATGTCGAGCTCGTCCGGCGGCGCGGTCAGGCCGCGGTTGAAGGCGGCGAGGCAATCCGCCTCGCTCAGCGCCGGTTGTTCGGTGAAGTCGGCGGTCGGCCGATCGAGGTCGAGAGGCACGACCGTGAGTGCCGCATCGTTCTCTCGGGCGAGCTGGTTGATGGCGGCACCGCCCGCCTCGAAACTCTCGACCATTTGCGCCGTGACCTTGGCGGGGTAGGCCGAAACACCCTGCTCGGTGATCCCGTGATTGCCGGCGAAGACGAAGATCGCGGCCCGGCCGAGCTTGGGTGGGTGTTGGCCCTGCCAGCCGGCGAGCCAGGCGGCGATCTCTTCCAGCCGGCCGAGGGCACCTCGCGGCTTCAGCAGCTCGGGCTCGCGGCGCTCGGCTGCCGCCAGGGCCCGCGCGTCGACGGTCGGCAGTTGGGCCAGAAGTGCCCGGATGTCGGCGAAGCTGCCGACCGGTGTCAGCGTGCTCAAGCGCTTTCTCCTCGTGTCGGCCGGCACCGTCGCAATCGGACGTGGTCGACGTCGCGATCGCCGGGGCCGGCGCCATTTGCCACGGCAGCTTGCTTTGACGGGCGGCGAATGTCGAGATAGCCCGAGCCCGTAATCGCAACGAACGGGACGACGATGCTGCGTGATCTGAAGATTGCCGTGGTGTTTCTCACGCGCTGGCAGGTGAAGCTCGACGGGCGGGTCGGCATCGGCGATCTGGCGTCGGTCGTGCATTTCTTCCCGGTGGTGGGGCTCCTGGTCGGGCTCGTGGGTGCCGCGGTCTATCTCGCCGGCAGTTTCGCGCATCTGCCCAATCTGCCGGCCGTGGTGCTGGCGCTGGCGGCGATGGCGATCTTCACCGGGGCGCTGCACGAGGACGGGCTCGCCGATACGGCGGACGCGCTGGGTGCCCTGCCCGATCGCGAGCGGGCGCTCGAGATCATGCGCGACAGCCGGATCGGCAGCTTCGGCACCATCGCCCTGATCCTGGTGCTGACCGGCAAGCTCGTGGCGATCTCCGGGCTCTGGGACAGTTTTCGGGCGGCAGGCGCGATCATCGCCGCCGCGAGCTTCTCGCGGGCCGTGATGACGGTCGTGCTCTATCTCCAGCCGAGCGCCCGGGGCCACGGCTTGGCGGCCGAAACCGGCAAGCCCGCGGTGGATCGGGTTCTCACCGCCCTTGCGATCGGCATCGCCGCCGCGCTTCTGCTGTTGCCGACAGCCGAGGCACTCATCGCACTCGCGGCCGCGGCGCTGGCGGCCATGTTCGTCGCCTCGGTGCTCGGCCGGGCCTTCGGCGGCTGTACCGGCGACACGCTGGGCGCCGTGCAGCAGCTCACCGAGCTCGCTTTTCTGTTCGCGCTCGTCGCCTGGCGATAGCGCGGGCTTGCCGGCCTGCGGTCGCGAAGGGCGTTGACATCCAGCGCTTTTCGGCAAGGTTGGCGGCGCTGCTCTCGATCCTGGATGCCGCCCTTGCCCGAGCCCTCGTCCGGCCGTGTCCACCTCGTCGGTGCCGGCCCCGGTGACCCAGACCTTCTGACACTCAAGGCGGCGCGGTTGCTGGCGGCGGCCGACGTCGTGCTCTACGACCGCTTGATCGGCGACGGTGTCCTCGACCATTGCCGGGCGGATTGCGAACGCATCTTCGTCGGCAAAAGGCGGGCCCGGCACCGGATGCCGCAAGCCGCGATCCACGAGCTGATGATCGACCGGGCGCGGCGCGGCCTCGATGTCGTGCGGCTCAAGGGCGGTGATCCACTGATCTTCGGCCGGGCCGGCGAGGAGATCGCCAGCCTGCTCGCCGCCGGGGTGCGGGTCGAGGTGGTGCCCGGCGTCACCGCGGCATCGGGCTGTGCGGCCGAGCGGCTGTTGTCGCTCACCCACCGCGACCTGTCGCAGGCGGTGGTGATCACCACGGGTCACCGGCAGGACGGCTCGCTCGATCTCGATTGGCAAGCGCTCTGCCGGCCGCGCCAGACGCTGGTGATCTACATGAGCCACTACACGACCGCGGCAATCTGCGAGGGCCTGGTGGCGCACGGTCTGACGGCCGAGCTGCCCGCCTGTCTCGTCGAGAGTGCGACCCGACCGGAGAGCCGGCACATTACCGGCACCCTCGCGACCCTGCCGGGCCTCGTCGCTGCGACGCCGATCGAGGGCCCGGCGCTGTTGATCGTGGGCGAGGTGGTGGCAACGGCCACGGCCGTCGGATCGGCACAGCCAGCGTAACCGAGGCGAATGGGGAGGCCGTGCCTCCCCACGTCTACAGGTTTGCCCAGCTCAAGCGGCGAGGACTCGGGTCAGCGCCTGTTCGTAGAGGGTTTCGACTTCTTCGCCCTTGTAGACCGAGACCTCCAGCTTGGCCATCACCTCCTCCGGCGGGTAGATCGCCGGGTTCTCGAGGTCCTCCTCCGGGATGAACGCCTTGGCCGCCTTGTTGGGCAACGGATACTTGATGTAGGTGGCAATGGCGCCGTGCACCTCGGCGTCGAGGATGTAGTTGATCCACTCGTGCGCCTCGTCCGGGTTGGGGCCGCCCGTCGGGATCGCCATGGCGTCCTCCCAGAGCATCGCCCCCTCCGCCGGCACGACGTAGCTCAGCTCGTCGTCTTCCTCCATCACCTGGAGGATGTCACCGTTCCATTCGAGGCAGAGGTCGACCTCACCGGCGATCAGCAGATCCTGGCCGTTGTCCGGGCCGAAGGTCTTGATGTTGGGCTTCTGCCGGATCAGCAGCTCGGCCGCTTCGTCGATCTCGGCCGGATCCTCGGTATTGAGCGAGTAGCCGAGATAGAGCAGGGCTGCCTGGATCGTGTTCTTGTCGTTGAGCAGCGAGATCCGCCCGGCGTGCTCGTCCGAGTCGAACAGGGTGGCCCAGCTGGTCGGCTGCGCCACCGTCTTGCGGTAGCCGATGCCGATGGTCCCCCAGAAATACGGCATGCTGTATCGGCGGCCCGGATCGAAGCGCGGATCGGTGAAGCCGGGGTCGAGATTGGCCATGTTGGGGATCCGACTGTGGTCGAGCGGCACCAGCATGTCGGCGACGATCATCCGCTCGACGAAATCGTTCGAGGGATAGATCACGTCGTAGCCCGGGTTGCCCTCGCGCAGCCGGCCGAAGAGCTCGTCGGAGCTGGCGAAGAGATCGTAGCGGACATCGATGCCGGTGGCGGCGCTGAACTCGCTGATCGTGTCCGGCCCGATATAGGTATCCCAGTTGAAGACGTTGACTTGCCGGGCCTGGGCGTTCAGCAGGCCGGGGGCAGCGCCGGCGACAGCGGCGACGGCGAGGCCACTGCCCAACAGGCGGCGACGGTTCAAAGCTGGCATGGGAAAGGGTGAGCGGCGGGGCATGAGTGATTCTTCCCGGCTGAGGTGGATCGGTTGCGGACGAGAGTTCAAAGACCGCTTCGGACTTGTCAACCTCGAGCGGACCGCGGTGATGCCGTCGTGATCCCGGATTCGGCCCTGCTGCCGTGGCTGGTGACGGCTTTTCTCCTGGGCCTGGTGCTCGGGATCGCGGCGGCAGCGATTTTCGGCCGGAGCCAGGCGCGGCGGCTCATGGCGGTGGTGAGCGAGGCCGAACGCCGCCACGAGGCCGAGACCGATGCGCTGCTCGACGGGGTCAAGCTCGCCTTTCACGATATCAGCCGGGAGGCGGCGGGGCAGACACGTGACGACGTGCTGCGGCTGGCACAGGTGCAGCTCGCGGCCGAACGGCGGGCACTGGGCCAGGCGGTCGAGGGCGAGCGGTCGGAGCTGAATGCCCGCATCGGCACGATGCTGGCGCAGCTGGAGCGCACCCAGGCGTTGATCCGCGAGCTGGAGCGCGATCGCGCCGGCAAGTTTCAGGCGCTGGCGAGCCAGCTCGAGGTGGCGGGCGAGCGGGCGGCGACGCTGGGGCGAACGACGCAGCAGCTGGCCCGCAGCCTGAGCGGAACGCGGCTGCGCGGGCAGCTCGGCGAGCAGCTGGCGGAGGACGTCCTGCGGCTGATCGGGCTGGCTCCGGGGCTGCACTACGAGCGGCAGGCAGCCCTCGACGGCGACCGCCGGCCCGACTTCCTGTTGCGTCTGGGCGAGGGCCGCAAGCTCGCCATGGACGTCAAGTTCCCGCTCGACAACTACCGCCGCGCCGCAGACGCCGCGGACGACGAAGACCGGCGGCGGCTGGAGGCCCAGTTCGTCAAGGACGTGCGCCAGCACGTGGCGGCCGTAGCCGTCCGGGGCTATGCCGACCCGGCGCTGGGGACGGCCGATTTCGCGCTCTTGTTCGTGCCGTCGGATGCGCTGTTCGTCACCATTCTCGAGCTGGCGCCCGACCTCGTCGACCAGGCGGCGCGACAGAACGTCGCATTTGTCGGGCCGAGCACGTTGTTTGCGCTGTTGCGCAGCCTGCGGTTGCTCGAGGGCGAGCTGCGGCTGGCATCGGCCGGGCGCGAGCTCGGCGCAGCGCTGGCGGGCTTTCGCCAGGCCTGGGGACGTTATGCCGAGCGCGCCGGGCGGACCGAGCGACGGCTCGAGGAGACGCTGGACGACTTGCGCAGGCTCTATGGGCTGCGGCGCAGCACGGTGGACCGGGCAGTCGCCAGGGTCGAGGCGGCCCTGGAGGGGCGCGCAACGGCAGACGGGACCGACGACGGGGACGGGACGCTGCCGGACACCACGGCGGCCGGGCAGCCGGCGACGGACGAGACCGCTCAGTCGAGCGTGAAGGCGGCGAGCTTGTCCGGCGGCAGGGGACTGATCAGCGAGTAGGTATAGGGACCGCGTTGCCAGTCGCGCCGGGTCAAGCCGTCGTCGACCGTGGCCCCCGACTCGACGCCGACCGGCGCAGCCGACGCGTTCTCGATCAGCAACAGCGCCGGCCCTGCCTCGGAGTTGTAGACAGCGAGTGCCGCACCCTCGCTCGTCCCCACATCACCGGTCTTGCCGCCGATCAACGCAAAGGCAGAAGAAGGTGCCGGCAGGTCGACGGGAGCGCCCAGCTGTTCGGCGAACCAGGCTTCGAGCTGTGCCGGCTCGTGGGTGACGAGGTCGAGTTCGCCCGGACCGTCGAGATAGGCGCGGTAGACCGCGGTGCGCTTGTCGCCGTGCAGCCAGCCGAGTCCGGTCAGGGCGAGATCGGCCAGCGCACCGATGGCGGCCGCGAGCAGCGCCACCCCGGCGAGATTCTGCAAGCGTCGCCGCGGTTTCGCCGCGGGCGCCGGCGAAGGTGTGGCGACCTTGAAGCGATGCCGGCGGTACACCCGCGCCGGGCTCGCCGCCTCGACCGGCGCAACCGGGCTCGGCAGCGCCGTCGGCGGCGGACCGCCGTTGACGGTCTCGAGCCCGAGCGGCTGCCAGAGCGAGGCCTCGTGCTGCATCGCCCGCAGCCGGCGCTGCAGATCGGCTTCGAAACGGCGCAGACTGTCGACCCGCTCGGCGCAGCCGCGACACAACCGCAGATGCTCGTGCAGCGACCGCCGGCGGCTGTCACCGAGTTGCCCGTCCAAGCAGGCTTCCAGATACCGCTCCAGGTCAGAGCAGTGCATGCTGCCATCCCCTCGTCGACCGGCGGGTTGTCCCCGAGCCCGGCCGTATCGCCGCAACCAGCGCGTCCTGCTGCCGGCCGCCGTCGCACCGCCGGATCACGCCTTGCGGCATCGAAATTCCGGCGCGAGACCATGTGCTGCCGAACCGGGGCCGCGCCAAAGCGAACCCCATCACGCGTTAACGATAGTTTCCCCCAAATGACAGGCCGACGCAATGCCGGATGCGGCACCCCAGCGCGCCTGAGCTGCAACATCGGCGGGCCGCGGCCAGCGGCTGCGCTGCAGCCGATTTCGGTTGCCTTCGATCGGCACGGCGGCACACTGTCGAAATGATCGGCAGAGCCGCCTCGCACGCGGGTGCGGCACGCGACAAGAACAGTTTCGAGGGGGCCGATATGGGCGCTGCACAACAGATCAGGAACGTTGCCTTCGTGGGGCCGGGCGGCACCGGCAAGACGAGCTTGCTGGAGAGCCTGCTCTTCGTGACGGGGACGATTCACCGCAAGGGCAAGACCACCGACGGCAACACCGTGGGCGACGCCTCCGCCGAGGCCCGCGCTCGGCAGATGTCGACCGAGATCTCGGCCGCCTCCTTCACCCACGAGGGCCACCGCTTCACCATCCTCGATTGCCCGGGCTCGGTCGAATTCGCCGCCGAGGCCAAGGCCGCCCTCCTGGGCGCCGATCTCGCCGTGGTCGTGGTCGAGCCCGTGGTCGAGCGAATGACCGCCGTGGCGCCGCTGCTCCAGTATCTCGACGACGCCAACCTGCCGCACGTCGTCTTCGTCAACAAGATGGACCGCTCCGAGGTCGGCTACCGCGACCTGCTCGACGCCATCCGCCGGGTGAGTGCCCGCCCCGTCGTGCCGCACCAGTACGCCATCGGCCGCGGCGAGACCCTGGTGGGCTACATCGACCTCGTCACCGAAGAGGCCTATGCCTATCACGAGGGTGCCCCCTCCGACCGCATCGACCTGCCCGAGGACTACCGCGAGCGCGAGCAGGCGGCGCGCAACGAGATGCTGGAAACCCTCGCCGATTTCGACGACGACCTGATGGAGAAGCTGCTCGAGGACCAGGAGCCCAGCACCGACGAGATACTGAAAGACCTGCAGAAGACCCTGAAGGCCGACCAGGTCGTGCCCGTCTTCATGGGGGTCGCCGAGAAGGACATGGGGGTCCGCCGCTTCCTCGAAGCGCTCGAGCGCGAGGCGCCCGAGCCCGACACCCGCGCGGAGGCCCTCGGCATCGATCCGAACGGCGCCACCACCGTCCAGATCCTCAAGAACTACCACCAGCCGCACGCCGGCAAGCTGTCCCTGGCCCGGATCTGGGCCGGCAGCGTGAAGGACGGCATGCCGCTCGGCGGGATCCGCATCGGCGGCGTCTACCGGCTGATCGGCGCCCAGCAGGAAGCCGTGGGCGAGGCCGAAGCCGGCGAGATCGTAGCCCTGGCCCGGATGGAGGACGCCAAGCCGGGTGCCGTCCTGACCAACGGCACGACACAGAACGATGCAGCCCTGCCCACCCTGGACACCGGCCAGCCGATGTTCGCCTTCGCCGTCCAGGCGGCCAACCGCAACGACGAGGTCAAGCTCTCCGCCGCCTTCCAGAAGCTCTGCGACGAGGACCCCTCACTGGCGCTGGAATCCGACCCGGACAACCACCAGACCCTGCTCTGGGGCCAGGGCGAGATCCACCTCAAGGTCGCCCTCGACCGCTTGAAGAACAAGTACAACGTCGAGGTCACCCCGCACCCGCCGCGCACCGGCTACAAGGAGACGATCCGCAAGGGCGCCTCCGCGCACGGCCGCCACAAGAAGCAATCCGGCGGCCACGGCCAGTTCGGCGACGTCAAGATCGAGATCAGACCGCTCGAGCGCGGCCAGGGCTTCGCCTTCGACAACAAGATCGTCGGCGGTGCGGTGCCCAAGCAGTACATCCCCGCGGTCGAAGCCGGGGCGAAGGAATACCTGGCCAAGGGCCCGCTCGGTTTTCCCGTGGTCGACGTCGGCATCACGCTCACCGACGGCCAGTTCCACAGCGTCGACAGCAACGAGCTCAGCTTCAAGATGGCGACCGCCCTGGCGCTGAAGGAAGGGCTGCCCAACTGCAGCCCCGTCCTGCTCGAGCCGATCCTCGCCGTCACCATCTCCATCCCCACCGATTCCACCGCCAAGGCGCTGCAACTCGTCAGCCAGAAACGCGGCCAAATCCTCGGCTACGAAGCCAAGCTCGGCTGGCCCGGCTGGGACGAGATCAAGGCCCACCTGCCGCAAAACGAAACCCACGACCTCATCGTCTCGCTCCGCTCGATGAGCCAGGGCACCGGCTTTTTCACCTGGACCTACGACCACCTGCAAGAGGTGCCCCCGAAACTGGCGGAAACCCTCGCAGCCCAGGCGCGCGAAGAAGCGGCCTGACGGCCGCTCCAAGGGAACGCAGGGAGGCTCGCCTCCCTGCACCCTCCGTTACGTTTTGACAAATGACATTTGTCATGTTACATAGCGATCAATGATCCGAAGCTTTGCGGATCGAAGGCTGAAGCGCCTCTTCGAGCGGGGCGACCGCAGCAAGGTGCCGCCGGACATGGCCGACAAGATCGAGAACATCCTCGGCGTTCTCGATTCGGCACGCACCGTCGATGATGTGGACCTGCCGGGCTACCGGCTGCACCCGCTGAAAGGCGACCTCGCCGGCCTCTGGAGCGTGACGATAAACGCAACTGGCGCATCGTCTTCCGCTTCGAGGATGGCATGGCCTTCGACGTTGAGCTGATCGACTACCACCAGGAAGGACCACCATGACCAAAGAAAGCCTCCCCGTCGAAGGCCCCATGCTGAACCCGCCCCACCCCGGCCGCATCGTCCGCCAGGACTGTATCGAAGCCCTCGGCCTGACCATCGGCGAAGCCGCCGAAGCCCTCGGCGTCACCCGCCAAACCCTCGACCGCCTCGTCAACGAGCGCGGCGGCATCTCCCCCGAAATGGCCCTCCGCCTCGCCCAGGCCTTCGGCAGCACCCCCGAAATGTGGATGCGCCTCCAGGCCGCCTTCGACCTCGCCGAGACCCGCAAGCACAAAGCCAAAGACCTCGCAGCGATCCGCCGCGTCGAAAGGGTGAAGGAGCCAGCGTAGGGCAATCATGACGGAACGAGACACGGCCCCTCACGACGACATGCCCGCCGAGGTCGATTTCTCCGAGGGCACCCGCGGCAAGTTCGCGAAGCCGGAGGAAAAGGTGTCAGACACCTTTTTCCGCCTCCGCGCCCACCAGCTCCACGATGACTTCTGCGCCTGTATGGGCCAGATCGCTACAGCAGCAGCTTCTTCAGCCAGTGGGTCTTTGCCGGTGGGTCAGCTTCGGGAATGGGTCGAGCATGTGGGCGCAGGCGAGGCGCCGATCGCCTGCCGGATCATCGAGCCGGTGCTGCCGGTCGTCGGCGTGGCGCTCCTCGTGCACGGCCGCGATGGTGCCGGCACGTCGGCGCACATGGTGCCGATTGCCGATGCCTATGCCGGGCGCGGCTGGCGGGTGGTAGCGCCCGATTTGCCCTTCTCGCGAGCGACGCCGGGCTCCGGCCCGCCCGAGAACTTCACCATGCAGCGCCACGTCGAGGATGCGCGCCGAGTTCTCGCTTGGGTGCGCGGTGAGATGCCGGTGGCGCGCCGGCTCGCGCTCGCCGGACACAGCATGGGCGCTTACGCGATCGCCCGGCTGGCGGCGGCAGACGTCGCGGCCGAGAATCTGCTGGCGGTCTCGCCGGTCGTCTCCGGCACCGCACTGCTGGGGGCCCGGCGCGCGATGGGCCCTGCAGCGGTCGAGGAGCTGGAGAGCGGCGCGCCCGAGCTGCGCGCGGAGATGACGTCGCACGACGCCGTGCCGGCGTTGCAGCGGATCACCGCGCCGGTGGCGGTCGTCACCGGTCAGGACGACGGGATCACGCCGGTCGCCGCCGCCCGCGCCTATTTCGCGGCAGCACCGGCGGCCGTCTTCTACTCGGCGCTGCCCGGTCAACACCACTGCCCGGAAGGCCCGGTCTACACGGCAGCCCTCGCCGCGGCACTCGACGCCCTCGGTGCCTAGGGAAACGCGCGTAGAATCGGCCTGACGGCCGGTGGGAAGCCCGCCGGGAGGCTCGCCTCCCTGCACCCTCCGGTTTTCGACGATGGAGAGGATGGTCGGATGGCGGCGACGGGAACCAGGGCCGAAGCACGAGCTTGCGATTTCGGAACTTTCGCCATGCCGGAACAGTTCTGGCGGCAGCACCGTCGAGCGTGCGGTCCTGTGCACGAGCCGCTCTATCGTCACATCGGCCGGCACCGGATGAACGCACCGGTCCGCGAAAGCCGCGCCCGCCGCGTACCGGCGATCCAGCGCCTCGGCCGGCCGAGCCAGAGCCTTGTCGAGGCGTCCCGTGCCACATGACCACGGCCACATCGACCCGCAGTCCGGCGACCGCCGGGTCGCTGTCGCGGTATGGGCGAACGCAGTGCTCACCGTCGCGCAGATCGTCGGCGGCATCCTCGCCGGCAGCCTAGCGCTGATCGCGGACGCCCTGCACAATGTCTCCGACATGGCCTCGCTCGTGATCGCCTTCGCGGCGCGCAAGATCGCGCGGCGACCGGCCGACGCGCGCATGACCTTCGGCTATGGCCGGGTCGAGATCGTCGCGGCACTGGTCAACTACACCACGCTGATCCTCATCGGCTTCTACCTGATCTACGAGGGTGGCATGCGGCTGATCGACCCGCCCGAGGTCGAGGGCTGGACGGTCCTGATCCTCGGCGGGGTGGCGCTCGCCGTCGACAGCCTGACGGCGGCGCTCACCTGGTCGATGCAGAAGAGCAGCGTGAACATCCGGGCACTCTTCCTGCACAACCTGGCGGACGCGCTGGCCTCGGTCGCCGTGATCGTCGGCGGTGCCCTCATCATCCTCTACGACATGCGCTGGGTCGATCCGGCGATCACCATCGCCATCGCCCTCTATATCCTCTATCTGGCCCTGACCGAGATCGGCCGTCCGATCCGGACCCTGATGCTGGGCAGCCCGCCCGATATCGACGGCGGCGACGTCGTCGAAGCGATGCGCATCGTCGAGGGCGTCCGCGACGTTCACCACGTGCATCTCTGGCAGATGCAGGAGCACGAGGCGGCGCTCGACTGCCACGTGGTCCTCACCGCCGAAGGCTGGACACGGATCGAAGCCGTCAAGACGGAGATCAAGAAGCGCCTGGAGGACCGCTTCGGCATCGTCCATTCCAGCCTCGAGGTCGAGCACGAAGACCGTGCCCACGAGAACGCTGCTCTTTACGGTCACGGCGGGTCGGCAGGACAGGCCGACGAGCATGCCCACCGAGACGCCGACTGAGCAGGACGACGTTTCCGAGGCCACCGGTTCTCCAGCGAGGACGACCCGCACGGAGCCCGACTTCGACAGCGGCGGTGCAGACGGTGAGGCGGCCGCGGCATGCAGGGTGCCTCTGCACCCTGCATCCACAACCGCCGCCGCCGTTCACGCGGTTCAGCGAGGTCGGGTCGAGCCACCGCGAACGAAGTGCGCGATCAGGCTCACGACCAGGAGCACCAGGAAGACGAAGAAGAGAATCTGCGCGATCGACGCCGACGCGGAGGCGATGCCGCTGAACCCCAACACGGCGGCGATGATGGCCACCACGAAAAAGACGAGTGCCCAATAGAGCATGGCGTTCCTCTCTCGAAGCATGGTTGCAACCCACTCGGGTCGCCTGCGGAAAGAAACGGCCGTGTCCCGTGAAGGTTCCATGCACGCTGGGCCAGCGGCACAAATATCCAGAGCGGGCGCCACTTTTGTTGCCGCGGCGACTCGGCTCCAGGGGCTGGTTTGCCGACTTCGTCGACGAGCCCGAGGGAACAGTCTCGGCTCAAGGACGTTCCTTTGTTCGAGGTCCGAGAGAAACCTCACCTCGGCGCCAACCGGGCGGCGTCGAACGTCTACCGGTTGCGGAAAAGAAGAAAGGAGCCATCGATGATCAACAGAACGCTGCTGCCCGTGCTCGCGCCCGTGCTCGCGGTTGTCGCCCTGGCCGCCGCCCCCGCGGCTGCGCAGGACGAGGAAGACACGTGGCTGCCCAGCCTGATCACGGAAACACCGGCAGAAGGCTTCGATCTCGCCGTCTCGATCGCCCGCAAGGCCGTGACGACCACCCAGACGGATGTCGAGACGCTGCACGCTCTGCGACCGGCCTATGCCCACGACCCGGAAAGTCTCATCAATGTATCGGGCGTCGTCGCCACCTACTTTGCCACGATCGCCGAAGCGAACGACTACTGGCGCGAGTAAGCCGAGGACGCGCGCATGAAGCGCACCCACCACGCGTGAGGTCAGTAGCTTTCCAACGACCCAAAAGAATGGTGGGGAACGGGGAGGCGATGCCTCCCCGCTCTCTTCTTCTTGTTTTCTTTAGAGCAACGACAGCCGGCCTGGGCTCAGCCGCGGAAGTCGCTGGCCCATTGCCCCAGCGCGTCGAGCATGCCGCGGCCGGTTTCCAGCGGGCGGCTGGGGTCGAAGGTCCAGCCGGTCATCGAGGCGTCGTAGAGCTTGACGTCGTCGACCTCGAGAACCTCGGAGAGCACGAACCAGTTGGTCGCGGCCCAGTGGCCGGTATTGCAGTAGCTGACGACGGTGTCGATCTCGCCGTTGGTCACCCGTTCCGGCACGATGGCCGCGATCTCGTCGCGATTGCGCAGGTTACCGTTCTCGGTGAAGAAAAGCGCCTGGTCGAGGCCGACGGAATCCGGGATGCGGCCCGGGGCCCGCGCCGGGCCGGCCTTCTCCGCGCCGAAATACTGCTCGGCCGGACGGGCGTCGAGGCGGAGCACGTTCGGGTCGTCGAGCGAGGCTTCGACGTCGCCGGTCTCGATCAGAAGTTGGGGACGGACCACCGCGGTGAAGCCGACGGGCTCGAGCGTGCGGTTGCCGGAGGTGGTCGGCAGCCCCGCCTCGCTCCAGCCGCGAAAGCCGCCGTCGAGGATGCTGACGGCGTCGTGGCCGAGATAGTCGAAGGTCCAGTAGATGCGGGCGGCACTGCCGAAGTCGCTGGCGTTCACGCCGCCGTGAACGATGACGACGTGGTCGTCGTTGCCGATGCCGAGGCCGCCGACGAGGGCTTCCAGCGCCGCGATGTCCGGGGTCATGCCGACCACCCCGTCGCGCTCGGTGCGCCAGCCGGCCTCCTGGTAGTTGGAGTAGATCGAACCCGGGATGTGCGCCTCGGTGTAGGCCTCGTAGGAGCCGCCGCCGATGCCGTTGCGGATGTCGAGAACGACTAGGTCCGGGGCATCGAGATGCGCCTCGAGCCAGGCGGCGTCGACCAGCGGGCCCGGATCGTCGATCGCGGCCTCGAGCGGGGCGGCTAGGGCCAGCGTTCCGGTCAGGGCAAGGGTGACGGCGTAGCGATGCATCGTGGCACTCCGAGCGTTGCGCGTTGATTGCACAAATAGGAGCGGCACAAATCCATTCAACACAAATTTTCTATGTTGATATTACCCTCGAGTCGGCGCGTCGGCCATCCAGTGCGCGATCGCGTGCCGGTAGGCGTCGAGATGCTGCTCGGCCCAGTGATCGAGGTGCCAGGGCTCACCCGACGGCTGCATCATCGCGACATGGTCGAGCGGCAGGAAGACCCAGGCGGTGAGCGGGGTGCGGCCGACGGTGACGGTGACACGGTCGGCCCGGTATTCGTCGTCCTCGAAGTGGTTGATACGCAGGATGCAGCGCTCGCTCGGGCGATGCAGCAGCCGGCCTTCGACCGCAGCGCCGGGGTCCGGGACGAGCACGGGGTAGCTGGCAGCGGCAGCCCGTTCGCGCCGCCAACCTGCGAGAATGGCGGGCTCGGTGGTTTCATGCTCCGCCACCCGCCGGTCGAGGACGGTCTCCAGCACCTCCTGGTGCATCAGCGTGCCGAAGAAGAAAACCGAGTCCCGCCCGGCGGCATGCGTCGGGATCAGGTCGGCGTAGCGGGTCGTGGTCGGCGCAGGTCGGGTAAGGACGGGCACGGGCGGTCTCCCTGCGGTTGGTCGAACCGTAAGGCGGCAGGCGCGGTCAGCAGCAGAGCTCACTCTCGTGATGGCTCAGAACAGGGTTTGTGGCAGGCCGAGCTTGGCGCGGGCCAGTGCCAAAAGGTCGCCGTCGTCGATCTCGCGTTCGACCGAGAAGCGGCGGGCGGCGACCAGGTGGCCCTCGGCGTCGACGATGGCGGTCATTCCCCAGAGCCCGGTCAGCGCCGACCCGGGAAAGCCGAAGCGCATGTCGTAGAGCCGCAGCTCCTGCCCGTCCTCGGGGTTGCCCTCGTGCGGCGCGAGCGCGGCGTGGACGGGGCCGTTGGCGAAGTTGGTGTAGATCTTGGCCTCTCGTGTCCCGGCGAGCTCGGCCTCCAGCACCTCCGCCACGGGCTCGCGCTCGACCGCGACCCAGTCGATCGGCTGCGGCCGCAGCGTCGAGACGAAACCCACGAGGTGGGCGTCGGGCGTGACGGCCACGAGGCGGCGCAGCCAGGGCGACAAGATGGTGGTGTAGGCATGGACCTCGTCCGCCGCGATCGCCTGCGCCTCGAGGTCGGCGCGCGCCAAACGTTCGGCCTTCAGATGCTGACCCCAACCCAGGCCCACATAAAGTGTGGAAAGGGCGAGGGCCGCCAGGACCAGGTGCCGTGCGGCACCGCTCCGTGCCCCCTTGATCAGCGCGAAGATCAGGGCCGCCACCAAGACGAGGGTATAGACCGGGTCGATCACCGGCACGGCAGGAATGCCGAAACGGGCATCGGTCAGCGGCGTGAAGAACGCGGTCCCCCAATGCGTGGCGAGGTCGAGAAGCGGGTGGGTGACCAGGACCAGCGCCCAAAACAGGTACCAGAGCCCGAACGAGGTCGGCGCGCCGCTGCGCCAGCGCTGCACGGCGAGCGAGACGGCGGCCAGGGGCAGGCCGAGAACCGGGCCGAAGAAAAGCGAATGGGTGATGCCGCGGTGATAATGCCAGTAGTCGAGACTCTGGCTGCTCTCGACGAGAAAGATGTCGAGATCCGGGATGATGCCGCCGACAAAGGCGATCGCCATGGCCTTCGCACCGATCCGCCGACCGAGCACGGCATGGCCCACAGCGGCCCCAAGCACGCCTTGCGTCACGATATCCAAAAGTTGCACCCCATCCACGCTGGTCCACAGCTGAGATAGGCAGCGGTGCCCGGTTTGCGAGCGCGGCAGGCAGGTCGAGGGCACTCGAAGAAGCGCGGGGAGGATGATCCT
>Ga0081528_100120_pt1 | contig 60099 bp, 53 predicted proteins | sample HotLakmasection4_FD_71011 | JGI IMG/M metagenome (GOLD analysis project Ga0081528, IMG submission 71011) | Hypersaline microbial mat communities from Hot Lake, Washington, USA - Section #4 (SPADES assembly) (version 2) | ecosystem: Environmental > Aquatic > Non-marine Saline and Alkaline >...
TTTAAGCGTTTATAAGTCACTTAAAAATACAAAATTTAGGGGGCTTATTCTTCTTTAAATCCATGCTTTACAAATGCTTACATCTCATATTTTCTTCCCAACATATTAACTGCGAAAGTTGAGTAATTTATTAATCGAACAGAGGCTGGTTTATATTAATTACATAACCTTGAAAAATACTCAATCAAAAAAAGAGAAGGGGAAAATTATGAAGACAATTGGGATTGGATTACTTACGGCTTGCCTCATCGGCATGGGAATGGTGATGCCTCTGATGGCACAGGTAAATTACGAACCTGCACCTGAAAACCTGGAGGCCCGCGAGTGGTTTCAGGACGCTAAATTTGGCATGTTCATCCACTGGGGTATCTACAGTGTGCTGGGTGATGGCGAGTGGGTGCTGAATAATCAAAAAATACAGATTGAGGACTACGAAAAACTGGCGGATTTTTTCAATCCCCAGGAGTTTGATGCCGAAGAGTGGGTAAGCCTGGCGAAAGAGGCAGGTATGAAATATATCACCATAACCAGCCGGCATCACGACAGTTTCAGCATGTTTGATACGGAAGCATCGGAGTTTAATATCGTAGACGCTACTCCGTATGGAAAAGATATTTTGGCTCAGCTCGCAGAGGAGTGTGAGAAGCAGGGTATCAAGCTATTTTTCTACTATTCCCAGCTCGACTGGAGGCGGGATGATTATTACCCCCGCGGACGAACAGGCCACGATCTTGGCCGCCCCGATGAAGGAAACTGGGAGAACTATATTGAGTTTATGAGAACGCAGCTTACGGAACTGATGACCAATTATGGGGAAGTGGGTGGCATCTGGTTCGATGGTCACTGGGATCACGTTGACTGGGACGGGGAGAACTGGGGGGATCTGAATGTAGACTGGCACTATGATGAACTATACCCGCTGATCCACGACCTGCAGCCGGCAGCACTGATAGCAAATAATCATCATGTTGACCCGCTTCCCGGAGAGGACTTCCAGGCGTTTGAGCGAACCCTGCCTGGTGAAAAACATGAAGGCTGGGGCGGCCCCGACCCGTCCGCACTTCCGCTGGAGTCGGCGCGCACAATGAACGGTTCGTGGGGGTTTAACCTGCAGGATACCGATTACAAATCGTTTGAGGAGCTAATCGAGATGCTGGTGAAAAGCGCCGGATTTAACTCCAATTTACTGCTGAATATCGGGCCGATGCCAAATGGTAAAATACAGCCCGAATTTGTTGAGCGCCTGAAGCAGATGGGAGAGTGGACTGAGAAGTATGGCGATACCATTTACGGAACCCGGGGCGGAATTGTGCCTCCGCAGGACTGGGGAGTTACCACGCAAAAAGGCGAACGCCACTTCATGCACGTTCTGGACTGGAATGATGACCTGCTTTTTATTCCCGGTTTCCCGGGCATCGTCGAATCAGCCGTATATTTCGAAAGCGGTGAACCGGCAGAGTTCAAACAGATAGAAGAGGGTGTGTTCTTCTACCTGGATGAGGATCAAAAAACCGATCCCGATACCATTATCGAATTCAGCATTGAATGATGGTAAAGACATGGTATGTTTATATGAAATAATGTGAACTTGGGATAAGAATATTAAGAATTGGCAGAAAAAGTCCCCTCCTTTTTCCCCAACGGGATCTGCCATGGGCATTCCTTCGGAGCCTTCGGGACAAGGAGGGGATTTCACCAAAGGTATGCATTCGGCAAGGGGTGGTTGAAATGGAAGTTTGTATTCAATTCAAGATTTAACCTCCTTTCTACCTCCCCGAAGAGGCTGTCCAAAAAGTATGCTTACCATAGTTCAATTTAAATTATTTAGTTTACTTATAAATAGTTGCAGTAAGGGTCTTTCGTGTTGCTTCGCGGCCTCGTGTCCTCGTGGTAAAGACCTCCGGTTTATTGCCACGAAGACACAAAGACTCAAAGGTTCACGAAGCAAACTTTAATCATTAAGGCCCCATAAATCAAAACCATCTTTTTGGACAGCCTCATGTCATTTTCAACATTCTTATCTCGAACTCAGTTTGAATTAGATTATGGTTCAGCAATCAAATCGCAAAAAGAACCCTGTTCGTCAGCTTAGCTCTTCCAAACACACCATGTCTGAATTGCACTGTTTTCACCGGGTTCAAACAGGGCCATAGGCCAGCATGGCATCGGCCAGTTTTACAAAACCGGCGATATTGGCTCCTTTGCTGTAGTCGATCCCGCCATCGTCATTTTCACCGTATTCCACGCATTTTTGATGAATATCGTCCATAATGGAGTGGAGCTTTGAGTCCACCTTATCGGCAGACCAGTTCGTGCGAAGAATATTCTGTGAAATTTCCAGACCCGAAACGGCCACACCGCCGGCGTTGGAGGCTTTACCCGGCGCATATAGAATGCCCGATTTTTTGAAAAGCGAAGAGGCATCTTCGGTGCAGGGCATATTTGCTCCTTCCGCTACCAGCTGCACATTGTTGTCGAGCAGATTTTGGGCATCTTCCCGGGTAATTTCATTTTGGGTGGCGCAGGGGAGAGCCAGGTCGCAGGGAATATGCCACGGTTTTTCTCCCTCAAAGTAGTCACAGCCAAACTCCCCGGCATACTCTTTGATACGGCCGCGGCGGACCTGCTTCAGTTCTTTCACAAAGGCCAGCTTCTCTTCGTCAATACCCTGATCATCATATATAGCCCCGCTTGAGTCTGACAGCGTAACTACGTTGCAGCCGCAGTCAATGGCTTTTTCTACAGCGTAAATAGCAACATTTCCGCTGCCCGAAATGGCAACCCTTTTCCCTTCGAGGCTTTTGTTTTGATTTTTTAGCATGTGGCTGGCAAAGTAGATCAGGCCATAACCGGTCGCCTCGGTACGGATCAGGCTGCCGCCAAAACTGATTCCCTTGCCTGTAATGGTTCCCGTAAATTTATTTTCCAGCTTTTTATAGTTGCCAAACAGGTAGCTGATTTCCCGGTGCCCCACTCCAATGTCGCCGGCAGGAATATCACGGTCTTCACCAATATGGCGATGCAGTTCAGACATCAGACTCTGGCAAAAGTTGAAGATTTCATTGTCGCTCTTTCCTTTGGGATCGAAATTGGATCCGCCCTTTGCGCCCCCCATCGGCAGCGTGGTAAGCGCATTTTTGAAACACTGCTCAAAGCCGAGAAATTTAAGTATGCTCTGGTTTACTGTGGGGTGAAAACGAAGCCCGCCTTTGTATGGGCCAATACTGTTGTTAAACTGAACACGCCAGGCCCGGTTCACCTGCACGTTTTTATCATCATCGAGCCAGGTAACACGAAAACTTATGATACGGTCGGGCTCACAAAGCCTCTCGAGTATGCCGCTACCTTCATACTTGGAGTGGCTGTTTACATAGGGTATGATATCGTGCATAACCTCCTGTACGGCCTGATGAAATTCGGTTTCGGTTGGATTTACATCCCTGATCCGTGTCATAAAGCTCTCTAAATCGTACATAATATTGTGAGTGGTGTTTATTGATGGAAATTGGCTCCCAAAACGGAACTGCAGCTATATTTGGCTATTTGTTCTTTGAAATGTACTATGTTCCATGATTTTTGTTAAGATACTTAAAATGCGGATAGCGCAGGCAATCGTTCAGTTTCAGTTCAAACAAGTCCTTTACAACCAAATATCACAAAATGGCCAGATCGTTTCTGTTTTTATTTATGGTGAGTGTTTTTCTTCTTGCAGACCTTAACGCCCAGACGGCAAAATTTCCAGTTGTTGACGGGTTTGGAGGCATTTATGAAATGCCCGGTAGTACAAATCCCGATTCGAATATTCAATACAAAATCGTAATCGATCTGAAGACCAATCAACCCGAAAAGGGGGCCGTTAACCCGGGGTTAAATAATGTTGCCCGAATGATGAACCTGCACGGACTGGGAGGTATTGCTGAAGAAAACATGAGCGTTACGGCAGTTGTGCACGGACCGGCAACAGAAACCATCCTTAATAATGATGGTTACCGCAGAAAAAACGGGGTTGATAATCCCAATATAGCGCTGATAGATGCACTGGAAGCTGCCGGCGCAGAAGTGGTGGTTTGCGGGCAGTCACTGATAGGGCGCGGATTTCCTCAATCTGAGGTCAATACGGATGTGGAGATTGCGCTGTCGATGCTGACCGCCGTAAACGAGCTGCAGCATAAGGGGTACTATCTCATGGTTTTTGATTGAAAAAACGCCGGGCTTTTTCTTTTCTGAATGATTGAGACAAAAAAATGGCAGATGATTGTAAATCACCTGCCATCGATAAGATAATTACGTCCCAAAAAATTACCGGCTGTCTTTTCCGGTTTCAACAAAGCGAATACACTGACCCTGGTTTTTGAAGTCGAAATCTTCCCACTTGCCTTTCTTACAGTCATCTTTGGTTGTTGGATTATTTTCAACGAGAACACAGAATGTGGCTCCGGGGCCTGTGGTTGTGAATCCGGCGTCACAAGCCGTGCATTCTGAGACACCGGTAACATTTGAAAATGTGCCAACGGGGCACAGCGTAGCTTCAGCAGCTCCTGTTACAGCTACAAAACTTCCTTCAGGTGCATCGATGCATGAAGTTTGTCCGGAGTCGGGCTGATATCTTCCCACCGGACATTTTATAGCCTGGATTGAGCCTTCAACAGCTACAAAACTTCCGGGTTCGGCGTCCTTACAGGAGGTTTGGCCTTCCAGGTCCTGGTACTTTCCCACCGCGCATTGTATTGCCTGCTCTGAGCCTATCTGGTCAACATACGAGCCGGCCGGTGCAATCTTGCAAGATGTTTGTCCTAATTCGTCCTGGTATCTGCCCATCGGGCATGGGGTGGCTTCCGTTGCTCCGGGTTCGGCTACAAATGTTCCTTTTGGTGCTGATTCACACGGGCTTAGTCCATCCGGGCTAAAAGATCCTGCTGCGCAGGTAGTACCTCCTTCTGCGTTTGCAGTTGTTGTTACGGCTGCCGACTGAACCGAGTTATCCGTGGTGCCTGCAATGTCCTGGCTGCAGCTGGCCACAAAAACAAACAGGAGAAGCAGAGCGATAAGATATCCGGCTGCTGTAAAGTTATATTGAGTGTTCATAAAACGGGTATTTGGTTAATAGATAATCCTCCCTGTTTTCAGAACCGATAAAACCGGGATGGGAAAGAGTTGGTACTCAGATAAAAAATCGGCTATTCGGAGATGAGAGTCTTGGACTTTTCGGGCAAAAGTTTGGACTTTTGGATCAAAATGACCTTTTAGTTATTCATTATTTAAAATACAGATGGGTTGGCCACGTACGCTGTAAGATTTACCAGCTGAAAACAGCTAAATCTTTACAGAAAAGCTAAAAACATCCGGCCTTGCATAATGTCCGGCAACATCGAACATCCGTTTGGCTGCGATAATCTGCTGCAGGTCAATGTCGGCATAGAGGATGCCTTCCTCCGCTTCAAGGGGGCCTGCCAAAATTTTTCCGTTTGGAGCGATGATGCAGCTGTTGCCCGTATTGATCCACTCTCTTCCTTCGGGGTAGAGTTTTTTAAAGTCGTACTCATCCGGGATATCATCCATTCGCAGTACCATGCAGGTGCTGATGACAAAGAGCCCGCCTTCCCGCGCAATATGCTGCATGGATTGCAGCCAGTTGGGGCTTTTGTCCCATGTGGGTGAGGCCAGTATTTGGGTTCCGCTTTCATAAATAGCCGTCCGGGCCAGGGGCATGTAGTTCTCCCAGCAGATCAGCCCGGCCAGTTTTCCGGCAGAGGTGTCGTACGATAGGAGTGTATCTCCCTTTCCCTGCGCCCAGATCAGCCGTTCGCCGCCGGTGGGAATCAGTTTCCGATGCTTGCCCAATATTTCGCCCTGATCACTGATAAATAGGAGGCTGTTGTACAGGCTCGCCCCGCTGGTTTCGGAATTCCGTTCGTGCATGCCTATCACAACATTAACGCCCGCTTTTTTTGCGGCCTTACAAAGCTTATCCGTTGCCGGGTCAGGGACAGAAACCGCATTCTCAACCAGTTTTATATAGAGCTCATTCAATTCGGCTCCCTTGCTGTTGGGGACCAGCCACACCCAGTCCGGGTATCCTGATATAAAAGCTTCGGGAAAGACGATTAATTTCGCGCCCTGTTCTCCGGCTTCTAATATGGCTGAACACGCTTTCTGAACCGTTTTTTCCTTATTCAGGAAAACGGGTGAAAGCTGGGCAGCGGCTGTTTTAATGAGGTCTTTCATTTTTCACCTGTGGGGAAAATAATTTAATGATGTGTGGGTTAAGACAGTTATAATGGACAATCCCAGCCTAATTTCCTACTTGATTGATGGATATGATGGAGAAAGAAAATGGCTCTATCTTGATCGGTGTGGGTAAAAATAAACGTCCTGTTATTCCTGTAAAATACAACTACAATCTATAATGACATTCTGCGGTCTGTATAGACCCTGGAAGGGTCAAAGAACATAGCCTGGGGCACCCGTGTTTAGTTCGGAGACATCCTTTACAGGTGTTCGGGGACATGGTTTACACATTTCTCGCATGCGAGAAATGTGTAACTATTAATTTTTTGGTATGATCTTCTAAAAAAAGAAGATCGACTATGCCCTGGAAAACTCATACTAAAATGTCTTTACGAGCTGAATTTGTCAGATTAGCGTCCCGGCCTGATGCCAATATTTCTCAATTGTGCAGACGGTTTAACATTAGCCGTCCAACCGGCTACAAGTGGTTGCGACGCTGGAAACAACAAGGGGGTGAAGGATTGGTAGATCAGTCAAGAAAACCTCATAACCCTGCTAACCAAACACCGAAATGGATGGAGAATTTAGTAGTTAAAACCAGAAACAATCACCAAGGGTGGGGCGGGCGTAAGATTAAACGCTGGCTGGCCGATGAGGTTCGTCGTGGGAACCTGGATATGGATGTAGATCACATACCATCTGCCAGTACAATCACCTCCATATTAGACCGTCATAACCTATTAGATCCACAGGGATCTTCCACAAGGTCACGGCCTTGGAAACGATTTGAGTATCCCAGACCCAATGACCTGTGGCAAATGGATTTTAAAGGCGAGTTCTCTTTGATGGACGACTCGCTTTGCTATCCATTGACGATCATTGATGATCATTCAAGGTATAATATTGCTTTACATGCATGTTTTGATCAACAACGGACAAGCGTTCAGCCCATTCTGACAAATTGCTTCCAACGTTACGGTTTACCCTTTGCTATTCTCGTTGACAATAGTAATCCCTGGGGATGTCCCATTCGAAATGAAGACGGGCGTGTCTATCATACCAAACTTAGCGCTTGGTTGATTCGACTCGGTATAACCGTGATTCATTCAACACCGGGAAAACCACAAGGAAAGGGCAAAAATGAGAGGTTTAATGGTACTTTACAAGCAGAACTCATTCGTTACAACTGGTTTTCCGATATGAATGAGGCACAACATAAATTCAATCAGTGGCGAGATGTCTACAACCAGGAAAGACCTCATGAAGCCCTGGATATGGATGTGCCGGTTAGTCGATACAGATGCAGCAATGTAGAGTTTCAGCCGTATTTGCCACCCATCAAATATGGCCCGGATGATAGTATAAGAAAGGTATCAAGCAATGGAAGAATAACCTTTAAAGGTAGTCAGTATCAAATAGGAAAAGCTTTTAATGGCCAGCCAATTGCACTGCGAGCACAACCGGAAAAAAATCAATGGAAGGTTTATTTTTGTCACCAATATATTCGTACTATAACCACATAAAGTGTAAACCATCTCTCCGAACATGTGTAAACCATCTCCCCGGTCTGTACACAGCGCCCCAGGCTTTGTTATATAGCCCCTTTGGGGCAGGGTCTGAAGAAACCTCTTTTATTAGCGATTTACTTTCCGGATCCTGACTCATAAAAAAGGTTTAAAAAAAACAAACTCTCCAAGAGTCATTCGTATTGCAGGATGATTCAAGTCCCCACACCGATCAACATAGAGCCAATTTTTTTAATCCTCAGAAAGCATTGGCTGTAAATATTCCCAAAGGTCCTCAGCAACTCTGCGATGGCCTTCTGCTGTGGGGTGAATGCCATCAGGCTGATTTAAATCGGAATTCCCTGCAACACCTTCTAATATAAACGGCATAAATTCTACACGATTTGTGCTGCTCAGCTCTGTGTAAATATCCCGAAAGCGGGATGTGTAGGTTTGCCCCATATTTGGAGGTGCCTCCATCCCCGTGAGAAGAATTTCTGCATTTGGATACGTTTCCAAAACTTTGTTAATAATTCCCTGGAGGTTTTGCTTTGAGTTCTCAGGGTCAATTCCCCTGAGTCCGTCATTTCCCCCGAGTTCAAGCACAAAGATGTCAACATGCTGTTGCAAAACCCAGTCTATCCGCCGCAGTCCGCCGGCAGTAGTTTCCCCGCTCAGCCCCGAATTCACCACATTGTAGTTCAGGTTAAGTGAGTCGATTTTTTGTTTTATAATTGCGGGAAAAGCCTCTTCCTCAGATAATCCGTAGCCCGCTGTGATGCTGTCGCCAAAAAAAAGTACTGTTTTCTGGTCCTGAGCATTCAGGCTAATTGAATAAAAAGCAGCAATGATAAAAAATGTAACTTTTAGAAGCATTCTTCGAAAAATTAGGGTTATAAAACAGATCATTCAATGGAATGGTGTAACTTAACTCTATTGTTAGGAGTTTTGTTTCAAATTAATGTATAAAAATGGATTCAGAGAACATTTTAAAGGTAAAAGAATTAACCAAGGTATTTAAAAGCGGAGATCACTCTTTAACGGTACTCAACAGTTTGTCGTTTTCGGTGGAAAGAGGAATTTCTTGCGCTATTGTGGGACCCTCTGGCAGTGGAAAAACAACACTTTTGGGCCTTTGTGCAGGACTCGATAATCCTACAAGCGGTTCGGTTTCCCTGAACGGCACCGAGATTTCATCACTTTCTGAATCTGAACTTACCTCAATCAGAAACACAGAAATTGGATTCGTATTTCAGTCTTTTCAGCTCATCTCTACGCTTACAGCACTCGAGAACGTAATGGTTCCGGTTGAGCTGCGCGGAATTCCATTTAAAAAAGTTAAAACCAAAGCACTCGACCTGCTTCAAAGCGTTGGGTTAAAAGAGAGGACACATCACTACCCAAACCAGCTTTCGGGGGGCGAGCAGCAGCGTGTTGGCCTGGCACGGGCTTTTATTCATCAACCATCGATTCTCTTCGCAGATGAACCTACCGGTAACCTTGATGATGAAACCAGCGCATCGATAGAACAGCTTCTTTTTGATCTCAATAAAGAACAGGGAACTACTCTCATAATCGTTACCCACGATATGAAACTGGCACAAAAATGTGACCGGATTATCCGTCTGAAAAGGGGAACTGTATTTTCTGATGAGTACACCTCGGAAAAGAAAACCGGGAAAATGAGCGTTTTATCATGAACTTGATTAGAACCCTGCTCTCCCCCTTTACCTGGAAACTTGCCTACAGAGATGCAAAACCACAGTGGAAAACCCTGTTTTTGTATACCTCATCCGTAATTGCCGGAGTGGCGGCCCTGGTAGCTATACTCTCATTCAGAAGTGATGTACTGTTAACCGTTGACGGTCAGTCGCGGGAGCTGCTGGGGGCAGACCTTGAATTTCGCTCGGGAGAGGAGTTTCCAGATTCGGTCGAGGCCTTTATTGATTCTATAGGAGGCAGCACAGCCGAAGCGCTCGAATTCAACTCAATGGTGATTTTTGATGATGATGGCACAAGCCGTCTGTCACAAATTCGGGCAATTGACGGGCCTTTTCCAATTTATGGCACAATTATCACTAATCCGGCAGAAGCGGCTTCAAACTATAAGGAAAACAGAACGGCACTGCTCGAAGAGTCTGCAATGAACCAGTACGGGCTTGCCGCGGGTGATACCATACAGGTGGGCCTTCAGCGCGTAGCCATCGAGGGAGCGCTTCTCAGTGTGCCCGGAGAGGCAGCCGTATTCTCTTTAGTAGGTCCGCGCGTGTTCCTTCACAAATCAATTGTAGAAGATTCCGGATTACTGGACCGCGGCAGCCGGGTAACCTATAAACGTTACTTCGAATTTGCTTCTGTAGATACTGTTAACAGCATCGTGGAGGCGTTTGGACCGCTGGCGAGAGAACACCGGATAAGAACGGAAACCGTTGAATCTGAAAAAGAGGATTTTGATGAAATTATTTCCAATCTCTCGAGATTTTTGGGGCTTATCGCGTTTATCGCACTGCTGCTGGGAGGACTTGGGGTAGCGAGTGCTGTTTATGTATACATTAAGCGAAAAAGCTCAACCGTTGCAGCACTCAGATGCATCGGGGTTTCAAAGTTAACATTGGTCTCAGCATTCTCAATTCAGATAGCGGGCGTGGGGCTGGTGGGTGCATTTTTTGGTTCTATGATTGGTGTCGTGCTTCAGCTATATCTTCCAACTCTTTTCTCCGGTCTGCTGCCGTTTGAAATCATACAGCAACTATCTGTGCCATCCATTCTTATTGGGCTGCTCACAGGAGTCGGAATAAGTGTGGTATTTTCAATTCTGCCATTGGCGGGAATCAGTACCATTTCTCCTCTTTTAACTCTCCGAAACACAGATTTTTCTCCGCTAAACGCACTCAGTAAAAAAGTCAAATTCTCTGCCGGAACTTTTACACTTGCAGTTCTGATAGGTGTTATCTCGCTGCTTACGGGAAGTTTCATTACGTCTGTCGCATTTACCGCAGGCCTGATAATCTTTATTATTCTGTTATGGGGCATTGGCCTGCTTCTGATTGCGACCGTTAAAAAAATGCGCCTCACCACATTTTCTTACCCCGTGAGGCAGGGAATGGCGAATCTTTTCAGGCCCAACAACCAAACTACTATGCTGATTACCACACTTGGAATGGGAATGCTGCTTATTGGTACCCTCTACCTCTCGCAGGATATGCTGGTAAAACGGATCGATATGGAAACCGGCGAAGACTTTCCTGATTTGGTTTTTTATGATATCCAGAACGACCAAAATGATCGCATGAACGAGATTGTTGAAGAGGGCGGCGGAAATGTTCTCATGAATGTGCCTATTGTTTCCATGAGGCTTGCCAGCCGAAAAGGAGTTCCGGTAAGCGAAGTTCGTGCAGACACCACTCTCGACGTTCGGGGCTGGGCTCTTGGACGAGAATACAGAGTAACTTACCGCAGTGAGCTTACCGACACAGAAACCATTACTGCTGGTGAATGGGTTTCTGAGGCTGACGGAATCAACAGTGTTGTGCCGATTTCGGTTGCCACTCAAATTCAAGACGATCTGCAGATAGAAATTGGTGACACCCTTGGTTTTAACGTGCAGGGTGTTCCTGTTACAACTGTGGTTAGAAGTTTCAGAGAGGTAGATTTCCAGCAGCCACAACCCAATTTTTTCGTGCTTTTTCCATCCGGTGTGCTGGAAGCTGCTCCCCAGTTTTTTGCTACTACGATACGAACAGAATCTGAACAGCAATCTTTATCGATTCAGCAAAGTATAGCCAGGGAATTCCCCAATATCTCTGCTATTGACGTATCCGTTGCGCTCGAAAGCGTTCAGGAGTTTTTAGGTAAAATTTCCATGGCCATACAGTTTATGGCATTATTCAGCATCATAACCGGTTTCATTGTACTTGCTAGTTCTATTGCCATCAGCAGGAAACAGCGAACCAAAGAGTCTGTACTGCTTCGTACACTTGGAGCAGAAAAGAGCCAGATCGGTTCTATACAAACCATTGAGTATGCTCTTTTGGGACTTCTTTCGTCTCTTGCCGGTCTCATTTTTGCTTTCGTGGCCAGCTGGGCACTTGCCTTCTTCTATTTCGATATGGCCTTTGTGCCCGACATTGGAAACCTGCTTTTGATTACCCTTTTCGTTATGATTGCCGCTATTATAATCGGGTGGAGTGGAAGCCGGCATATTTTCAAACATTCGCCCCTTGAAATTCTGAGGTTAGAAACAGCCTGATATATGAACAACCGTAAAAAAGCAGTTTATATAAACGTTGTAGTCGTTCTTGTATGTCTTCTGCTTACGGTTTTAATTTACATCCAGACGGGCCAGATATTTTTTGCCATACTTATCGCACCGCCTGTCATCTATTGGATTCTTGAAAAGCGATCTAACCAAAATATCGGTTAATCTATTTTGAGAAAACAAAGATATTTATTATTTAAGATATTCTTGTCTGTTTACGTTTAGCTTATTTTTGACCAAATTATAAGTAAACAAACAACAGTAATCTTTCACGAATAAAGGGTTTGCCTTATGAAAATTTTAGTCCCAATTGATTTCTCAGACCGAAGCAAAAAAGCGCTCGAAGTAGCTGATAGATTTGCAGATTTAATGGATGGGAAGGTAACGCCATTTTATTCTCACCTCCCAATCTCTGAACTGGATGAGCCCTACGCACTGGGAATGAGCTCAAAAATGTATCAGAATTTTGAAGAGCTTGAAGATACTTTAAGCAGTCGTGTAGATGATGCGGCCAGGGAATATATAGATCAGGACCGGCTTGAAAAACCCGAAGTAGTACTTGGAAATGCAGCTCAGGGAATTATTGATGCGTCTAAAAATTACGATTACGTGATCATGAGCAGCCACGGCAGAACCGGCTTTTCAAGATTTTTACTCGGTTCAGTGGCAGAAAAGGTTATGCGCCTGGCTCATACTCCCGTTATGATAGTTGAGAATGACTCTGAGGTTGGAAATTTCGATAACATATTGGTTACTACCGATTTTTCCGATAATGCTGCAGAAGCCTACTCCCACGCTCTTGAAATAGCAAAAAAATCAAAAGGTAAAATTGACATTTTACACATCTTAAGCTTTGATCAGTTTGATGACAAAGAAAAAGATTTGTCATTAAAGAACATACGTGAGGAGAGACTTAAGCTGTTAATGAGAGAGCATTTTAATGATATCTCAGACCGTGTTTCCCATGAGGTAATCGTATCTGAAGATTCCCCGCATGAAGCGATTTTCAACCACGTATCCAATAACAACTATAACTTGATTGTTATGGCAACAGTGGGGCGAACGGGTATTAATTACTTAATGATGGGCAGCACAACCGCTAATGTTGTTCGCCATGTTAAAACTGCGGTATTAAGTATTAATCCGAAAAAGAATGAGTGATTTTTTTTTAGTAGTGGTTTCAATTTGAAGGCGGTTGAGTTGATTTCGCAACCGCCTTTCTTTTTGCTACATTCGAAACCTTAGTGTTCCCATCATTTGCCATTTATCTACTGACCGGTTTGCTTCAGCCGATCTAAAACGGGTTATTGGCCTGTCGTCGGGGAGTGGTGAATAGTCGTAGCTAACAAAATCGTAGACTGATGAGTCCTCTTCCCAATTGGTATATACCGCTGTTAATTCCAGACGTATGTCATCCGTTAAGGCAAACCCGGCTCCCCCGCTGAAAACTGTTCTGTCATCATTTCCATCAATGAAGCGGCTGGGATTGTAGCCTGCGCCTGCGCGAAGACTGAAATCATCAGAAAAATTGTAAGAAACTCCCGCTCTCAGATTCCATACGGATTCAAAATTTTGCTTGATAAAGTCATTTTCAGCAAGTTCATCTTCGATCAGCTCGCTGTCAAGAAAGTCAATGGTGGTATTGGAGTAGTCTGTGTAATCCGCAGCAAATGAAAGTGAAAAACCTGAAATATCACTAACCCCAACTCCCACTGAAATTACAGAAGGGTGACGAATCTCATACGAAAACTCACTTTCGATAAAGTCTTCAAACTCTACCCCGTTGTCGAATCTGTTGTTTAGCGTAACATCGTAAATCTCATCCACATTTATTACGGTTGGCAACGTATAGCTCGCCCCGATATTCAGTTGATCTGACACTTTATACAGCAAACCAGCCCTTCCGCGAAAACCATTAAATGTGCTTTCAAGCTGTTCATCCATAAATATTCTATCCACATCGGTTTCCCCCTCACCATCGTTGTTGCTGTCTATGATCGTGCTGTTGTACAGGTTCAGTTCATCATTTTCCTGAAAGATCCTGTCGTAATTATAGCTGCCGGAAATAATTCCCGCACTGGCACCGATAAACAAATCTTCCTGAAATTCTGTGGCAAAAAAGAGAGAGTATTCCCCGCTCACACCGCTTTCTGTGATGCCTCCCTGCTGTGTTATTCCAAGAAAATCGCCGAACCGGTCAAATCCAACTCTGAAAATCGACTCATCCCAGTCTTCAAAACTGTCGCCGTAATCGGTTGCAAACGTTTTAAAAGCTATGTCCTGGTACTGAGAACCATCTGCTTTAAAAGCATCCGTGATTGAGCTGGTTTCATTTCGGCCACGAAACTCAAGAGCCCTGTTGAAGGTTTTCTGCTCGGAATAGCCAGCCCCAATTACAAAACTTCCGCGTTCTGTGGGGTAGCTGTAGAGAAACCCAACGTTATTTAAACCGGTATCACGTTCATCACCAATACGGCTCTCTCCTAAAAACAGACTGTTCTCTTCAACATTTCTGTGAGAAAGCCCAAACTCAAAAAAACTTTTATTATGCAGTGCCATACTTGCCGGGTTATCAACAAATGAACCAAAACCCGATTTGAATGCTGTTCCGGGAAGAATCACTGAAATCGGATCTCCCGAACTGCTCTGCTGACCAAACAGCGTGGCCTGATTACTATAAAGAATGGCATTATTGGGGTTTTGGGCAAATATTTTCTGCACCCCCATAAAGATCACTATTAGAAGTACTGTTTTTAATAATTTTCGCATACCTCACCTGTAGGATTGATTCGAACTATCGTATTTGAAAGACAATCTCTGAGCCTTATTTATTTCTGCTGCTTGATGACGAACTGCGGCTGCTGCGGTTAGTGGCCGAACTGCTTCTGCCCGATGACCCTGATGAGGATCGTACTGTGGAGCGAGAACCACTTCGGTTACTTGTTGATCTAACTGTTGATCGACTATTTGAAGTACTGCGAACAGTAGAAGATCTGTTGACCCGTGAATTAACAGTATCCGAGATGGTTTTTCGTATGAGGTTTGAAATTCCCGATCCGCTCCTTCGCGATTCAGGCTGAGAAATTCTGCTCCTTATTCTGGATACAGCACTTTGATTCGAATCAACGTTTACATTCCCTGAATTAATTCTGCTTCGAATTCTGTCTATCGACTGCTGCCGTGTGCTTGCAGGGGATGTACTCCTTACCGTTGTACGTCCGCGATCGCTTTGTACACTGCTGCTTATTTGATTAGAGCTTCTGCTGCGGTTTACCGCGCCGTTATTTCTGCTGCTTGAAGAGCTGCTTCGGTTTACAGTACCCGAGCTGCGTGTAGTTGAACGGGTTCGATTTACAGTGCCGCTACTTCTGTTTGTTGAACTGCTGCTTCTGTATACATTGCCACTGCTTCTGTTTGTAGAACTGCTGCTCCTGTTTACAGTGCCGTTGCTTCTGTTGGTAGACCTGCTGCTCCTGTTTACAGTACTGCTGCTCCTGTTTATAGTGCCGCTGCTTCTGTTAACAGACGAACGGTTTCGATTCACCGTTCCTGAGCTTCGGTTTGCAGACCGGCTCCTGTTTACAGTGCCGCTGCTTCTGTTAGTGGAGCGGCTTCTGTTTACTGTTCCTCTGTTGGTACTGCTCGATCCGCTACGGCTGCGAACTGTGGATGATGAACGTGTACGGTTTACTGTAGACCTGGTACGGTTAATCCGTTCCGACCGTGCTGAAGACCGCACGTTTGTTCTTACTGCACTTCCCCTTACTCTGGCATCGCTGCGAGTATTTCGCGTAACACCTGATCTGTTGCGGGAGGCGAGTGCACTCGTTCTTGGGTTGTACGTTCTGGATGGACTGTTTACCACTGTGTTCGCATAGTAAATCGTTGTTCCGTAGTAAGGGTATCCGCCATATCCCCAGAATGAACCGTAATATGGATAGTAACCCGGGTAAGCGTAGTAGGTATAAAATCCAAATTGCGGCCCGAAGAATCCGTGGCCAAATCCAATTCTAAATCCTAAATGACGTCTGTAGTAATAATGGTATGGAGTGTAATAAATATCATAGAAAGGATCGTATTGTGAGTATCCGTTTATGCGATAGTAGCGGTCTGCTACGGTTCTTCGGGCATAGGGATTGTGGGCAAGATTCACACCAACATCCAGATACCATTCAAGAGCTTCATAATCTTTAAAGTAGTACGCTTCTGCATCATCCCAGCCGTCTTCATATCCGAGAGTATAATCCTCTTCATTCACAATTTCATCTGAGCGCCTTTCAGTGGCGGCTTGTGATGAAACCGATCTGTCTGTTTGAACTCGTTCGGCCACAGACACATAAGGTGTGCGTTCCACTTGTTGAAGTTGAGTATAGCAACCTGACATGAACAGTGCCAGCGCAGGTAAAGCGACGAGGATATATTTTCTTACTTTCATAACAAGCTCCATTTTTCGATGCGTTGTACTAACGTTTAATAGAATATAACAGTTTGGTTCCCTAAACCGTATCACATATTCATGTGATACCCAGAATTAAATCTCTCCTCTCAGAGACTTTGCAATTACTTCTGCCTTAGAATTTACGTGTAATTTTTTATATATGTTTCGTATATGGGCTCTAACGGTATCAATGGAGATCGAGTACCTGTCAGCGATTAGTTTATAACTCAAGCCATCCACCAAGCCGTTAACAATATCCTGCTCGCGGGTAGTGAGGTTGCTTTCAGGCTTTTTTTCGGGCTCCGGATCGTTAAAATGCTGAATAACCTTGCGGGCAATTTGTGGTGACATTGGAGCACCGCCATTCATCAGGGTTTCTATAGACTCTTTAATTTCGGGCAGCGAGGTGTGTTTTAAGAGATAACCGGATGCCCCGGCACAAAGTGAATCAAAAATCTTGTGAGAATCGTGGTAAATCGTCAGCATAATGATTTCAATCTCCGGGTACTTCTGCTTAATGATTTTTATGCCCTCTATGCCAGACATTCCCGGCAGCTGGATATCCATTAACAGAACATCAGGAAGGTTTCCCTCTTTGAGCAGTTCAAGCATCTCTTCCACGGAGTCTACAGCGAGATTGAGTATCATATTCTCCTGCATATTCAAAAATTTTTGAATCAGGTCTCTGATTTTAACATTATCCTCTACAATTCCTACTTCGATCATATCTACCTCTTTTATTTAATTGAACCGCTGGCGAAAACTTTGAATCCATCATTTTCTGAAATTTTAACTTCAGAGCCGATTCTCTCGGCCCTCATCCGAATATTTCGCAGACCCTGTCCCGATTTACGGCTTTCGTTACGGGATATCTCCCCGTTATCCTGAATGGTTAATTCGTAATTTTTTCCACTAAAAGAAAAACGGATCAGAACTTTTGAAGCGTTGGAGTGTTTAGCAATATTATTAACAGCCTCTTTAAAAATCAGATAAACGTTTTCTTTCACATCAACGGGAAGTTTCTCCTTCATTTTCAGCTCATCAAATTCATACGTTACATCAATGTCTTTTTGAGTGAGTACCTGATTTACATAGTCCTGCATTCGATCAGTCAAATCACCGGCTGTATCATTTCTCGAATCTATCGACCAAACAATATCATCAAGACTGCTCACGATTTTCCTGCTCTGATCACCAAGCTGCTTCATTGTTTTTTTTATCTCTTCGCTTCCCGGCCCCGCCTGCAGGAGATCTGTCTGCAGCGCAATCTCTGTAAGAGATGATCCTACATCATCATGTAAATCGCTCGCGATTTGTACTCTCATACGTTCAATATCCACCTGCCTGCGGATACCAAAATAGCGGTACATGAAGAAGCCAAATGCCATCAGCAGAAGAGCAGCAATCATTAAAAACCACCATCGCAGATAAAAAGGGTACAAAATTTCAAACGAAAAAGCGGAAAGCCGGTGACTCAGCACGCCATCAGCATTATAAGCCCGAATCTGAAACTCATACGCGCCCGGAGATAGTGAAGGGTAACGAATCTGGCTTTCTCGAGTTAGCTGCCAGCCCTGATCCAGCCCCCTCATTCTATATTCGTAAACGATCTGGTCGGGAGCTTCAAAACTTAATCCCTTAAAAGAAAATTGTAGAAAATTTTGATCGTTATTCAAAATATAGTGTTGATCAGAATTCAGCATGCTGCCGCTTGCCATAATCTCTTCAAACTCAATGCCGGGCGGGGTACTGTTCTGCCTCACGTTTTCAGGAAAAAACTGGCTCACCCCCTCTACAGTTCCCAGCCAGATGGATCCGTCGCTGGCAAGTAGAGAGCCACCTGCATTCAGTTCATTTGCAATCAACCCCTGTTTGTTGTTGTATAAACGAAATGCTTTTAAACGTGCTACAGGATCATCTGAATTTTGAAGTTCATCCGGTTCCACCCTGTAAAGCCCCTGGTTTGTACCAATGTAGTACCTGTTCTCACGATCCTGTATGGTAAAGTAGGATATAATTTCAGAGTTCTCAGATTCCGGAAGCCGTATGATCCGGCCTTCTTCCAGAATGGCCACCCCGTTAAAAGTGGAGAGCCACGTCCGGTTTCTGTTGTCTTTAAAAATATGGATAATGCCGTTACTCGGCAGACCATCTGCAATCGTCAGATGCCGAAAGCCGTTACCGTCAAAAATTGACACTCCGCCGTAGGTTGCCAGCCAAATGTCGCCGTTTTCGTCTTTTTTTATATCCATAACTGTATTATTCAAAAGACCATTACCGGCATGATATCGAATGTAGCCGCTCTGGTTATACCTGAAAACACCGTCATTATAGGTAGCAATCCAAAACTCGTTTTTCTCTTTATCTTCAAGTACTTTTCGAACCGATTCCAGTGGATAGTCTATATCGGTAAAGGTTGTTAAATTTCCGTTTTCAATAATGTTTATTCCACCGCTGTTGCCAATCCATATGCGCCCGTTTGTGTCTTCTATAATAGAATAAACCTTATTATCGGCCAGGCCGCTATTTTCGTCATACACAATAAATTCTGAACCATTATATCTGAGAACGCCGCCACCGTAAGTAGCCATCCAAATGTTACCTGATGAATCTTCCCCGAATCCATTTACTACATTGTTTGAAAGTCCATTTTCGATATCAAAATTATTGAAATAATCCCCGATATACATGGAAATACCCCCGCCAAGAGTGCCCATCCAAATGTTCCCTTCGCGATCTTTCATTGTGTCATAAATAATGGATGCCGGCAGTCCGTCTTCTCTTGTAAAGTTTTCGAAGGTTTCACCATTAAACAATGACACTCCGTTCTCTGTGCCCAGCCAAATTCGGTCTTCAGTTTCCACCGTAACGGAATGTGTTCTTTCATCATTAAGGCCGGAATTTTCGCCATATACCGTAAACTCACCATTATTGAAAAGTACGAGCCCCTTTCTTGTAGCAATCCAGACTCGTTCGGGTGATTCAGCATCCAAATCACGTATGCGCAGTTCGGGTGCTTCAAAAAGACTGGCAAAAAAGTCGATATTTCCCTCTTCTGTCCCGATTTTAGCAAGTCCTTCTCTTGAACCTATCCATATCGAGCCGTCTTCAGACTGATCAACTGCCCGTACCCTTTCAATTGGCAAACCGTACAGTTCATCTATTGATTCCACGTTTCCGTCATCGTCTGCCTTCCAGATACCATTGCCATCAGTGCCAATCCATGCGTTTCCTTCACGGTCGAGAAATATTGCAGTTATTGCATATCGGCTAAAACGACCCAGGTAATCCGGTGTGTAGAGCGTATCCCCTTCAAAGATGGTTATTCCTGAATCTGTTCCAATCCAAATTCTGCCAGCCCCATCCTGATGAAGTGCATTTACACGGTTGTTTGAAAGTCCGTTCTCTTCGTAATACTGCTTAAACCGCTGGCCATCAAAACGGTTTAATCCATAACCGGTGCCCACCCAAATATACCCTTTCTGATCCTGAACCATGGTGTGAGCGACGGATTCGCTGAGGCCGATTTCAATGGAATAGGAGCGGAACGGCAGATACTGTGCAGAAACGGTATCCGCTAAAATAAAGAGAAGAGAGAGTGATATGAAAATTCGGGAAATTTGCATGATTAAGTAATCTAATAAGATAAACTGTCCATGCAAATCACATATTCATGTGAAGGCAAGCTGTTTTGTAAAGCAAAAAATATATCTGCCACAAAAAAAGCCGATTCTAACGAACCGGCTTTTGAAAATCATTCTGACAATATCAGCCCAGATATGCGCGGAGCGCGGCGCTTCGGTTGTGATGCCTGAGTTTCCTGAGCGCTTTTTCCTTGATCTGGCGAACACGCTCTCGGGTCAGATCAAACCTTTCACCGATTTCCTCGAGCGTAAGGGAGTGCTCGCGTCCAATACCAAAGTAGAGTCGAATTACTTCGGCTTCGCGTTTGGTTAGTTTCGATAGAGCCCTTTCAATTTCAACTTTCAGAGACTCACCCATCAAATCATTATCGGGGTTTGGTATCTCCTCATTTTCGAGCACGTCGAGCAGGCGGTTATCTTCGCCCTGCGCAAATGGAGCATCCATAGAGAGATGGCGCCCCGAAATTTTCAATGTATCTGCAACTTCAGAAACGGTCATCTCAAGACTCTCTGCGAGCTCAGCCGCCGAAGGCACGCGCTCGTACTCCTGCTCAAGTTTAGATAGCTCTTTTCCAATTTTATTAAGTGCACCAACACGATTTAAAGGCAGACGTACAATTCGGCTTTGCTCTGCAAGTGCCTGCAGGATAGATTGGCGAATCCACCATACTGCATAAGAAATGAATTTAAACCCTCTGGTTTCGTCAAAACGTTTGGCAGCTTTAATCAATCCAAGATTTCCCTCGTTGATTAAATCTCCAAGTGACAAGCCCTGGTTTTGGTACTGTTTCGCCACTGATACAACAAAGCGCAGGTTTGCCTTGGTAAGTTCTTCAAGTGCTCTCTGCGAACCTTTCTGAATTTCTTTAGCAAGGCGCACTTCATCATCAGGGGTAATGAGCTTCTCTTTTCCAATTTCGTGTAAATAACGGTCTAACGATTCTGATTCGCGAGTGGAGATTCCTGAGCTTTTTGCCACGTTTTAAAATCCTTTGTTGATAATTTTGCTTTCTGAACAGGTACTATGAATACGAACCGTGTGTAGATTTGTTGTATAAAAATACACAGGTAAAGAACTTTTAAATATAAATAAAAATCGTGTAAAAAAGTAAGCCAAAATTATCTCTTTCCCACAATATTGAGAAATGAATCGGCACCAAAGGCAGTTCCCGCATTATGATACTCTGATACGGTTGCCGCCACATCAGAAAATGTTGCACGAATTCCCAGATTTCCGCCGCTTTTTCCTTTTTGATACACCAGCAGTGGAACAAATTCGCGCGTATGGTCTGTACTGTCGTCTGCGGGATCGTTTCCATGATCACCGGTAAAGATCAGCAGATCCCCCTCGTTCAATTTTCCCATTATGGCCGGCAGCGAGCGGTCAATCTCTTTTAATGCCTCTGCATAGCCTTCGGTGTCCTGCCTGTGTCCGTATATCTGGTCGGTGTCAATAAGATTCACAAATGTAAAACTATTGTCGATGTTCGCGCTCATGAGGCTTAATAACTGAGAAATTCCTTCCGCATTGCTTTTTGTTCTCCGAAACTGCGTAAAGGGTGCGCCGGGAAACAGGTCGATTATTTTTCCTATTGAGTAGGTTCCAACTCCGGCTTTATGAAGCTCATTCATGAGGTTAGGTGTTGGTGCATCCAGAGAATAATCGTGTCTTTTGTCAGAAATTCGGGTAAAAGAACCCGGTTTGCCTTCGAATGGACGCGCAATGACCCTGCCCACGGCGTGCTCTCCCACACAAATCTGATTTCGCGCAAGCTCACACCATTCATACTGCTTTTCAATAGGAACCACATCAGTGTGGCACGCAATCTGGAATACACTATCTGCCGATGTGTAAACAATGGCATTTCCGGTTTTGATATGCTCTTCGCCATAATCACGAATAACATCAGTGCCGGAATAGGGTAAATTACAAAGGGCTTCCTCAGTACCTGTTAACTCACAAAATCTATCTATAACATCCTGAGGAAAACCATTTGGATAGGTTGGAAATGGCTTATCGAGTTTCACACCGGCAATTTCCCAGTGGCCGGTTGTGCTGTCTTTCCCGGCTGAAACTTCCCTCATCTTGCCGAAACCCGCCTCAGGTTCCGGGGATGGCTTTACAGATACCAGCTCTTTGATATTGCCAAGCCCGAGGCTCTCAAAATTGGGGAGTTTTACTCTGGTTATGGCACTTACATGGCCAAGTGTATCAGCATCTTCATCACCATATTCGGCCGCATCTTCCTGTGCTCCGATACCCAAACCATCAATGATTACCAAAAACGTTCTTCCCATAATATTAATCACTTATTGAGTATTCACGGTTGCTGTTCATCGCAACATTCAGCGACTGCTTGGCGTCATTAATTATTTCGTCGGCCTCACGGCCATCATTCTTCAGTTTTGTTGATCCGGCATTAATCGTAACGGAAACTTTTCTTCCGTCACCCAAATCAATCTTGTTTTTTAAATCCAGAATATTTGTTTTCAGCCACTGTTTATGGTGTTCCTCAGACATTCCCACAAAAATATAAGAGTAGACGTAATCGCTGTTGAACCCGATAATTCCATTATACCCTAGACGTGACGGATTAATGGCTTTCACAATAATCCGCTGGAGTTTAACCAGGTCTTCGAGCCGGTATTTGGATCGGATTTCCGATAAGTTTTCAACACCTATCAGCCCAAACCAAACGTGCTCCCGTCCCTCATTATTCCTTTCGACCTGTTTCTCGAGGCTTAGTTTCCATAAATCCGGTTTAAAATTACCGTACTCCGATGTAAACAGATCGTTCGAAACCCGCTTATTTACCATTTTGGATCGTATGTTCAGCCCCGCAACCCTGACCAGGTTTTTAATCTGGTGTTTTACTGATTCTGTAAAAACAAGCGGATTTTTATCATAAACCAGCAGAACGGATTGCCGCCTTCCATTTATAAGCATCGGTACGGCCAGTGTAGCACCTTCTGTCTCGTTTTCAGAAGTAGAAATTCTTTTGGGGTTTTGATTGAAGTGCATGGAAAACACGGGTTCTCCTTTTTGAAGTGCATCAAACGCCATGGAGCGCTCCTCTACCATCAACCCAAGTGTCGGCGAGTCATTCGACTTCTCGGATCGCAAAACAGACACCCAGGTCTCCATACCTCTCAAAACAACAGAGCTTCCCCCGCCCGGCAGCAGACGCTGAACTTCGTTCAGAAGATGATCCAGAACCTGCACATGGGTCAGGTTTTTATTGAAACTGTCCAGAGACCGGTCGTAGTCCTCCCACCTGGCCTGATCATCAAACATATCCGTGAGCTTCAGGTAGGTATTCAACACATTAACATGAGCACGATTGTACGATTTGATGACGTCATCCAGTTCCATACCGTTCAGCTTTTTATCAGACTCAAGAACGGTTATGGCGACCGTTTCCCCTTTGTTTTGAAATGGGATTAATCTTATAAACTGAACAGTGGGTTTCTCATAGTAATGCCGCAGCCGGGAACCTTCAATGCTCTCTCCTACAACAAGCTGCACATCACGTTTTGTGTTTTTGTACTGATCCAGAAAAAAATCCTGGAACTCAATACGATCCTTAAACATCACGTTTTGCAGCTGTGTGTGTGATGTCTCCAGCACAAACTGGCGTCGGGAACGGTTAACCCAGTACATATAGCCCGTTTTTGCGTTACTGGCCCTCACAAGCAGACGCAGCAGGTCGCTCATAATCAGCTTAAATTCCCGTAATGCTTTATCTTCGCTGTTATTTGTCATAAATAGGTTTCAGTGTGAAATTTGATAGTACGTCTCAAAGTGATTGTGCCAGTTTTTCGGCGTCAGAAACCATCTCTTCAAAAAGCTGGAGGCCATTCTCCCAAAAAGCTGAATCTGTGATATCCACACCCATTTTTGCTACAATTTTATGAGGCCAGTCAGACCCGCCGGCCTCAAGCAGCTCAATATATTTTTCAGCAAACTCTCTTTTATCAGATTTTTTGTATAAATCATACAGAGCCAGAACCAGAAGTTCTCCAAATGCGTACGCATACACATAGCCCGGAGTGTGCAGAAAATGAGGAATGTAACACCACCAGAGCTTATACTCGTCTGTTATTTCCACCGAATCTCCGTACAGGCTGTACTGTGTTTTATACCAGTATTCCGAAAAATCATCCTTGGAAAGCTCACCCTCTTCTCTTCGTGCATGGTGTATCTCATCTTCAAAACGGTTCATCGACACCTGTCTGAACACTGTTGCTACCGTATCATCTATTTTACTGATGAGCAGTGCCAGTTTCTCTTTCGGATCTGACAGTTTTTCCATCATTCGGTTAAAGACAAGCATTTCACCAAATACCGATGCCGTTTCGGCAGTTGTTAAAGGTGTTGAAGACTGCAGCTCTCCCTGCTTTCGCGATAGATATTGATGAACGCCGTGCCCCAGTTCATGCGCCAGCGTCTGCACATCCCGCAGGCGTCCTTCAAAATTCATAAAAACGTACGGGTGCACACTGGTTACCGTTCCTGCAGAGTAGGCCCCTCCCCTTTTTCCCGGTTTCACAGCTGCATCTATCCATTTTTTATCGAAAAACAGACCGGCAATCTTCTTCATCTCGGGATTGAAATCACCATATGCACTCAGTACCAGCTCTTTCGACTCGCTCCATGATATGGTTTTTGTGGAGCTGAGCAGTGGTGCATACCTGTCGTAATCGTACATTTTATCGATTCCGAGCAGCTTTGTTTTGAGCTTATAATAGCGCTGAACCACACTATATTTTTTCTGAACTGCCTCAATCAGTGCCTCTACTGATGCGTCATCAATCTGATTCGACAGGTTACGGCTCTCCAGCCAGTGTTTGTAGTTGCGCAATTTATCGTTTGTAAATTTATCGGCTAAAATTGTGTTAAAGACAAACGTAAGAGTGCGGGAGTGTTTTTCGAACGTGCTCGTAAGAGAGTGGTGGGCACGCTTCCGCAGTTCGCGGTCGGGGCTGTGAAGCTTACTCAGAACTTCCTGCTCAGTGAGGCTCTCACCATCCAGTTCAAACCTTGCAGCTCCCAGAGTTTCATCGAAAAACCTGTTCCATGCTGCCCTGCCTGTTACAGACTTTGCGCTCATCACTTTTTCTGCTTCTTCTGATAGTGTATGATCTTTATATCGCCTTGATGTACGTAAATAATGTTTCCAACGGCTTAGTTTTTCGTGGGTGATAATTTCTTCGGCCTTCTCATCAGATAGTTTTAGCCACTCAACATCAAAAAATACAAGCTGCTGGCTCACTTCAGATCCAAGTTCATTTGCCTGCTGCAAGAGCTTTCCGTACTCCGTTGATTCAGTATTGGTAGACCAGATAAGGTGCGCATAAGACCCTATCTTACCAAGAATCTCAATAATATCTTCGTACTTTTGAAGCGCTTCAGCAAACTTTGCAGGGCTCAACAGCTCAACGTTTCCTCGATAGTTGTTTTTAAAATCTCCGGCAAGCTCCAGGACCCTCTTTTGGTCAGACTTTAGTTTTTCACTGTCAATTGCTGAGTAAAGATCGGTTAAATCCCACTGTACATTTTCGGCTCCGGTTTTTTTCTTTTCGTTTGATGATGCCATTAAAAATCTTTGCTTGTTTTTATTTAATTCAGCTCTAATATAAGGAAAGCAGAATGCTTGTTAAATGTTACAGACAAAACATATTTGAGGATATTAAATTCATCGTATTTTAAAGCAATTTTAGTTAGTTTTACCTGCATTATCACAATTCCCCAGGCATTTGTAAGTTATAGCCTCTGTTTGGGTAAGGGTAAGATTATTTATCAAACATAAAGATTATTGTTTTGAAATCACTTGAATCCGTATTTGGTCCTAATTCCGCACTTGTAGAAGAACTTTACAAACAGTACGAGGAGGATCCGTCATCAGTGCCAAACCACTGGAGACGTTATTTTGATGAACTGAACGGATCTCCATCCGAAGAAATCCCCGACCCCGAAGAAGTAGAAGAGGAGCAGAAAAAAGAAGCTCCAAAAAAAGAGAAGCCCCAACCAGAAAAGAAGAAAGCAGAAAAACCATCGGTTCCCGAGAGCGCTGAATTAGAAAAAATTAAGGGCGTTGCTTCCAAAATCGTAGACAACATGGATGAGAGCATCTATGTTCCAACAGCCACTTCGCTGCGGGTGCTGCCGGTAAAAATGATGACAGAAGACCGGGCTATCATCAACACACACCTTCTGAGGAGAGGTGAACCTAAAGCATCATTTACACACCTGATTGCGTGGGCCGTAATACAGGCTTTAAAAGATTTTCCAAACATCAATTCTTACTACACCAACCAGGATTCCACCCATTATCGCATTAAACCAGAAGGTGTTAATCTGGGAATTGCCGTTGACCTGAAATCCAGAGACGGTTCCCGAAACCTTGTTGTCCCCAATATTAAAGGGGTCGACAAAATGAACTTTAAAGAATTTCTGTATGCCTACTCAGATTTGATCGAAAAAGCACGAAATGGAGATCTTGAACTCTCTGATTTTCAAGAGACAACAATCAGTATTACCAACCCCGGAACCATAGGAACGGTCTCATCAGTGCCGAGACTTATGAAGGGACAGGGCGCAATTATCGCCACCGGCTCCATCAACTATCCTGCAGAGTTTCAGTCAATGGCTCAGGATGTTCTGAATCAGCTCGGTGTGAGCAAGATAATGACAATGACCTGTACTTACGACCACCGGATTATCCAGGGGGCCGAGTCGGGCATGTTTTTGCAAAAAGTAAACGCCCTTCTGAATGGCGAAGAAACATTCTACGAGGATATTTTTACAGATCTGGAAATTCCCTACCAGCCGTTTCCATACGGTGAAGACAGGTATGAAGGACAGCTGGGCGGCCGTGCCAACTCACTTGAGCAGGACCGGCGGGCTATCGCTGTGTGGAGACTCATTAACATGTATCGCATGCGCGGTCACGTTATTGCCAAACTCGATCCATTGGGTACAGAGCCCGGACAAAGCCCCGAACTCGATCTTGAATATTACGGACTTACACTTTGGGATCTTGATCGCGAGTTTTTCTGTGACGGACTGGGCGGTAAAAAAATCGCCAAGCTGCGCGACATTATTCAGCTTCTGAGGAACACCTACTGCGGTACTATTGGTGCAGATTATATGCACCTGCTCGATCTCGGGGAACGCAAATGGCTTCGGGAAACAATGGAGTCTACCACCAACACGCCCGATCTTACGAAAGAAGACAGGAAAGATATTTTGCACAAGCTGAACCAGGCTATGGCTTTTGAGCAGTTTCTGCATAAAAAATATATCGGTCACAAGAGATTCTCTCTCGAAGGAGCAGAAACGCTGATCCCTATGATGCATTTCCTTATAGAAAGAGCGTCTGAAGGAGATGTGGAAAAATTCTTTTTGGGAATGGCTCACCGCGGACGACTGAATATCCTGGTGAATATTATGAATAAGCCCTATCAAAAAGTGTTTGCAGATTTTGAGGGAAACATAGATCCGGGAACCATTCAGGGATCAGGGGATGTGAAATATCACCTCGGTTCAAAAGGAGCTTATGAAACAAAAGATGGCAAATCCATTGAAATGGAGCTGCTTCCCAACCCAAGCCACCTTGAAGCTGTAAATCCTGTTGTAGAGGGCGCTGCACGAGCCAGTCAGGATCATTATGATGGTGATAATCCCACTAAAAAAATTGTGCCTGTGCTTATGCATGGCGACGCAGCTTTCGCCGGACAGGGTGTTGTTGCTGAAACTCTAAATATGTCTCAGCTTCGCGGTTATGAAACCGGCGGGTCTATTCACATCATCATCAATAATCAAATTGGTTTTACAACTCTTCCCAAAGATGCCCGGTCAACTGAATATGCCTCGGATCTCGCAAAAATGATTCTTGCTCCGATTTTCCATGTAAATGGTGACGATCCTGAAGCTGCCGTTCATGCCATGAACCTGGCCCTGGATTACAGACAAAAATTTGGGAAAGATGTAATTATTGACCTCATCTGTTACAGAAAGCACGGCCATAATGAAGGAGATGAGCCGGCTTTTACTCAGCCCGGCCTGTACAAAGAGATCGACAACCATCAATCAGTAAGGGAGCTTTATGTAAAAGAGCTGCTGAGAAAAGGAGAGTTTACAAAAGAAGAGACACAGGCTCTCTTTGATGAGTTTGATGAACTCCTTCAAAAAGCATTTGAAGATGCAAAAAGCTCTCCCGCTCTCGAAGTCACTGAAAATATGCTTGACCGAACGGAAGAAGCGCAGCACGATCGCGCTGAATTTCCTGATACCAACTATCCGATTGAAGAGCTTACAGATATTGCTGTTAAACTGAACACAGTCCCTAAAAATTTCGATGCAAATCCCAAACTGCTGCGGCAGCTGGCAAAACGAGCAGAAGCCGCTGAAAAGAACGAAGCCAAAATCGACTGGGGATTTGCTGAAGCGCTCGCCTTCGGGTCCCTTTTAAAAAACGGAACCACTGTAAGGCTTACAGGGCAGGATGCGGAGAGAGGAACTTTTTCACATCGCCACGCAGTACTTCACGGTACTCAAACCAGTCAGCGATTTATTCCACTAAATAACCTGAGTGATGATCAGGCTAAATTTTATCCCTTTAACAGCCATCTGAGTGAATTTGCGGCCCTTGGGTTTGAATTTGGCTACTCTGCTGCCAAGCTCGGTGCACTTGTCGTTTGGGAAGCACAATTTGGTGATTTTGTAAATGGTGCTCAAGTTATTATAGATCAGTTTATTTCTGCTTCAGAGGCCAAGTGGGGACAAAAATCTGCACTGGTAATGACTTTACCTCACGGTTACGAAGGCCAGGGGCCTGAACACTCTTCCGCAAGGCTTGAGCGATTCCTTCAGCTATGCGCCGAAGATAATATCCAGGTAGCAAACCTTACCACTCCCACTCAGTACTTCCACATTTTGCGAAAACAGGCGCTTCAGGAAAATAAGAAGCCGCTGATCATTATGTCGCCAAAAAGCTTATTGCGGCATCCTAAAGCAGTTTGCAGTGTGGAGAGCCTGGCTAAAGGAGCCTTTCATCCGTTTCTGAAAGATTCGGAGCTTGAAGATTCACCAAAAATCGACCGTATCGTTATTTGTTCAGGAAAAGTTTACTATGATCTGTTAAAAGAACGGGAAGAGAAAGAGATCAAGAACGTAGCACTGACAAGGCTGGAAATGCTTTATCCATTCCCGGATAAGGATATCAAGCTCTTCCTGGAAGAGTTTAAAGGTGTAAAAGAGATTGTCTGGTGCCAGGAAGAGCCAAGAAATATGGGTGGATGGACGTATGTAATGCCCCGTTTGCAGCAGCTTCTGCAGGATGGACAAAAACTTATTTATGCCGGAAGGCAGGCATCCGCATCTCCGGCAGCAGGCCAGAAGAAAGTTCACGAAGCCGAGCAGGAAAAACTCATTCGGGACGCTTTGGGATAATTTTGCACTTTCGATTACAAAAAAAAGGCTTCTGCTGTCCAATCTGCAGAAGCCTTTATTTTAAAAACTGAATTCGTTTGTGATTTTCGAAGTAATTGCACTCCCGATAAAAGAGGGGTTGGACTTCAAAAAAATTATTACCAATCGAGATTAAGTTTAAAAATGAACAGGATCTAAATTATCTCAGCCCGTTTGGCAAGCCTTTACAAATTCTGCTTACAGCATCGTGGCTGTGCAGACTTTCAAGGTGAGCACATCTCACAACAAAGTCCCTGATCCGCTCATCTTTATTTAGTTCATCGTAAAGAAGTCGTGCTGCATCTTCCACAAATTTCTGATACGCACCGTTCAACTCAGCAAATGCCTGTTCATCTTCCCGCTTAACGAGAACCTGAGTTTCCGTTTTCAGGGCTTCCCTGCCCGCAAAAACGAGATCATCCACAAACATTTCCGAATTAAGCTGTACCGTTATATTTGCCACACTCCGCTGGCTGTGCGGTATAGCCGCGACATCACGGGTCTCACGGGCATGTTCGGCCAGCTCGTAAGAACACGGGCAGGCACTGCTGTATTCAAAATCGAGATGCACAAACGAGGTAAAGTTATCGTACTCATCGATTTTTCCCTCAAAAGCTACATCATAGTACTGATACCCGACCATTCCCGAGCGCAAACTCTCGAGCTCCATTGGATAGCTGAAAGAGAGTTTCAGAAATGCAGTCTGGCTTTCGAGTTCATCTTTATAAGCACTCAGAATTTCTTTGAGTTTTTTGGGATGAAAAACATCATCTTTAAATTTGTAGAATGTTCGCATAATGCGGCTCATGTTAATTCCCTTTTTGCCGGCATCCAATCCAACATATCCATCAATATGTGTCTCAAGTGTGAGCAATTCACCCTCAGGGGTGGGAAATTTTAAAGGGAGCTTAAACCGTGAAATACCTACTTGCTGAATAGGAACATTAGCTCCTTCAATTAATGAAGCCGGGCCGTTCTGAAGATCGGGGAGACTATCTTTATACTCTTTTGATACGGTAAAAGTTGGGTCGTAAAAACGTTTTAAATTTGTAGTAATCATATCTGCTTAAAAGTGTAATTCTTTAAGATGCTCGGTTAGGACAATATTCGGCCATGTTTCGTTCAGTCTCGAACAGTTTGACAGAATAAAGGCGTGAGGAGTTCGCTGCCACATGATTCACATCTTCTTCCAATTCATTAAAAAAAGCTCTTACCAGATTTTCTGACGAGGGTATAATTCCCTTCAAAAACGGTACTTCAAGATTCAGGTTTTTATGGTCGCAGGGATCTAGTATTTTTTTCTTGATGATCTGTTTTAAATCCCCAAGATCAATAACATACCCTGTTTCAGCATCAGGTTCTCCTGCAACCGTTACCTCTATGGTATAGTTGTGACCGTGCCAGTTCGGATTGTTGCACTTACCAAATGTTTTTTGATTCCATTCATCCGATTTGTCCGGATTATGCAGTCTGTGTGATGCGTTAAAATGAGATTTTCTTGTTACGTAAATCAAAATTGTCCTATGTTTTTGTTAGTAGCAGATTCAACACACAAAAATAGATAACGGTTCCTTCTATTGGTAACAAGTTCCGGAATGCAAAAAAAAAGCTGCAACCCGGAACGGGGCTGCAGCTTATGTTCTTTAATTCCATTAAACAATGGTATTACCGGGTCATTGTCTCAATTTTTAGAACGAATATTTTATGCCAAGGCTGACGGCGCGGCCGGGAGTAAATGAGCTGAATAGCTGATCCTGAGCTCTGAAACCCTGATAAACCTCTTCCTGGATATCATTCAAAATATTCGATACGCTAAGGTTCAGAGATGTCTGCCCTTCGTTTCCAAGTGTTTTATTCAGGTTAAACCTCAGGTTATGAAACGGACTGGCGTACACATCAGGAAAAAGCCCCCCGCCTACAACCGTGAGTGTTTCACCTTTCAGATTGTAAAAGAATCCGGCATCCAGTCCCATAGCAGGATTATCGTATTGCAGGCCGGCATTAATCAAAAACGGAGCCTGCCCGGCCATTTGGCGGGTATCATCAATACTTTCGCCCTCTTTCTCGCGGCTTTTCCTTGCCAGAAATTCCTGTTCGGTCATATCGATCACCGATTCAACGACCGTCAGGTTTCCGTTGAGGCTAAAATCTCTGAGAGAGGAACTTATAAAGCCCAGCGCTTTTCTGAACTCGAATTCTGCACCAAAAACTTCACCGTTACCCACATTTCTTGGCTGAAATTCGCTCGATGTTGCCTGTGCCTGTATTCGTACAAGCTCAATCGGATCATCAAATGATTTATAAAAAAGACTGACCGATATCAGCTGTCCCTGTGTTGAGAATCGCTCCCATCGAAAATCCACGTTATTAATTCGGGTTTCCCCAAGCTTTCCGTCCCACTCGCCGATTGCGAAAAGCCCGCCGTTAAAAACGCGGTCGGAAACCGGATCAAGAATTTGTGCAAATGAAAGTTCTCTAAACGATGGTCGCGCAATGGTTTTGGAATAAGACAACCTTACGTTCTGATTGCCTGATACATTGTATGTAAGGTTTGCAGACGGAAATAAGTCGAGTGCGTCCAGTACTTTCTCATCATCCAGGTTATTACCACTTATATCGCCCTGTGCAAACAGAGCATCACGGCCGGTATGCCGCTGCACATAATTTTCCACCCTTAAACCCAGATACACATTTAAGTCAGTAACAGGGTAAAATTCATTCGACACGTACGCAGAGAAGTTATCTACGGAAGAGTTGTACTTATTCGGATTTGGATCGGGATTTCCTGCCTGATAATAAATGGAGCCATTCGGGTAGATATTCTCCTCAGTGAAAACTTCGGAAGGATCTCCTGTGAATTCCGGCCAGCTTCCAAAATTCTGCATATCAAATGTCAGAATTACATAATCCCTCTCTTTATATACGTAACTGCTCCCAAATTTTAATGTAGATGGATTATCAAACAGCTGAAAGTCTTTTCGTAAGTCGAGTCGACCTGCGTAGTTTACTTCATCCATATCCCGCCAAATTCTGCTGGGATTCCCGCCTGCACCGGCAACAAAACGAGGTGCCCGGCCCGAAACAGAAAGTGTGTAAGCAGTGTTCCTGATATCAGGGTCTTCCATTTTTGAGAAGGTTGGGGATACTCTCCAATCGATCTCCCAGTTTGAATTACTAAAGAAGTGTGTTCCCCTCAGTAAAAAATTGGTTACGCTTCTTTGCCCATAAACAAGATTGTACGAATCGGCTGTATAGCCAGACTGCCCCGGTGCACTTTCACTGTTATCTATAAAAAAGTTAGTGGTACTGCTCTCCCCATTTTGCAGATGCATACCGGTAAGTTTATACTTTGACCGTCTTGTTTTATAGGCAACACCAGCCAAACCGCCTGCAAGCACATTGCGGTCAGACACGGTTCCATTCTGCCGGGTGGCGTAGATCAGGTCGAATGCAGTGGGATCGGGCTGTGTCTGGTACTCACCGAACTGGTAATCGTTATAGTGCGAGTAAGAGTTTTTGTAGGTGGCAGACAATATATAACCGAGGCGTTTATCTGATGCGACCCTGAACTGGTTACCCAATGAAAGCCCAATACTATAGTCCATCGGGTTTGTGGTAGTACTAGGACCTAACGTGGAATCAAACCCGCGCAGAAAATTATTCACCTGCTCTGGTGAGTCACCACTGACTGGTGTTGGAATTCTTTCGCTTTCAGCTCCTGCAGGCAGATCTCGTTTACCATTGTCGAAACCGAGAAAATCTGTATTACTGCCATCGTAGGTAAGAAAATCACTGCTGAAATGCATATCCGGGTTGTATCCAATGCTTGCTGAAATATCAAAAATGGGCTCTTCAGGAAAATCTTTTGTTTCAATATTAACGATACCACCGGTAAAATCGGCCGGCATGTCAGCTACGGCACTTTTAGTGATAATCATGTTATCGATCAGGGTTGTAGGGAAAATGTCGATCTGCAAGCTGTTTTTATCGGGATCGAGGCTCGGAATGTCTACTGAGTTCAGCATGGTTTTTGTGTAACGGTCGCCAAGGCCACGTACAAACACATACTTTCCACCCTCAATAGAAACGCCCGTTACCCTTTTTAAGGCATCCGCAGCATCAGAATCTCCAATTCTCTCGAACTGCTGGGCCGTAATCCCATCCATCAGGTTGGCTGCTTTCTTTTTCATCGACATCATTGCAATTTCTGAGTTGTTGATGGCTCCTGCTGTGACTACCACCTCGTCCATCTCTTCAATTGATTTTTCCAGCATAATATTACCCAAGACGGTAACATCGCCTGAAGTTACTTCTACATCTTCAATGTTAATTGTTCTATACGATACATAGGTAATGCGAATGTCGTAGGTACCAGCGGGTAGTTCAATATCAAATTTACCGTCGAAGTCGGTACTTGCCCCGCCCGAGGTATTCTGTACAAAAACGGTTACGCCAAAAATTGGCTCTCCGTTCTCTTCATCCAAGATCGTTCCACGAATTAATCCGGGATTATCATCAGAAGTGCTGCTCATCTCACTTTGAGCAAAAATACGATACGGCAGAAATGCCAGTATTATTATAAGCGTAAATTTAAATAACGTTTTCATCTTTTTTTTCTTAAGAATAATTAGATAATCGGCTTGTTAGGAGGGATTTTCTTAAAACAAAAAAAGCTTGCCCCTGAATTTTACTTCGGAGGCAAGCTTTGAAATTAAATATTAGAGTCCAATGCTATCAAGAGCACCTGATTGACTTGCCCATGTCCATCCAAATACACTGAGATCAGCACCAATAGTTGCTTCATCAACACTGCCAATCTCTGTCACTTCAGGAATAAGACCCTCAGGGAAGAAATCGGATACTTCGGAATCGCCCGGAAGCACAACTTCAAGATCAGTGATTTCATAACCATTCTCATTGTCTGCGAACTCCGGATAGTCGGATGAGATGACATTTCCTTCTTCAAGGCCAAAAAGGAGAATATTACTCATAAACACATCGGTGTTGTCGTCAACATCAATCATCTCTTCGGCACCGTTACCTCTCACAAAAACGGTTGCGTTGGTAATTGTGTGTCCTGTGCTGGTGAAAGAACCTTCGGGCCCGTCTAATTCAAAAGGAGAGTCGGCGGGGCTAACGATCAGCATGTTATCAATCGTACCAGACCATGCCTGGTCTGTGTCAACTGCATCGTCACCGTTGTTCCAAATGTGAACATTGGTTGCGTTAACAGAACCTCCAAAGAATTCAACTCCGTCATCCTGGTTGGCCACAATCTCAATGTTTTCAACTACTGTTCCATTTCCAACACCACCCAGAGTAAGGCCGTTAATCTCATTTCCTTCACCAATGTTTGAACCACCGTGACGGATAGAAATATAGGTAATGGAACCGGAGCTGTCGCCTTCATCATTACCACCGTAAAGGCCATTGGGATCTGAGGTTGGTATCCCTTCGATCTGCAATTCATTTACGTCTCCACCTTCGTTAGAAGCTGAGATGGGCGCATTTCCAAGAACAATAACACCGCCCCAAAGGCCATTGATATCCGGATCGAGGTTTGGACTTGTAAAATCACCTGAAGCTACTTGTTCGGGCGTAATTTCATCGGCTACAGATGTGAAGATAATGGGTGCATCGGCTGTACCGTTAGCATTTAATGTTCCGTCTCTGGCAACTAAAAGAGCCGTTGCGTTCGCACCGGTACCGGCTTCTCCTTTAACTACTGTACCGCCTTCGATTGTGAGTGTAGCACCTGCTTCAACAGCAATACGTCCGCCAAGGACGTAGGTTTTACCAGCTTCCCAGGTTTCATCGCCGGTAATGTTGTCTACAACACGTACTGTTGTTTCTTCTTCAGTAACGCTTACAACGGCGGTTGCGTCGTCATCAAGACCTTCAGCATCGGTTACGGTTACAGTAACTGAGCCGGCTCCGGCTGATGTGGCACTATAACTAACAACAACTTCACCGCTTGTGGCACCATTCGAAGGTTCTGATGAAATAGTAGCCGTACCGTTTTCTGCAGTTGCGGTAGCAGAGGCGAAACCGCCTGAAACCGTAACATTAAAGGTAAGATCGACTGATTCACCAACTAAAGCGTTTTGTGCAGAAGGTGCAGAAACACTGGGGGCTGTTGGCGTAGGAGATACAGGATCATCATCGTCATCGCAAGAGACGAATAACGATGCGACCAGCATCAGAGTTAATGTAGTTTTTAGTAAAGTTTTGATATTCATATTTGTGATAATTGTTTAAGGATTTAAATAACATCCAAAAACTACTATCACAATGTTACACACAGATTAAATCAATGTTACCAAATTGATAAGAAGTGAATCTGTGCTGCAAATGTCAAATTCGTATGTAACTGATTCTATTTATCTTTTTTTTCTTCCATACTATCTGATACATCTTTAGCCTCTTCAGTCTCTTGATTTTCTGATGTTTCGGTATCTTGATCTACAGAACTGTCTGCCCCTTCTGCCTCTTTTACAGGGGCTCCATTAATTTTAACGGCGTCGCCCTCAATTTTAGGATCATCAAAAATTCCTTCCGGGTAATTTCCACTTGGCCGGTCACCCAGCATATCTCTCAGATCATGGTGATTCAGAACCTCTTTATCGAGAAGCGTATGGGCCATCTCTTCGAGTTTGTCACGGTGTTTTTCAAGAAGCTCTACTGTTCGCTTATAATTTTTTTGGATGATATTACGAACGGCCTGATCTATTTTTTGAGCCGTGTGCTCAGAATACTTCTTATTGAAGCCGTAGCTGTTTTCAGGACTGCTTGAATCTTTAAGCGATAAATACCCCAGCTCTTCACTCATGCCATACTCTGCGACCATTGCAAAAGCCATATTGGTTATACGCTCCAGGTCATTTTGTGCACCCGTTGATATTTTACCAAAAACGATCTCTTCCGCTACCCTGCCGGCAAGCAATGCACAAATTTTATCATCAAGCTCTTCTGTAGTCATTAAGAAGCGGTCTTCAAGCGGGGTTTGAAGTGTATATCCAAGTGCGGCAAAACCGCGGGGCACAATGCTTACTTTTAGTACAGGGTCGGTATACTTCAACATCCATCCCACAATTGCGTGGCCCGATTCGTGATAAGCTACAATCTTTCTTTCGTTGGGACTAATAAGCTTGTTTTTCTTTTCAAGTCCGGCAACTACGCGTTCAATCGCGTCCTGGAAGTCTTCCATCTCAACCTGGTCCTTATCTCGGCGGGCAGCGAACAGTGCGGCTTCGTTACATAAATTGGCCAGTTCTGCTCCGGCGAAGCCCGGTGTTTGCGATGCAAGAACCTTCAAATCGATATTATCAGACAGTTCAAGCTTTTTAGAGTGAACCTCTAATACCTGCATACGCCCTTTCAAGTCAGGTTTATCAATCATAATCTGTCTGTCGAACCGGCCGGGGCGCAAGAGAGCAGAATCAAGAATATCAGGCCTGTTGGTAGCTGCCATTATAATAACGCCTTTATCAGAATTAAAGCCGTCCATTTCGCTCAGCAACTGATTCAGCGTATTCTCGCGTTCATCATTCGAGCTCATGGCCATTCCCCTGCCTCGCGTTCTTCCTATAGAGTCAATTTCGTCAATAAAAACGATACAGGGAGCTTTTTCCTTTGCCTGTTTAAAAAGGTCACGTACCCTCGCTGCACCCACCCCCACAAACATCTCCACAAAATCAGAGCCGCTTAGTGAGAAAAAAGGTACATCAGCTTCACCGGCAGTTGCCTTGGCAAGCAGGGTTTTACCTGTACCGGGAGGCCCCACCAGCAACACGCCTTTCGGGAGATTACCACCCAATTTTGTGAATTTCTGTGGGTTGCTCAAAAACTCTACAACCTCTTCTACCTCGGCTTTTGCTTCCTGAAGGCCCGCTACATCCTTGAATGAAACTTTACTTTCTGTCTGTTTGTCGTAAAGTGAGGCTTTGTTTTTTCCAATATTAAGAACCTGCTGACCAGGATTCATTTTTCTGAATATGAAAATCCAGAATATGATAATGAGTGCTATTGGAATAAGCCAGATCAGTACACCACTAAACCAGTCTTCCTCAATTCGAACGTCATACACAACCTCATTCTCATCGAAAAGTCCGCGAATTTCATCGCCTTCAAGCATTGTAGTAGAAAACCTGCCTGTTTCGCTTTGAGCCATACCCCACCGGTCTTCAGAAGGCTGCGGCCGCTCAACGATACCCTCTTCATACGCCTTTTCTGAGTACTCCCCGGTTACTTCAACCCTGTTGGTGATAACAAGCTCAGAAACGTACCCATTGTCTACATACTCCAGGAACTCGCTGTATTTGATTCTGTCTGAGCTGTCACCCGGCACAAAATAGAGGTTAAAGCCAATTAACAGCATAAATAAAACTACATAGATCCAGATAGGAAACTTCGGGGTATTCTTGGTTTTAGAATCTTTCCCTTTCGTTTTATCGGACTCTTTTTTCTTTGAAAATGGTGTATTTGACATCTTTACTCTTTAAATAACAAAATAGCCTTTAATATAAGGCTTTCTAATGATAATTATATACCGTCTACAGAATGTTAAACGATACTCTGATTGTTTTATGCGTTTTTAAACATCAATTTCAATCGTTTTGTTCTCACCTGTGTTAATTTTTATTTGATCATATTCATTTGTCATTTTACCAATAACTGTAAAATCGTCACAGACTTCACTTAAGGCGTTTACTTCTTTTTCGTTTATTGTAAAAAGCAGCTCATAGTCTTCCCCACCGTAAAAAGCGTATTTATCAACATCCTCGGCCATTTCATCCGCAACTTTTCTCGTGTCGAGCATAATTGGAACGGCAGGAGAGTGTAACTGAACACCCAAACCGGAATTTACGGCAATTGAGCGCACATCAGAAACCAATCCCTGAGTTACGTCAATCATCGATGATGGTTTTATGGTTTTTTGATGAAATAACTCAATAATATCCTTCCTTGCAGCCGGCACAAGCTGTTTACTCACAACATACTCATAATTTTCCAGGTCGGGTTGAAATGCTTCTCCCCCTTTTTCCTTCCACTCTTTCTTTTCTCTCATTAAAATTCGGAGGCCCGCAAGAGCCGCCCCCAAGTCACCTGATACACAAACAGCATCGTTATTTTTAGCCCCGTTTCTGTAGGTGACATTATCTTTTTCTACTTCTCCAACAGATGTAACGGAAATGGCAAGCAGCTGATGAGAAGCAGTTGTATCTCCGCCGGTAAGCTGTACCTCATAATCTTTACAGGCGGCTTCAACCCCCTCATAAAATTGCTCTACCATCTGAACAGAATATGCATTTGGCAGCGCAACATTAACTAGTAGCTGACCCGGGGTTCCGTTCATGGCATAAATATCACTTACAGCAGACGTCACTACCTTGTATCCAAGATGTTTAAATGGATGGTAGGTGAGATCAAAATGAACTCCTTCCAGAAATATCTCTGATGAGATCAGGTTCAGTCTGTCATTATCAGATTCAAATACAGCAGCATCATCACCAATCCCCTTAATTATCTTTGAATTTGGGAACCCCTTGTACTCACTGATCCTTTCAATAAGTTTTGGAAAACCTATTTCACTTATTGGCTGAAATTCGTTCTTGTCCATAAAATTGTTATCTGCAAAAATAAAAAAGGCATTTGCTCAAAATTGAACAAATGCCTGGTAAATGGTTATTTAATATGACTACTAAATTTCCCTTCTGGTGGAGTAATTTATACGCAATGTGCCTGCATGACGCAATTCCTGCTGAACATCCGTAATAATTCCAAATTCAGAATCTTCGTCCACTCTTAGTGAAACGATAAGCCTGGGCTGTTCCATTAGTTTGTCATACATGATATTTCTGATTGCATTTACATCCTCAACCAGTGCATCATCAATCTGCACCTTGGTTTCGCCTACTCTGTTACCGCCCAGTCTTTCCGGGCCGATATAGATATAGCTTACAAGGCGTTTCTGCTCAATCTTTTCAATATTTTCAGCATCTGCATAGTCAATTTGAACCTGAAGCTCAACTTCCCGAAGAACTGTAGTAACCATGAAAAAGATGAGAAGCATGAATACAACATCAGGCATAGCTGAAGTTGGAACACTTTGTTTTGTATTCGCTTGTTTCTTTTTGAATTTTGACATGATTATCCCTCGTCAGGTTCTGCGATTGAAATTTTCTTCGGATAAGCTTCCTGGACCTCAGCCCTTCTTTCCGATCCCTGCTCAAGTGAAGAAAATGGCACACCAAACCTGTCCATAGACTCCTGATGTCGCAGTTCAGCATAAGCGCCCATCACTTCATCAAGCATATCTATATATACATTGTATGGGGTGCGCCTGTCTGTTTTGATAGAAACAATAGCATCATCGGGTGATTCTGAAAGGTTGGGATCAGCTCCATTGTTATCAATGAACTCTTTAACCCTTTCTCTAACAGAAGCAACAGCTGCCGGTTGCTCATTAATCAAAACCATTCCCTGAGCATTCACAAGGATGTTCATTAGATTTCTTTCTCTAACCGGAGGCGGTTCAACGTCATCAGGTATTGGAGGCAAAACCAATCCAATACCCGTGTCAACATCGATTGTCGTCACCACCAGGAAGAAAATCAGAAGCAAGAAAGCAATGTCAGCCAATGATGAGCCGTCAATTTCCGCACTTTCTCTTCCACGTTTCTTATTTAGCATGATGGATTGGTTTTAAATTTTAAAAGTTCCTCTGGTACCTGTAACAACAATTGCCAGCAACATGATGATAACCATGAGTGACATTGTGGCTACTCCTGCCTGATCGATTGTTCCCAACATTGCGTAAGAAGCTGCAAAAATAGCAACCGGTACGAGCATAACAGCAACCCGTTTAAATTCCGATTTACCATTAATAATGTTGCGCGTACCGGATACCAAAATACCCAGTACACCAATTACGATCAGTCCTAACACAATTCCAATTGCAATACTATCTACCATTTGTAAACTCCGTTTAAGGTTTGTTGATTGCTATTGAATTACTCAGCTGACTCAGAAGAATCTTCAGATACGATATCCTTTCCTTCTTTTAACAGTACAATAGAGTCGATAAGGGTAATTGAGCTTTCTTCCATGTCGGAGATCAGTCTGTCAATTTTTGACACACAGTAGTTATATCCAATCTGAAGAATAATACCAGAAAGAAGTCCACCAGCTGTTGTAAGAAGTGCAATTTTGATACCACGAGCCACAAGGCTTGGAGAGATATCAGCAGCAGCTTCAATAGCATCGAAAGCCTCGATCATACCAACAACGGTACCAAGGAATCCAAGCAGAGGTGCAATTGCGATAAACAGTGACAACCATACCAGTCCCCTTTCAAGGAAACTCATCTCGATAGATCCATAGGCTGTAATTGCTTTTTCAGCTGCATCAATACCTTCGTCCGCACGCATTAAACCAGCCTGAAAGACTGAAGCTACGGGGCCTCTGGTTTTAGCACACAGCTCTTGTGCTGCAGGAATACCGCCTTCTTGTAAGGCTTGCTGTACTTCAAGCACAAATTTTCTAGTATTGATGTCTGCCAGGTTCAGGGTGATGATTCTTTCAAGAAAGATTGCCAGTCCCAGTACCAGTGCGACAAGCACCGGCCACATAAAATCACCACCTTCGTTAAATTTTTCTACTAATACGTTAAAAAAGCCAGCATCAGCCCCAGCTTGAAGGAAAAAGAGAGCTAAAGATGAAGTCATACGGTTACTCCTCGTTATGTTTTGGTTATGAGCTTATATTGAACAAAATTATAGATCATTTACCACATAAAGTCAAAATCAGATTCTGATTTTATTTGCAGCGACCTACATTTTGAAGCTTGTTATTTCAATTAAAAATGTTTGAATATAAATATTGAGCCTAAAAATTGAATTTAATGTTGGTGTTCAATCAATTAAAAGAACTCAGTTTTTATAAATGTATAAAACAAAAGTAATAAACGGTGAACTCAGATGCATTTAATGATTCAAAAAACTTAATTTTTTAATCTGTTGCATCAAAATTACCTGAACATAAAAAAAACGCACTCACTTGGTGAATGCGTTTTAAGTTGTTTAGGGATTTATTGGATGAGATTCTGCTCGCCTGTTCTTCTCACATCCCGGCGTGTCTCTGTCCATTTCCGCTTCTGAACATGGAATGGGAGCTTTTCCTAACCCCCGGGACTCTATTCTTGATTCAGCAATACCGTTTTGACGATAAAAGTCTACCACAGATGCTGCTCTTCTTAAACTGAGGCGCAGATTATACTGATCTCCACCTACATGATCGGTATATGCATCCACACGAACTCTCGTGTCTGCGTTTTCCCGAAGAAGCTCCACGTTTTGTGCGAGAATACGGGCTGCCTGATCGTTAATATTGTCAAGATCAAATCCAAAATTTACAGTGCTTAATTCTTCTACGAAATCAGGCTCTTCGGGTTCTGGTTCTGGTTCTTCAAAAACTTCCTCTTCAACCTCTTCTTCAACTTGTTCAGGCTCCGGTTCCGGTTCAACAACCTCTTCAGATGTTTTACACGAGCTAAAAAGTATACCAAAAGAAAGCAATAAGGTAATTAATGTAAGTTTGTTCAAAGTTATAGTCATAGAGCATTAGGTTTAGGTTTTATGCATGAAGTGTGGAATATCTTAAGAGCAAACCTTATTTGCAATATAATTACTTGCATTAGTTCACTTTTTTATTAAAAGTTGAAAATGGCATCCCGCCATCAAACATTAATTAGTAGCGCTGTATCTCGAAATCCCGTTATCCAGGAATTTCTGGAAGTTTTCAGTGCGTGTATACCCAATTAACTGATCAAGTATTTTTTCTGATTTCGGATCCATAATTACGTATGTGGGCAGTGCCAGTGTACCGGTCATTTCAAATTGAAGAGTTTGATTTTCATCAGCATCGGCCCCTCCATCCGTATAGAGCTTCACTTTTTGAAGCTGTTCGAACCGGTCAACAATATTTTGCTCGGGAAACACCGTGCTCTCCATCGCTCTGCAGTTAGTACAGGTATATCCGGTAAAGTCAATAAATAGTGGCTGATTGTTTTGAATAGCCAGCTCTTTTGCCTCCTCAAAATTTTGTGACCAATCAGCCGAGTCTGAATTCTGCCCGCCCGAGACGCCAATAGAGTTTACCACACTAACATCATTTGCTTTTTTTGCAGGCAGCCAGGCATCCCAAATTCCGAGTGATGCACCCAGCAGCCCCGGAATCAGATAAAAACTGAACAGGATAAAGGGTATTGCAGATAATAATCTTCCAGCTGTAATCGATTTGGGCTTCTCATCTCCATGCATCCCGAATAAACCAATAAGATAAAATCCTGCAAGCAGGAACAGCGTAATCCAAAATGCGATGCCAAGCGGCCTTGTAATGATATCCCATCCCCAAACGATATCGGCATTGGCAAAAAACTTCACTGAAGCAGCAAGAATTATGAAGCCAAGAATCACTTTGATAACATTCATCCACGATCCGCTTTTGGGAAGTGACTCCAGATAGCCCGGAAACATCGCAAATAGCACAAACGGGCTCGCAAAAGCCGTTGAAAACGCCAGCATCCCCACAATCGGGTAGAACCATTCCCCGCCTGTTGTTGCCGCTAATATCGCACCCACGAACGGAGCTGTACATGAGAATGATACTGCACTTATTGTTGATCCCATAAACAGCGTGCCTACGAGTCCGCTCCCCTCGTTGCTTTTTTTATTGAGCCAGTTTGTTAATTGATAGGGCAGTCTCAGTTCAAACATTCCCAGTAAACTGATTCCAAAAATTACAAACAGCACACCAATAAAAAGATTTACAAACGGGTTGGATGCAAACTGGCTTACACCGGCAACCCCCAGTATGAGCGCGAGAAGTGCGCCAATAAGAGTGAAAATCAGAACTATTGAAAGACCGAAAATTACAGCCTGCCCCCAGCTTGTCTTATTGCTTCCCCCCCCCTCCTGGTTCGAAAAATAGGAAACAACAAGCGGGATAAGGGGAAATACGCAGGGAGTAAGAAGTGCTGCAAACCCGGCCGTAACTGCAATCCATATAAACCCCCAAATGCTGTCGGAAGCCACACCTGATTCACTTGAAAACGTGTACTCTTCATCTGTTTGAGAGATTTCAGCACCCGGATCCCCCTCTTCGGGAAAGTCTGCAAATGGAGTTTCGGCAACACCGGCCAGTTCAATGTCTGCTTCTATTTGCTTTGTCTTTGGAGGCAGACAGGATTTATCATCACATACCTGGTAGAGTACTTCGAGCAGAACTGTCTGTACACCGCTTAAATCAGGTTTAAACGCTACAGGTATTACAAACTGTGCAGATTTGGAATGCCAGCCAAGCTCGGTTTCAAAATTCGGATCGAACTGAATATCTGCTTCAGATTCGGTGGGATCACCTGCCACCGCCATAATTGTTGAACCGGATGAGAATGACGTAGGGAAAGGCCCCGCATCAGGATCGTTCAAAATGGAATAAAGATGCCATTCGCCTTCAATTGTTGCCTCAACGGTAACATCGAATATTTCACCCGCTTTTGCGGTTTCCGGCATATCTGTTATTTCATAATCTACCGGATCAAGCAGCTGGCCGTAAACAAAAAAAGGGGATAACGCTAAAAGCGCAATCCCCAACAAACCTGATTTAATACTCATTTGATATTATTTATACAATTAAAGAGATGATGACCTCATCAGGATTCGTCTTCTTTCACAACCCAAATCTTAACCTGGGGATTTAAATCACCAACGAGATTAATCGTAGCTGTGTATTCACCCAGAGATTTAATATCCTGATCGATTGAAATTTTCCTTCGATCGATTAAAATATCTCTCTGCTCGAGCGCTTCAGCAACCTGAATATTTGTAACGGTACCGTGAATTTTTTCGTCTTCACCAACAGTCACAGGAATAGTAACGGAGGTAGCCTCTAATTGTTCTGCAAGCTCTTTTGCAGCTTCAATTGTAAGTTCGGCTCTCAGTTCGGCCTGCCTTTTCATTTGGTTATGGTGGCGTATTGCACCTTCTGTAGCCAAAATTCCGAGCTCGTTTGGAATCAGATAATTTCTACCGTAGCCAGGCTTAACGTCAACGAGGTCACCTGCAGATCCTAAATTTTCAACATCTTGTTTTAACAGAAGTTTCATAGTTCATTACCTCATGTTTTCGATTACATATGGAATAAGAGCCAAAAAACGCGCTCTTTTTACAGCGGTAGATAACTGTCGCTGATGCTTGGCACTTGTACCGGTTACTCTTCTTGGAAGAATTTTGCCCTGATCGTTAATGAATCGCTCTAAAATATCGGTTTCTTTGTAGTCAATATATTCAAAACCGGCTTTTGTGAATTTGCAATCACGATTTTTTAAATGGCCTTTTTTCGGATGCGATGGATTGTTAATCATAATTAATTGTCCTCCTCTGTATTTTCTTCTTCCTCTTCAAACAGTACCGGCAATTCGCCTTTTTTTCTTAGCTCATAATGCCTGTTCATTTTTGAGTCGTACTTGAGCGTAAGATATCTCATGATGTCATCATGAATTCTCATATTCTTTTCAACTTTATTAATCACGTCGGGAGTTGCCGTAAAATACAAATTTACGTAGTAGCCGGTTCCCTTGTTATCAATATCATAGGCAAGTTTTTTAACTCCCCACTCATCAACTTCGGCAATTTCGCCTCCGTTATCTGTGATCAGCTTATTAACAAACTCTACAAGCTCTGAAAACTTTTCCTCATCCAGAACCGGATTCAGAATGTAGGTCATTTCATAGAAATTAGTCATCTGTTTTATCTTTGGTTGTTATCCTTTTTTGGAAACAGTCACCGTGCATTTTGCCGGTAACAGAGCCTGATAAGTTACAAAGAATGATTGCTAAGAACAATAGCCGTTATACAGATAACCACTGCCTGCGCTTTCTCTTAACTCAGAAAGATAAACGGCTTTAAACTGTGTAAAATGAAGTGATAAGCTCAATAAGACCACTTGTGGGAAGCACAGGTTCGATACCGTAGTAGATTGTAAGAAAGCCCAGCAGTAATAGTGTGGTTTTAAAGATAAAACCGGGTGTTTTTAGCGTATATTCTTTATGTGCCTGCTTGAAGAACATAAATACCATCACCCTCAGATAGTAGTAAACACTGGCAGCACTGGCGAGCACACCTACCAATGCGAGCGGAATCATATCTGCCTGAACAGCAGCAGCAAATACGTAATACTTACCGATAAATCCTACCATTGGGGGGATTCCGGCAAGTGACAGCAAAAATATTGACAGGAGAACACCCATTACCGGCATTTTAAAACCAAGCCCGGCATAGCTGTCAATCTCAGTGAAATCGAGTCCGTGGTTTCTTTCATAGTAAGCAATCACTCCAAAAGCGCCCACATTCATCAGCGTGTAGGCAAACAGATAGTAGAGAACTCCGGTATATCCTGCAGCTGTTCCGGCTGCCAGGCCAACCATTAAATACCCTGCATGTGCAATACTCGAATAGGCCAGCATTCTTTTAACGTTGTCCTGAGCGAGAGCAATAAGATTTCCAACAACCATGGTAAGTATAGCAACTACCTTAATTACCAGTGTCCAGTCTGCCATATCTGCTCCGGCAAACATTCTGGTAAGAACCAGTACAAAAGCTACAAACGTCGCAGATTTAGCGGCTGTGGCCATGTAGGCGGTAAGTGTTGTAGGAGTTCCCTGGTAAACATCGGGAGTCCACATATGGAAAGGAACAGCCGCAATTTTAAAGAAAAGGCCAACAAGTAAAAGACCGCTGCCAGCCATAAACAAAACCGTAGGTTCTGCGTTTGCAGCAATATCAATCAAATTTGTATGTCCTGTGGCTCCGTAGATTAGTGCAATACCGTACAGTAAAAATCCTGTAGAGAAAGCTCCCAGTAAAAAATATTTTAATGCAGCTTCAGCACCAATTTTTTCCCCTTTGAATAGACCAGCCATTACATACAGGCAGATCGACATCGTTTCAAGGCTAATGAAAAGCGTTATCAAATCGTTGGAAACGGCAAGGCCAAGCATACCGGTGGTTGCAAACAGAATCATGGCGTATACCTCCCCGTTGTGCAAATCGGCATCCTCAAGGTAATCCCTCGAAATCAATACACAAAAAAGGGCACCTACAAGTACAACAAAGGAGCCGAAAGCGCCAACTCCACCGGTCACAATCATTCCGGAAAATGCGGTTCCGGGTTCTGCAAACAGATTTTGAAAAGATATAAGTAAACCAATACCAATACCTGCCACAGTAATTATGTGAGTCAGATTTGCACTCTTTTTAAAAGCATCAAGTAAAATTACAGCAAGCCCCGCTACTGCTACAATAATCCCCGGAAGAAATGCCTGAATGTCCTGTATGTAATTCATGAATAAATTCTAAGCTGTTTAACCATTCATCAAACAGAAAATATTTCGCAGTTTGATGTTATAAATATTTGTAATTAAATACTTTCGATGGCCTGTGCCAGGTCAAAATCTTTTTGTGTAACCTTGCCTCCCGCATCGTGAGTACTCAGTTTTATTGATACACTATTGTATACATTGAAGATTTCAGGATGATGGCCGAGGCCTTCCGCCTCAAAACCAACTCGCACTAAAAAGGCCAGTGCTTCTTTAAAGTTTTCAAATTCAAACTCTTTTCCAATCTTATCGCCATCGGCACTCCAGCCCTCAAGCGTACTGAGTTTATCGGTGATCTCTTCTTTTGATAGTGCATTCATTATTCTTCTCCGTTTTTTACAAGTGCTACTTCTGTTTTATCGACGCTGTCAATTTCATAAAAATCTGCTGTCCAGTCGGGGAGATTATCCCTTTCCGTACTCTCCAGAACAGCTATACTTTTCTCTTCCGAGAGGCTGATGTACGTTTCAACCCAATTTTCTGAGTATTTCGTAAAATCAACGGGACGAATTCCAATCCAAATCATAAAAATTACAAGCGGTATCAGCAGCCCGACTTCCCGTGCATTCAAATCAACAAGCTTTTTATTCTCTTCGTGGGTAACGGGCCCAAACATCACCCGCTGGTACATCCAGAGCATGTATGCCGCCGCTAATATTACTCCTATTGCGGCAACAACGGCGTATGTCTTATTCGCATATAGTTCTGAGAAAAATGATCCGTTCAATATCAGAAATTCACCGATAAACCCGTTGAGGCCCGGCAGTCCAATAGATGCGAGTGTAGCAATCATGAAAAAGGTGGCAAAAACAGGCATAATTTTAGCTACACCACCAAAATCAGAGATCATTCTTGTGTGACGCCTGTCATAAATCATTCCAACAATAAGGAATAAGGCACCTGTAGAAAGACCGTGGTTAACCATCTGAATAATAGCACCCTGAACCGCGATTGTATTAAAAGCAAAAATACCAAGCACCACAAACCCCAGGTGGCTCACTGAAGAGTATGCAACCAGTTTCTTTACGTCTTTTTGAACCATGGCAACCAGCGCGCCATATATGATTCCGATTACAGCCAGTATCGCCAGCAGGGGCGCAAACTCGGCAAATGCGTTTGGGAATACCGGCATACATACACGAATCAGTCCGTAGGTACCCAGCTTAAGCATAATAGCAGCAAGTACTACAGATCCGGCAGTTGGTGCTTCGGTATGGGCATAGGGAAGCCAGGTGTGAAATGGAAAAAGGGGCACTTTGATACAAAATGCCAGTGTAAAAGCGAGGAACAACCAGGTTTGCTGCACCAGTCCGATTGTATATTCCGGGCTGGAGATATATCGCCAGTCAGAAGTAAAGCTGTATACACCGGTTGAAGCGCCTGCATCATAACCCAGATAAAGAAGGGCAACGAGCATAATCAAACTGCCAACCAGCGTGTAGATGAAGAACTTAATGGTTGCACGGATTTTATCACTCCCTCCCCATATGCCAATCAAGAAGTACATTGGAATAAGCGAGAGCTCAAAAAAGACATAAAATACGACCAGATCCAGAGCTGCAAACACGCCAAGTGATGCTGTTTGAAGAATGAGCAGCATGGAGTAGTATCCCATCAGGCTTTTATTCACGGAGTGCCAGGATGATAAAATCACGATCGGCCCCATTAGCGTGGTAAGCATAAAGAGCAGCAGGCTAAGCCCATCGAGGCCCACAATATATTTCACATCCATCCCTGCAAAAATTGCATCCCCCTCGGATAAAAACTGTGGTACAGAAGAGCTCGACACATCAAAAGAGAAAAGGAGGAACAGCGATAAAATAAATGTTACCGATGTAACAACCAGGCTTGTCCACTTTATAGCTTCATCACTCTTAAAAAAGAGAAAAGCAATGATACCCAGCAGAGGAAAATAAATTGTCAGGTTTAAAAGTAACTCCATTGTAATTATCTAAATTCTTTTAAAATAATAATAGACTTAGCACCAGAATTACGCCCAGTACAAGGAAAAGTGCATAATTACTGGCAACTCCTGTTTGAATGTACCTGAGCAGACTTCCTGAAAGGCGAACAAACCCGGCTACGGCATTGACGGTTCCATCAATAATCTTCATGTCGAACACAGCCAGTACTTTATCAGAAAAACGCACTGTTGGCCTTACAACAACGCCTTCATATACCTCGTCAAGACTGTATTTCTCTTTCCATACCTGATACAGAGAACCAAAGGCAGACGAAATTTTTTCATCAGACTCCACCAGCTTATCGTTACTGTACATTCTGAACGCCAGAAACACAGCGCCAACTGCAACAAGAATTGCAAAAATCATAAGTGCCCATTCTGCTGGAATTGAAAGGGTGAGGGGGATGTCTGATGCGATTGGATAAAGCCAGTCGTGCAGCCAGTTAATGTGACCGTCACCGCCAAAGGTTTTGGATATAAAGTTTGGCAAACCAATAAACCCGCCCACAATAGAGAGACCTGCAAGCGCCCAAAGCGGAATGGTCATCGTAGAGGGACTCTCATGCAGATAAGACTCGGCTTTTTCCGCCCCCTTAAAAAGAGCTGGCAGTTTGAACGTGCCGTGAAATGTAGAGATGGTTAACCTGAACATGTAAAAAGCGGTAAGGAACGCAGTTATCGTAGCCACACCCCACAATGTAAAATAAAGCGCGCTTGCGTACTCTCCCATTCCCATATTAAAGGTGTGCATCAAAATCTCGTCTTTTGAGAAGAAACCGGCCAGTGGCGGAATACCTGCAATAGCAATCGTGGCAATCAGAAATGTTTTATATGTCGAGGGCATATACTTTTTAAGCCCTCCCATATTTCTGATATCCTGAGGATCAAAATGAACATCCTTTCCGTCATCGTGCAGTTTGTGTTCTACATGCTCCATGGTATGGATAACAGATCCTGATCCAAGGAAGAGACAGGCTTTAAAAAATGCGTGGGTAACCACGTGAAAAATAGCTGCCGTATAGGCTCCGGACCCCAGCGCCAGAAACATAAAACCAAGCTGAGATACGGTTGAGTAGGCAAGAACTCCTTTAATATCGTACTGAGTAATGGCTATTGTCGCCGCTACAATAGCAGTGAGCGCTCCAATGGCCGCAATAATAATCATAACCTCGGGGCTCAGCACATACATCGAAGACATACGGGTAATTAAATACACGCCGGATGTAACCATTGTGGCCGCATGGATAAGAGCAGAAACCGAGGTGGGGCCAGCCATTGCGTCGGGCAGCCATACGAAAAGCGGTATTTGTGCACTTTTACCGGTTGCGCCTATAAACATTAAAAAAGCGACCCAAAAGATAGCATTGTCGGTAAAAGCATCCGTATTTGCGAGGATCACATCAAAATTAAGGCTGCCAACCGCTTCAAAAATCATAAAGATTGCCACAAGAAAGGCAAAGTCACCAACCCTGTTGTAGAGAAAGGCTTTTTTTGCCGCGTCCGATTTCAGCATATCGGTATACCAAAATCCGATCAGCAGATATGAACAGAGCCCAACCCCTTCCCATCCAAGAAAAAGAAGCAGAAGGTTATTGGCCATAATCAGGTTCAGCATGGCAAAAATAAAAAGGTTCATATAGGCAAAAAATCGCCAAAACCCCGGGTCATGAGCCATGTATCCGATTGAATAGTAGTGGATTAGTGATCCTACTCCTGTAACCACGAGTGCCATAATCAGTGAAAGCTGGTCGATCTGATAGGCAATATCCACACTTAAACCGCCCGTTTCAATCCAGGTAAAGAGAGAGACCTGCACGGCACCCGCGTCCACATCAAAATTCAGAAATAAAAACAGTACCGTGAGAAAGGGGATAAATACAGCAAAGTTTGCGATCGTTCCTATTAGTCCTTTTTTCTCTCTGTAGGTGTGGGATGCAAGTCCCGCTATTCCGTTTATCAAAAACCCAACAAGGGGAAGTCCTATAATTAAACTTACTAGCGCTGTAGGTGATTCCATTAACAAGTTAATTAGTTTGGCGCTTGAATTTTAGCCATTCCTTTATTGCTTTAATTGTAGGTGGCAAAGATACAAAAATCTTATTCAAGTTAAACTCTGAGAGCAAATATTCTCCCCTAATTTGGGCCATTTGTAAAATTTGGATAATCATAAACTGTGTGCATTATAAAGTATGGGAAACATGGCACTAAGTGAATATCTGTGAATAAGTCCGATTTTCGGTAAGTTTAATTGCAGGGAATCACTCTTTTTTGATATGTTTACTAGGGTACAAAACAGCAACAGCCTGCTATTCGAAAAAAATGAATAAACCATCATTTGCCAGTTTAGTATTAACATTTATCTCCCTGATGCTTTTTTGGGTGATTATGAGTGGTTTTCTGGACGCAATACATATCGGTTTTGGCCTGGCAACCGTGATTGGAGTTATGGCTATGAACCACAAGTTAAAATCGCATCAGTTCTTTGAGGATGATCTGTCCGATTTTTCCAAAATGAGGTTTGGCCGGGCTGTTTATTACTTTTTCTGGCTTTTCTGGCAGATTATCATAGCCGGTTTTCATGTGGTGGGTATAATAATTCGGCCTTCGATGCCAATTCGTCCGGCCATGCTCACGTTCAGGGCAGATTTACCAAGTTCACATGCTAAAGCAATTCTCGGGAATTCAATTACGCTCACGCCCGGCACGTTAACCATCGACATTGAAGACGACCTTTTTACGGTACATGCCCTTGACGATTCCACTTTCGAGGGTATTACATCTGATGAGATGCCCCGGCAGGTACTAAAACTTTTTCAGCCGGAAGAGAGGCAGGTTATCAGCGATATTAAAATCATCAGAAAAAAAGAATTGGTGTAGCGAATAATGGATCAATTTTTTCTTTACAGTGCCGTAGTACTCACTATCATCATAGCCATTCCGCTTATACGGGTTCTTAAAGGTCCAACGCTTTTTGACCGCCTTCTTGCCACAAGTGCAATAGCAACGAAAACTATCGTGCTTATCACGCTTTTGGGTTTTATATACGGTAAAATCGACATGTTTATCGACATTACACTGGCCTACGCTATCCTTGGATTTATTGGTACACTTATGATCGCAAAATATATTACCGTCACAAATTCACCTGAAGAATGATTGAATTGCAAATTACATTCAGCATTATTTTTGTGGTTTTGGGGATTCTCTTCATTTTGGCAGGTAGTATTGGAATTATACGTCTCCCCGACTTCTACTCCAGAACACATTCCATCAGCAAAAGTGATACTCTGGGCGTTGTTTTCGTCATTATAGGCCTGGTTATTTATGAAGGCTTTACACAAAGCAGTTTAAAGCTTGTTTTTATTTGCCTTTTTATTGCACTTTCAAACCCAATCGGATCACATGCGCTCGCCAGGGCCGCGCTCAAAAAAGGAATTAAGCCACTTCTGAGCGACGATCTCGACAATCCCGGAGGTAAAAAATGATTTGGGAAATTGAGCTGGTCATTTATCTTTTTCTGCTTATTTCCGGTATAGTAGCCCTCGAGGTAAAAGACATTTTGGTAGCTGTTGTTATGATGACGGTATTCAGTTTTTTAATGGCCATTTTGTTTGTTGCGATGGGCGCCATAGATGTTGGTTTTACCGAAGCCGTTGTGGGTGCCGGCGTAACGGGAATTTTATTTGTTATCGTTGTATTTAAAACCGTAAGAAAATCAAAAGATTGAAGCTTCTTAAAATTTTAACGCTCGTTCTCTTTGCTGCTATTTTAATTTATGCGGCATCCGGCCTCCCTTACCGGGGAGACCCTGACAACCGCATGCATCGCGAAGAGAGTATAACCGGCACTCCGGTTATCGGTAACTACTTTATTCAAAATGCATACAGGGATGCTGTAACACCAAACATGGTGACAGTTGTATTGGGTGACTACAGAAGTGTTGATACCTTTGGCGAACAAATTGTAATTTTCACAGCCGGGCTTATCACCCTTCTTATCCTGCGAAGAACAAAACGGAGGGAAGTTTGAAACGACAGTTTAAAAGCCCGATCGTACTTCTTGGCTCCCGTTTGCTCTCACCGTATATCATGGTCTTTGGCTGGTACGTGATTATACACGGGCATTACAGTCCCGGTGGTGGATTTCAGGGCGGAGCCCTGCTTGCGGCATCCATCCTGCTTATAAGAGTAGCCGGCGGTAAACAAATCGCAAAACTTCAGATTCAGGAATTTGCCACTACCCCGCTGGCAATCATAGGTGTACTTATTTACTTCTTAACCGGGCTCGTTGCCATGTTTACCGGAGGTTACTTTCTGGATTACGGGCAGCTGCCAATACCCGGAATGGACCCCGCCTACCTGCGATATACCGGTATTTTGATCATTGAAATTGGTATCGGGCTGGCTGTAATGGCCATTTTGGTAATGATTTACGACAATCTTGTGAGAGGTGAAGATTATGGTTGATTTCTTTTTAGGGCATTACGCCTACTGGTTTACCGTCATACTAATGTGTGTTGGCCTTTACGGTATTTTGTTCAAGAAAAACCTGATTAAAAAGACGATCGGGCTGGCCATTTTCCAGACTTCAGTTGTGCTCTATTTTGTTTCTATCGCTTCCAAGTGGGGAGATGTCACGGTAACCGTCAGAGATTACAATATTCCGGTCGAAGACGTATCCAATTATCTGAACCCGCTTCCCCATACGCTCATGCTTACTGCAATTGTTGTGGGAGTGGCAACTCTCGGTGTGGCCTTTACCCTCCTTATTGCAATCTACAATCGGTACGAAACGCTGGATGAACAGGAACTGATAGATAAATTGAAATGATTGAATCTCATATTCCTGCTTTAATCGCTTTAACGTTTGTAGTATTTGCGCTGCTGATACCCACTTTTGGTATATGGAGAAGCGAATATTCCCAGCCGCTATCCGTAGTCGGGAGTGGCATAGCCGCCATATTTTCTCTGATTGGTTTTATCTCCTATCTGAATGAAGGGAGTATTCGGTATTTCTTTGGAGGATGGGAACCACCTATTGGCATTGAATTTGTCTATGATGGACTCTCGGCATTCTTTGTACTAGTAATTAATACAGTAGCTTTCCTGGTTCTGATTCATTCCCACCATGTATCAAAAAAAGAGTTCCCCGGCAAAGAGATGGCCTACTACTCGCTGGCCATGCTCATGCTGCTCGGCTTTAACGGAATGATCCTCACCGGCGACCTTTTTAACCTGTACGTATTCCTGGAAATTTCCTCACTATCAAGCTATGCACTCATCGCAATCGGCAACCGACATGCACCCTTTGCTGCATTTCGATACCTGATTATTGGTACGGTGGGCGGCACCATGTATCTGCTTGGCGTTGGTTTCCTCTATACGGTTACAGGCACGCTCAATATTATCGATATGGCGGCCATGCTTCAGATGCCTGAAATATTCGATAACAGTGCAGTTTTTGCCGCCCTAATTCTCATGATCGTAGGCATTGGTGTAAAAGCAGCCCTTTTCCCTATGCACGGCTGGCTGCCCGACTCGTACACCTACGCATCGTCAACATCCACAGCACTTATCGCTCCTATTGGAACAAAAGTTGCCGCTTATATTCTGTTTCGAATAATTTTATGGCTCTTTAGCGTCGACATTACAGACGCTATAGCCCCTGTCAGCTACATTGTGGGGATTCTCGCCTGCCTCGGAATACTGTACGGTTCTATTATGGCAATAGCACAAACCGAAATGAAACGGATGCTGGCCTACAGCAGTGTGTCCCAGATCGGATATATCATCATGGGGCTAAGCCTTGCCAATCCGCTTGGATTTGCCGGTGCGCTGCTTCATGTGCTCAATCACGCCGTTATGAAAGCATGCCTTTTCCTGGTTTCGGGGAATCTGAGAATGAAAGAGGGCCATTCCGATATCAGCAGGTTCGATGACAGCTACAGAAAAAAATATCCCTGGACGATGGCCTCTTTTTCAATTGCAGCCATATCCATGGTAGGCCTTCCGCCGCTTGCCGGTTTCTTCAGCAAGTGGTATCTGGCACTTGGAACCATTGACAACGAAAACTGGCTGTTTCTGGCAGTTATTTTGATCAGCTCACTGCTAAATGCGGTTTACTTTTTCAGAATTCTTGAGAAAGTGTATATGATGAATCCAGAAAAAAATCAGAAAGAAGCTGCGCAGGCCGAGAATAATGAAGCGCCCGCAAGCATGTTAATACCCACTTCTGTGCTTGCGCTCGCACTCTTTGTTATAGGTTTTGCAAATGCCGCTATTGTGGGCTTTCTATTCAACATTTTTCCTGTTTAATGGAGGTTAAAAGAATATCAACGTTAATCGTAATACTGAACTTTAATCTGAATAATCGTCAGCCGGTTACTGGCTGAATTTTGCAGAAATTTAATTACCAGACAGATAGATGGATCTAACGCTTGTACCCTTATTAGCCATTTTAACATCGCTTGCAGCGGTTCCGCTCATTCTGTTCAGTTCAGCGAAACCAAATTTAAGAGAATTCTGGACCATTCTCGCCGCGTTTATAAAGTTCGGGCTGGTGCTAATGCTTCTTCCGGCGGCGCTTAACGGTGAAAGTGTTGTTCTGCATCTGTTTGATCTGGCTCCCGGTCTGCCATTTGAGCTGAATGCCGATCCGCTTGGCGTTTTCTTCGCCGTGATTGCATCGGGATTATGGATCTTTACCTCGTTCTACTCTATCGGTTATGTTCGCGGCCACCACGAGCATAAGCAAACCCGCTATTACGCCAGTTTTGCCATCTGTTTGTCGGCAACCATTGGTATCGCGTTTTCGGGCAATCTGCTCACCTTTATTGTGTTTTATGAAATGCTGACCCTTGCAACCTATCCGCTGGTTATTCACACCGAATCGGATGAAGCCATTAAAGCGGGGCGAAAATACCTTGCCTTTACGCTTACAGCAGGACTTCTGCTGATAGCCGCGGCCGGAATGGTTTATTACTACACAGGAACTCTCGATTTTACTCCTGGCGGAATCCTCGCAGATGCCGGCATCCCCTATCACACCATGCTGGTGATTTTTATTCTGTTCCTTGCCGGAGTTGGCGTAAAGGCGGGGATTATGCCGCTGCACGGATGGTTGCCTGCAGCTATGGCAGCTCCAACACCCGTAAGTGCCCTTCTGCACGCGGTTGCTGTTGTTAAGTCGGGTGTGTTTGCCGTGCTGAGAGTTGTAGGGTATGTTTTTGGGGTTGACGTGATGGCCGACTATGGCCTCAATGAAATTATTATTGTACTTGCAGGTGCCACGATCATTATCGCTTCGCTGATCGCATTTGCGCAAGACAATTTAAAACGACGGCTTGCCTACTCGACGGTTGGCCATCTCTCCTACATCGTTTTGGGTATAGCCCTTATCACTCCGCTTGGTGTACAGGGCGGGATTATGCACATCGCCGCTCATGCAACGATGAAGATCACCCTCTTCTTCTGTGCCGGGGCTATTATTGTAAATCTTCACCGGGAAAATATCAGTAACCTGAACGGCATTGCCAAAGTGATGCCGTGGACTATGGGGGCTTTTGTGGTTGGCTCAATGGGACTGGCCGGAATTCCGCCCATCAATGGATTTTTTAGTAAATTTTATTTGATTTCGGGCTCCCTAGAGGGCGACATGATGATACCGGTAATTATACTGGTCGTGAGCGGACTGCTGAATGCCGGTTATTTCTTCCCGATCATCCACCGCGCTTATTTTAAAAAGGGAGTGGGACTTGAAAATTATGGCGAAGCATCCCCGTTTATGGTTGTTCCAATCGTGATTACGGCAACGCTCTCTGTTCTTTTTGGGATGTTTCCGAATCTGTTTTTTAACTTTTTTGATCTTGCAGCACAAATCAGTGCTTCACTATTTAATAACGGTGCACCATGAAAAACTGGCATTGGATTGTACTTGGAATACTGTTTTTGATTACGCTCGTTCTCGAGTTCACCTACCTGGCAGATTACGACAGCCACTGGTGGAACTCTGTACCGGCTTTCTATGCCCTATTTGGGTTTATTGGAACTGTTGTCATCGTTTATGTGGCCAAATTCATCGCAAAAAATATTGTAAACCGCGACATCAACTATTATGATTGAGCTATTAACCATACCCGGTGTCATTCTAATTATAGGAGCTATTGTGCTCTCACTCCTGCCGGAGAAGATCCGGAGTACGGTATTTCTGATTTTTCCGGTTGCGGCCCTGGCCGTTGTTCTTACCCGTCCCGATGGATATACGCTTACTGCCGCCCTGGGCAGTTTTGAGCTTATTGTTATGGAAGTTGATGCATTAAGCAGGGTGTTTGGTATCATTTTTGCGATTACGGCCTTCGTCGCCGGCACCTATGCATGGCACATTAAAGATCTGGGACAGCAAATAAATGCCCTGGTATATGCCGGAGGTGCGCTTGGCGTTACCTACGCCGGAGACTTTTTAACCCTGATTATTTTCTGGGAATTGATGGCAGTGAGTTCTACATGGCTGATCTGGGCAAACCGTACGGAAGCCTCAGACAAAGCCGGAAACCGATACCTTCTCTATCACATTCTGGGTGGCGGATTACTTCTTTCGGGTATAGTGTGGCACTATATGGAAACGGGTTCTATACTTGTTGAATCACTGGAACAAGTTTACACTTTCGGAAATGTACTGATGCTGGTTGGCGTCTGTATCAACGCGGCTGTGATTCCTCTGCACACCTGGCTGGCAGACGCCTACCCAAAAGCAACGGTTACCGGTGCTGTATTTATGAGTGCATTCACCACAAAATCTGCGGTCTATGTACTGATTCGCGTTTTTCCCGGCTGGGAACTTCTCACCTGGTTCGGAGCCGCAATGGCCATCTACGGCGTTATCTACGCGGTCATTTGCAAGGATATTCGTGAAATACTCGCCTATCATATTATCAGTCAGGTTGGATTTATGGTGTGCGGCATCGGAATCGGAACCGAAATGGCGCTCAACGGAGCTACGGCCCACGCATACAGCCATATTCTCTATAAATCGCTTCTCTTTATGAGCACCGGGGCCGTGCTTTACGCAACCGGTACATCCAAGCTGGTGAATCTTGGAGGTCTGGCGAAAAAAATGCCCTGGGTCCTCGGTCTCTATCTGGTAGGCGGTTTCTCCATTTCAGGGCTTCCTCTATTTAACGGTTTTATCAGTAAATCGATGACCATCAGTGCCGCGGGCTATGCGCATAACGAAGCGGCCATGCTCATGCTTCTGTTTGCATCCGTGGGTACGTTCCTCAGTGTCGGGCTCAAACTTCCTTACTACACATGGTTTGGCGGGAAAACAGACAATGATATTGAGGTAAAACCTCTGCCTAAAAACATGTATATCGGGATGGGAATCGCGGCGTTCTCCTGTATTTTTTACGGGCTCTATCCCCAGGCTTTATATATGTATCTCCCCTTCGAAGTTGATTACACTCCGTTTACAGTGTATCACTTTGTGGAAATTACCCAGATCAGCCTGATGACCTTTGCCGGATTCTGGATGCTGCGCAAAAAAATGGCCGGAGAGCTTATTATCGCGCTCGATGTGGACTGGTTCTACAGAAAAGCAGCCCCTGCCACCCGCAAAATCTTTGTCCGGGGCGTGGATCAATTCTACGATCGTGTGGAAGATAAAATCTGGGATATTGCCCGATTCCTTACGCGGAAGTTTAAAAATCCGATGTTGTGGCTCAACCCCTTTACCGATAAGAAAAATGAAGCATCAACCTACAGCCCCGGTATGGGCGTCGTCATGAGCTTTATTCTGTTCAGTTTTATTGTATTCGCTCTTTTCCTATATCTCTAAACCAGCACAACCAGGAAAATCTGCTATTTCGGATCTTTGCTGATGGTTACGTAGTTCGTTTTTCGGTCTACCATCAGCTCTACCAGTGTCGTTGTATTGCCGAAAAAGAGGGATGGCTGATTGCTGTCAGAACGATCAGAGCGATAGATAACCACGTTCTGGAGGGAGTCCGTATCATAAAAAATTCCCTTGTCGATTTCCGGAACATAGATTTTCATGCTGATCACAAACTCTCCAAGCCGATCTTTGGCTTTGTCTATAAACTCAGCCATGTCGTCCAGGTTTACAAGCAGCCTGCGATAGCTTGAATTTGTGCTATGGGTGTGAATATTCCCCAGCATCAGCTTTTGAACGTCGTCAGACAGCTCCCTCTCTTTTTGATTGAAATATTTCTTGCCTTCAACGATGTTTTCAGTCGATTTTTCAGCCTGGTACACATAAAATTCAATGGTAAAATCGTCCACGTCAGCGCCATGATCGTCAATAGCATGGATAATAAACTGCTGAAATTTACTGTATTGATTATCCTTTTTACCCTTTAAGAGTTCGTACGTTTGATTGGTGAGTTCCCGCAGTTGATCCTGATATGTATTAAACTCAACCGGACCATCAACTTGTAATGCCTGAACCACCAGTTTTGAAATAGCACTTTCACTGTTTTCAAACTCACCAACAATGCTCCCGTGATCGAGATTTTGTAAAACACCAAAGCAGAAATCATTGGCAGTCTTGGTCTCACTCCATTGATGCGGAGTATTGGGATCGGAAAAATCCAGCGTTAGTTTAATCGAACCGAGTGAGCTCCCGGCAATTACTATGGTTCCGTCGGTTCCGGGCTTGTTAACCCATCCTCTGATTCCGCCGTAATCCTCTATTCCAGTTAAAACCGTAAGCTGAATCTGATCCCGGTTGTAATAAGAATCACCAGCGATAAACAGATCCTTATGGGCCAGATCCCACTGGTACGGGCTGGCAAGTTCAAGCCCGTTCAGGAGATTTCTACCCACTTCAAGCAGATCCCCCACTTTCCAACGTCCCTTAACCAGTCGGCCTAAAAAAGATTTCCCCCGATGAGCCAGTGGTGATCCGAAATTTGCCGGGGCAAGCATCACTACCCTTTTTACAGGACAGCGATCCATTATATCCCGATAATATCTCCAGAGCCAATGACGCACAACAAGGCCTCCTGTTGAATGAACAACAATGTTAATCTCGGAGTCGCTCTCACCATCTTCATCAATCATTCCCCGCTTTATCATCTGCCGATTCAGTCCGTCAACAACGTCATTAAACGTTAAGTTATCTTCCCTCGACTCATAATCAGCA
>Ga0081528_100122_pt1 | contig 59887 bp, 50 predicted proteins | sample HotLakmasection4_FD_71011 | JGI IMG/M metagenome (GOLD analysis project Ga0081528, IMG submission 71011) | Hypersaline microbial mat communities from Hot Lake, Washington, USA - Section #4 (SPADES assembly) (version 2) | ecosystem: Environmental > Aquatic > Non-marine Saline and Alkaline >...
ATCGTGCGGGGGCGGGAAACGACAGGACAAGATGCATCGGCCACACTGACATGGCTGAACCAGACGCTGGATCTCGGTCCGGTCACCGCTAACTCCATCGCCAGTTGGAGATTGCAGTCCGCACCCGACGGCTGGACCGCGCAGCGAACCAGCATCATCGAACACGCAACCGACGAGCCTGAAAGCCCTAACGGGAATCGTTAATTCTCCACTTTACAACGGTCTATATTGTATATACGTTTTAATTGCTCCGGCAACCCCTGTTCCTCATTCGACGAAAGTGTAAAGGTGTAAGCTATGAAAATGTATCCGGTTCTCATGTTTCTATGTCTATTCTGCGCACAGGCGCATGCGCAGGAAGCCGTCCTTCTAATGAAGCCCGGGCAACCCCGGATGGGTTGGACTTTCGATAACGGGCAGGAATTTCCGGGCGCCAAGGGTGGACTGGAAGTGGACGCAACGGTCCGCCACAACGGGCAGGACAACCTGAAGTTGACGGGGGATTTCCGGGAGGGTGGCATGTATGTGCAAGCCGCCACCGGCATTGCCGGTCTGGATATCCGCGAACTCTCTTTCTGGCTGAAAGGATTGGAGCGGGACCACGTCACGATCCGCGTCATTGACAGCAACGGACGCTGTCACCAATTCAGCCTGCGCACCGAGTCTACATCCGGCTGGCAACGCATCGCCTTTCCGTTAGAAAGCTATTTTGCCAACCAAGGCACTACGGCGGGCGCGGCAACCTCCGTGATCAAATACGAATCCTGGGGCGGCCAGAAAGAGGAACAAGGATGGAAAGGACCGGCCCGCAGCCTGGTTATCCTCATCGGCCCCGACAAAAAGGCCGCGCAACAGATACACACCGTATGGATCAACAACGTCACGATTATTCCCAAGCTGGTTGAAGAGGAACCGTCCGCCTCCAAGGCTGCTGGCATTTCCGAAACCATTCGCCTCGACGAGACGATCTAGGGCGAGCACTTCTGGGGCTTTCATGACGGGCGGGAATTTCCCGGAGCCAAGGGCGCGCTGACGCTGGTTGCAGACCAGCCTGAATCGGGCTCCACCGCGATGAAACTGGAAGGTGACTTTACCGGCGGCGGCGCTTATGTATCCGCCAACCGCGGACTGGAGGAGTTCGGCATGATAGACGTGTCGGCGATCAAACTGCGTTACCGCGCAGAGAACCTCAGCCGGATTGCCGTCCGTCTGGGTGACGGCACCGGACAAACACATCAAAAAGGCCATATTCCCGTGATTAGCGACGGAGAATGGCACGAGCTGGTGATCGAGCCGTCCAAAATAGCGGGAGGCGAGCACTGGGGCGGAGCCAACGACGGCAAATGGCATGCTGCTCCTAAATATTTTTCACTTGTTATCGGGAAACCCTCCGGAGACGCCCGGAGCGTCGCGTTATGGTTTGCCGATGTGCGCGCTGAGGCGGTGATGCCCGGCCACACAGGCGCTCCGGCCTGGACCGAGAATTTCGAAAGCGCCGGGGATCAGGCGAAAGACTGGATCATGGAAGGCACGGCCTCGCTCCGGTCAGAAGAGGCTTTCAAGGGAGATACATGTCTAGCGCTCGAAAAATCGGACGCCACGCTACGGGATCCGGTTTCGGCAACCGGTCCCTCCTTCCCCGTCACGCCCGGCCCCTGGCAGATCGCCTTCGCGACCCGGACCGACTTGACCTCGATGGACAATTCGTATCGCGGCGCCCTGGAAATCGAGTTCCTGGATGGCAGCGGTCGGGTAATGAGCAAGGAAATCCTGACCGAACCCTATAGCAAGTCCCCGTGGAAGGCCGGCAGCAAACAGGTCGAGATTCCCCAAGGCGCCTCTGCGGCCCGCTTCGCCGCACGTATTCACAAGGAGACCCCCGGAACGTTCCGCATAGACGAACTCGCCGCCGCTCCCATGAAAGTGGAACGCCGCGACGACCGGATAAAGCGCCTCATGTTCACGGCCTCTGAGCTGGGACATCTTCTTTTCCCCGAGTCCTCGCGGGACGTGCGTATTGAGCTATGGGCCTCGAAACCCCTACCTGCCGAACAGCGCCAGGTTCACTGCGAAGTCCGTGATTACTGGGGCGCGGAGCAGGCGGCGCCGATCGCGGTCGAAGTGAAGCGAACCGGGAAAAAGAACAACCTGTTTGTCTACGAAGGTTCGGTGGATCTTGCGCAGGTTCCGATGGAGATCGGCCGTTACTACGAGCTGCATGGACGGATTGACCGCGAAGGGTCCGACCCGTTCACCTATTACACCTCCCTGGCGATCCTGCCCGAAGCCCCGGCCAACGCCTATGCGCCCGAGGATATTCCATGGACGAGCCGCAACTGGGACAACCGCATTGCCGAGTACGTCCGGCTGACGCACCGCCTCGGGATCCGGATCTGCGGCCTCTGGGGACGGGTCACGCCCGATAACCCGCCCAAAACAAGCGCCCCGCAAATCAAACTCGTGGAAGAACTCGGCATGGGCTGGCTGACCGGCTCACCGGCGCACTCCGTCGAGCAAGGCAAGGATCTGGACAAGTGGACCGAGGAAGCACTGCGGGCCGGTATCCGCAAGCTGATCGAGGACTACGGGCATGTGCGCCCGATGATCGTAAACCTCGGCAACGAGCCGCACGGCAAAGGCGAGAAGGTCAAGGAAGACGTGGCGGCCTACCGCGCGGTGTACAGCGAAATCAAAGCCATTGATCCTTCCATTTATGTGGTCGGGACATCGGTAGGCGCGAGCGATGAATATTTCGCGGCCGGCATGGGCGAATGGTGTGACGCGTATGACTTCCACGTTTATGAGAGCGCGGATAATGTCCGTAGAATAATCGAAGAAACATATCCCGCCCTCTTCGAAAAATACGGCCATGCAAAGCCGATCTGGTCCACCGAACTGGGCCTGAACAGCCAGGGTATCGCACGGCAGCAAGTCGCGGGCGAATTGTTCAAGAAGACCGTTGGTTTCTTCGCCGGGGGCGGCGCCAACATGTCGTGGTTTGGCCTGCTCTATCCTGATTCCGAAGGCAAAAGCGCGGATTCCTTCGGCTCGGCGCACAATGTGTTCGACTGCCGGTACAACAAATACGCGCCAAAACTGGACGCTATCGCGTATTACAATATGGTCAACAGTCTCCTGACGAAAAAATACGTGACGGACACCATCTACGGAGAGGATATTCATGCGTTCCTCTTCCGCGATGCCGAAGACCGGGCGATGCAGGTCTGGTACAAGGGCAAAGGCCGCGAAGACCTGTTCATCGCGTTGCCCGGGGTCAGGGACGTGCAGGTGATCCGCATTGACGGGTCCCGCAGTGAACTCGACGCAGGCGGCAAGGGCGTCACCTTGACCGTAAATACCGATCCCTTTCTCCTGCTCTACGAAGGCGGGGAAAAATCACTGCCGGAGCAACTCGGCGATCCGGCGATCCGGCTGGGCGCGGTGGCCGACGCCATTGTGCGCGGCGAACCGTCCAGCTTTGATGTGGAGCTGGTTGCCGCCCAAGCGGACCGGGTGAAGCTGCAAGCGCCTCCCTTCTGGACCGTACAATCTCAACCGGCCCGGAATGCCGATGGCCGGGACATCGTGCGCTTCACCCTCGGCGTTCCCGCAGCCAGTTCGATCCGCGAAGCCGATATGACGATCATCCTCACCGACGCGAACGGGAAAGCCAATGGCGAGATTTCTTATCGTCCGGCCGTAACCGGCACAGTCTCCCTTGAACTGCTGCCGACGGCTGCGGACGAAAAACAACCGCCCGCGCTGCAACTGACCATCCGCAACAACAGCCCCTCCAAACAGCGGGTGACGTGGGATGTGATGCTGACCGGCGAGCAGGAACTGAAGGAGGCTAAATTCACGGCCGTCAGCCCGTCCGACGCGTACTTCACCGACACCCAGTCCGGTTCGCTGGAACTGGAAGGCCATCAGGCCCATACGACCATTCTTCCGATGGCCGATGCCGACCTCTACAAGGTCTACCGGGTGCGCGCATCGGTACGGGATTCCGCCAACCGCGTGACGACCGTCGAACGTCCCGTGGCCGCCTTCTACTGCGTTCCGCGCGCGGCGAAACAGCCTGTGCTGGACGGAAAACTTGATGAAGCGATTTGGAAGTCGGCGCACGTCCGGACGCTCGACAACGCCGATCAGTTTTATGCCTTCACTCACCTTGGACCCGTGCAGACGTGGGAAGGACCAAACGATCTCTCCGCCGATATTCAATTTGCGTGGGACGATGAACACCTCTACCTCGGCGTGGACGTGACCGACGACAAGGTCGGCCCGCTTCAGCAGGATTCGAATATGTGGCTCCAGGATGGACTGCAGTTCCTCGTAGATCCGATGCGCACCAGCGCGCACAAAGTCGGCAAATACGATTATTCGCTGGGCATCGGCAAGAAAGGCCCACAGACCTGGTGTCATCTCTCGGCGGATGCCGGAGCGCCTACCGGAGAAGCGGCGGACATCCGCATCGCCACGCAAAAAGTGTCCGAAGGCACAGCCGACATGGTTTACGAAATCGCGATTCCCTGGCACCGTTTGGCCCCGTTCAAGCCGGACGTAGGAGAGAACCTCGGCTTCACCCTGATCGTCAACGAGGATGACGGAAACAACCGCGACTCGTTCATGACCTGGTTCGGCAACGCGCACAACAAGGATGTGGACACTGTCGGCGACTTGATCCTGATGGAATAAAAAGGACGCATCATACTCGTGGACTAGCCCTATGGAGCCGGACACAACAGTCAGTATATGCCTGTTGTCATAGCCCTTTTTTTTTCGGCTGCATAGACACCTCTGTTGGGCATTGGAATCATGAGCATCAGCGTTTTGCCATAAAGAAATGGATTTATTAGCGTGAAACAGATGCATTACATAGCGCCTCGCATACGACCGGAAATTACATGCTATTCTCGAACTTGACCGGCGATAGCTTTACGCTATACGGCAATCAACAGAATTGGTCCGGTATCAGCGGATTCCAAATTATAGGAATCGTCCCCGAACCAAGCACGTTATTACTCCTGCTGGCAGGCGGCTTGATGGTAGCGAATATCCGTCGCCAAAAAGGACTTGGACATTAAATACGACTTGATACCCCCGGGATTGCCATAGGTGCCGGCAATCAGATATTCTCTATATGGCGCTGGCGAATTTCATCGCCATGACCGAAGCCATGCGCGAGTGGCGTGGGGCATACATACACAGGAACAAATCGGATGACTACCTATCGAGAGGTCTCTCTTTATTGTGCTGCGAGAAATGAACTGGCCGAAGGGCCGGTCTGGCATCAAGGCGCTTTGTGGTGGGTGAATATCACTGCCGGCACGCTTAATCGGCTCGATAACCAGACCGGCATCATCCATACGCGATGCACCGGCGATTTTATAGGCACAGCCGTGCCGACGCATAATCCGGATCAATGGTTGATTGCCCGGCGGCATTCGGTTGAACTGTTGGACTGGACCACGGGCGCTCTTACACCGTATGCCGCGTTGACGGACCCTGACATGGGCCAACGTTTTAATGACGGGAAAGCCGATCCGCAAGGCCGCTTGCTCGTGGGCACCCTTGACCTCAAGAACCGCCGTGAACAGTGCGCGCTTTACCAAACCACATCCGACCGGCAACTTGCGCCTCTACTGCGCGGCGTCACCCTGTCCAACGGCCTGGCTTGGTCGCCGGACGGCCAGCGCTTTTACTACGCGGATACCGGCGCGGGGCGCATCATGGACTATGCGTATGACGCGGATACGGGACAGCTTGGCGAATCGCGTTTAGTCAAGCAGTTCGAGAAAGAGGAAGGCCACCCCGACGGGATGGCGGCGGACACGGAAAACGGGCTGTGGGTGGCTTGCTGGGGCGCGGGGCGTGTGGTAAGGCTCGACCTCGTCACAGGAAATATCACGCATACGATCAACATGCCGACTCCGCAACCGTCCTCGGTATGTTTCGGCGGAGATGCGCGGGATAAATTATTCATCACCACCGCATGGAAAAGCCTGTCGCAGGATCAGCGAGACGCGCATCCTTTGTCGGGGAATATATTCGTTTGCGAGACGGGCTTCACCGGCGTGCCCGCGCATCCGGTCGTTCTATAACCGCATGCGAGAAGCTAATTTCAAACCCTAATACGTATGCGTATAATTGAATATGATTGCAGAGCGCACTGCACGCTCATGCCCTAAGGGATTAGGAAAGCAAGAAGGTAAGCGCCCGCAGTCGCCCCGGTTTCACCGTGGCGCTATCCAGATGCATGACAAGCCATTCCCGGGGAAATTGACGCAAAACGGGCCACGCCATTTTCTCGATGGCCAAGCGGGTGTATTTTCGGGCGACCCGCTCGTCTTTCAATAAATCGGGCAGTTCATCCGGTCGGGGATGTTTTAAGATACCGGGTATAACCGGAATTTCTACGCATCCGCCGCTCGACAGCGAAACAGAAACAACACCTATGCGGGTGGCGAAATGGCAGGTCCGTTTCATGTGTTCAACTCCTTCAACCAAGCCAGTAAAAGATCTCGTCCTTGTTTTGCCGCATAGCTGTCCACGTCATGATACGAAGCCAGATCAGCCTCGATATCGTCATCCGTCCATCCTGTCAATCGCTCGGACACAAGCAACGCGTCCTGATTCGACAATACCTGCCTCGCCACTGCTTCAAGCGCAGGCGCGAACTTTAACACCGCCATGAGATCAACCAGATCTCGCGCTTCGGATCGTTCCGCAATGCACTGAATTTTGTCCTCCAGATAACGGGACAGTGTAACCCGCTTCACACCGGGCACCCTAAGCGCATCTTGAATATCAGCGGCGGAAACCGTTTCGTAATTGGAAAGAACCTCTATGGTAATTTGCTCACCGGATGGAAGCATGAGCAATCCCTGAAATCCAGACCCGAATTCATCGGGAGATTGCAATACCTTGAAGGTTTTCGGAAAGGCTGATTGTAGCTCCATCAGGAGGGGCGTGGTCCGGTCGTGCGCCGTGCGAGTATGAAAATCCAGATCGAAAGATTCCCTGTGATGCAATTCCTCTACTGAGATGGAGGATGTCCCGGCCCAGTAGCATTGATGGATCAAGCGTGGACAGCGCTTAACAAGCAACAACATCGCCTGAACAATGGTATCTTCCTTGAGGGTAGTCACGCGTACATATGGACTTCAGAAAATCCCGAAAGTCAACTGAAAAGCAGCCCGATGCGTTCAATTCAACGGAAATGCACACATTCTCGCGCCTTATCCGGGCTAACGGTTAACCTCATTCCAGCGGCAGCAGTATACGCGGGAAAAACAGCGGGATGGTCCCTCCCGAAAACAAGCCGCGTTCCATATCGTGCGTATCCGGCATGATCAGTTCCAGCGCGAAATCGCCCCGGATCGTCCGTACATCTTCCTGCACTAGTTCGCGCGCGTTGAACCGCAAAACCGTGGACGCGGGCAAAGCAAATTCTAAATAAAGAGCGTCGGCTTCAGGCGGAATAAAATAATCAAAAGCCGCCCCGTCAGGCAACGCATCGCTTAAAGGAAATTCCCCGCCCGCGGCTGCGATGTTGTCCGTAATAAACGAAGCGGTGGGACCGGGCATAACCACAAAACGCGACCGGGAATTAAAACCATGACGCGCTACCTGCTCAATGATGGCCTGATCCCGAACCACACACAACACACGCAGGATATTCTCATGCAGATGTACCGCCAACCCATGCTCACGCACACGAGCGATGTCCGTCTTGCGCCATTCGTCGGGAAACCCGTCCACGCGATAAGCCAAATCCTTTTCCGGCATCGGCTTGGCCTGAATCAATAGCGGAGACCGTTCGGTCAACGCGAGAAAAGCTTTTTCGGGAAGCGACACCAGGCGATCCCCGGTGATAACGGCCATATACCCGTTGCGTAACGCAAGATCACTTTGTTGAAATCCAAAAGCGGGGAAGAATTGACGATCCGTAATTTCGCCCGAAAAGCGCTGTGTGACCATCAAGTGCTCCATGCGCCTGAATGTTGTAAAAGCCGACGAATGAATAAAATGGCGCACCGCGCCGCCGGCCGTCAAACTGCCTACATGACGAGGCAGGCGCGGCAAGTCGTCAATGACCTCCTCCTTGATAATTTTCCCTTCCTCCGGGTCCACGACGCCTAGCCGCATCGTATCCCCGTCTTCCCACGCCAGTCCGTACAAGCGCCCCTCCGCCAAGGCAGGAGGCTCCTCAAAGGGAAACACCAACGATACATTGTCGCCCGTCCCGAAATGGATTACGTCGGTATTCACGTTATGGGATTTTGATGCGATGAGCTGACTGGAATAAATAACCAAAAGCTTCTTTTTACGAGACCACCCTCTATCGCCATGCGGCCATTTTCCCCACGCCACTTTTTCCACCTGGCCATCCGCGCGCAAACGATAAACGGCATCAAATCGGCGTATAATCACCGCGGTATCATCCAACATCACAGGAATCCAAGAAAAGAAACGATACGTGGCCTTTATGCTTATGGCCTCTCCGCTTTTCTCGTAGCTTTTCTGTTCGGCATTCAGGTCAAAATACTGTAATGATCTATGGTCATTGACTGTAGCAGCAAGGCGTTGTCCTTTGTTAAAAAGCGCCACGGGATACCAAGGCGACCAATTGGACGGAAGAGAGCCGATCAACGTTGTTGCCCCTGACGCATCTTGCATCACGCGAATCTGTTGGGGTTCGCCTTTAAGGCCTGCCGCGAAGTAGAGTTTACCCTCCTGTAAGCGAGCCGATCCGGCTATGACAAAAGGCAAGGGGTCCCCGTGCGCCGGGAACCCGCCTTTTAAAGCGCCCGTGGCCGCGTCCAGCACATAAATGCGGCGGGCTGTGACGACATAACACGTATCGCGATACACCCACAGAGCGGGCTGCACATTATCCGGAAACGGGAACCGCCACAGCGGACGCATCTGTGACGACAACCGTACCAGCGCGTTATCATCCATCACCCATTCCCCGTCCGTCCCCGGCACGAATTTCGGGTCAAAAAACTGCATAGGATACGCGGGCGCTTTCAACGCTGTCCACCGGTCTTCCGCCTGCGTCAGCGCACCCAGCCGGAGCGGTTGTGTAGACAACGCGCCGTACACGCGGCCCGCGGACACACCCAGCGCTCGAAACCCTTCGGCCCCTTCGCTGATCACACGCGACCCGCCTTGCGCATTCACATGGAGCACGCGGTTGCTGAAACCCACCGCAGCCCCATCCGATACCATGCGCAAAACGCGATAATCGCCCGCAGGCCATTCCCGGACAACACGTAGATCATCCAGGGAATAAATACGGGCGGAGAAATCCGATCCGAGGCAAAGCATCCGGTTTCCGCCCAGCGCCACGGCCTCGCGCCATTGATGTTCTTTTTCTTCAGCGACGAGACGGCCAGTTGCCCGGTCCACCAGCAGCGCATTCCAGGCATCCATCGGCGCAAAAAGCACCTGTTGATCGCCTACCACGGCAGGCAGGGGACGGCGAGTCACCGCAAAACGGGCCAGACGGTCGGATGCCTCAAACGGAACACGATCATAGATCCTCGCCCATTCAAAGCCCATCTTCATCAAGTTAACGGCGAAAATCGTCCCATGCATGGTGGTAATATACAGTACATCTCCCGCAAGCGTTGGATCGGGCAGCGAATGGATAACCATGTGTTCGGCGACACCTCCGTCTATCGCTATTTCAGTTTCACCTGAAAACAAATAAAGATCCTCCTCCACTTCACCGGTTTCCGGATTCAGGATGTAAAGATGATACGTGGTCGGAATGCCTTTGGAACGCGCGAGCACGCAAAAACGATCGCGCCAGACTACCGGGTTACTTAAAAGAGTCCAGTTATCCGATTGCCTCCAAAGCAACGCGCCCGTTTCCTTGTCCATGCCGCGCAATACAAAACCATCCGCGTCTATAAACCGCGCCGCAACCACGGATTCAGTCGCTGCCGGTATAAAAGGTCCCGTCCACCGGAGTTCTTCATCCCCCCAGCGTTTCGTCTGACGGAACGCGTCAGGAAACACAGCGCGCCAAAGCGCGCCGGTATCCCCGATGCGCAACAACGTCCAACTATTCTGGGCATACACGGCTTCATCACCGGTCACGGTGATCCGGCAGGGTAAAACCTCCTGAAATTTATCCTCCACGGTGTTCCATTCCTGGCTATATTCAAGACCGCCATGCCTGAACTCCGCAACCGGTTGGAAATCCGATGCAGCAAACATCGCGGGCAAACGCAACAGAGACGCGGACTGCGCGCTTCGGGAAGCAGGCGCGAGCGGGTCGGGTTCAGCGCGGGCTATACGAATTATTTTTTCTATTTCGCGCGCCGACAACCCCAGTCGTTTCGCCGATAAAGACTGTCTTTCACCCGCTGCTTTGATGACGTCCTTTTGATGGTCCAACTTGCGCCAATACACGCGCCAGGCCCCAAGGTGTAATTGTGGATCATCAGGTTCCGCGGGCGCAAGCATGGGAGCAACTTCAGCTAGTTTCGTCACATATTCGCGCGCTCTTTGCGTGGCGCCATTACTCACCCGCGCCTCCATTGCTACACGGAACGCATCAATATCCCAGTCCAGCGGAAGCGAAGGGGGATGCATGGCATTCAAGGCTTTACGCACACGGCTCACACGCGGGCGGGTGCGGCGGACAAGATTGTTTTCACCCAGCGCTTCCATTCGCGCCATATCTTCCTGCATCCGCGTCAAGTCAGCGTAGTCTTGATGGACACCGATACGCCACGCCAAGAGCTCGTGCCGCCCCAGCAGTTCGCCCAGCATGCGTTCGAAATCGAAGGCGTATTGCAACGCTACCGCCCGGCCATTTTCCTCCAGCAAACGGTTTAACACCCAATACGCCAGATTACGTCGCGCGGACAGATCCGCCTCTTCATCCATCAACACCCGGTTCACGTCCACGATTTCGCGAAAAAGACTGCCGGGTTCAGCCTGCTCATAGCGTTGTTGGATCATTTCCACGGAGGAAGCAGACGCCATCGAAGACAGAAGGCCCCACACCATGATAACGATATGCGCAGCCCGAAGCGACGCGTTCCGTCGCATTCTTGTCCCGGCGTCCAGAGCGGTGCGGAAGCCGCCCTTCTTATGGTGGGTGCGATGATTCACCACGTACTCTCACGCATACGCTTTCACGTGTTCCAACAGGCGTGTCGCGATATCCTCGGGAGTAATGCCTTCCGCCCGCGCCGTATAATTCAACCCGATGCGATGTCGCATCACCGACGGCACGATTTTAGCTACATCCTCGCATGCCACGCACTCGCCACCACGCAACGCGGCCACTACTTTTCCGGCTGTGATTAAATTAATGGACGCGCGCGGGCCGCAGCCCCAAGCAATCCATTGTTCCGTAAATTCCGGCGCGCCTTCTGTTTTGGGCCGCGTGGCGCGCACGATGGCCATGGCATAATCCACAACAGCATCGGCCACCGGCACACGGGAAACCAATTCCTGCGCCGCCAGAATGTCCTCGCCGGACAAAACCGGTTCGATGATTCCGAATTGCCGTTCCGCGACCCGGCGGACCACCATCTTTTCCTCCGCCTCCGAAGGATAATCCACAAATATTTTAAACAGAAACCGGTCCTGTTGCGCTTCGGGCAGTGGATATGTCCCTTCCTGTTCCAGCGGATTCTGCGTAGCCAGCACAAAAAACGGTTTCGGCAGCGGCCGCGCCTGACCGCCTGCGGAGACTTGCCGTTCCTGCATCGCCTCAAGCATCGCCGCTTGTGTTTTGGGCGGAGTGCGGTTTATTTCATCCGCAAGAATGATATTGGCAAAAATCGGTCCGGGCAGAAACTTGAATTTACGCTCGCCGGTCTCCGGATCGTCTTGAATGACGTCCGTGCCGGTGATGTCGGACGGCATCAAGTCCGGTGTAAACTGAATGCGTTTAAAACTCAACGATAACGCCTGCGACAACGATTGAATCAGCAGTGTTTTAGCCAGACCGGGCACCCCTTCCAGCAGGCAATGGCCACCGGCCAGAATCGCGACCAGAATTTCTTCAATTACGCTTTGTTGACCTACAATAACTTTCGACAATTCGCCGGTAATCCGGTCATGGGCGACGGCCAGCGCTTCGATGCCGGCGGGATCGCCCGACTCCATGGCTTGTTTGATGTTTGCTGACATGTGTTACTCCTTATTTTTATTCTATGGTTGAATGATCTCTGCCCATGCGCCTGAAGGCACTTGGTGTTCCCGGTCCAACAGCGTGAATACCATGTGCTCCCCGTCAAAACGAAACGGTCCGATAAACCCGTCACCGTTGCGAAGTCGTAGGCGCGCTTCGCGCGGAACCGATACCCGTTGCAATACCAGCACATTGACCCGCTGCACCGGTATGCGTTCCAAACCCTCCGACCCGATAACTCCGATGGTTTCCGCGTCAAACCAAAGCACTTTTCCGGTATGTTGTGCGCCAAGACGATCTATCCAGATAGGCTCGCGGGGCTGTGGCAGTCGCGCAGGCAGATTCTCGCGTCCGGCATAATAGACCGCCGCGATGGCTTCCAGCGGAATGTTCAGCGCTCCCAGCGAGGCGGAGCGGAATTCCATGAACGCCGCTTCACGCTTACGAATGTAGCCGTTTAAAAGCGTACCGTTAACCAAAAGCAAACCGGACGATTTAGCCGGCACAGCAAAGCGATCAAAAACCACCCGCCGCACATCCGCCCAAGGGATGACGGTTTCATCTGCCATCACCACGCCATCTTCGCCTACATGCTGAATGGCGGTATGGCGTTGAACCGATGGATCACGGAGAAGCACCGTATCCGCATGCAATGGGAGAGCGCAGGCCAACGTCAGGAGCAGGAGGAACGCGCGCTGTCGCGTCCTTGTGACCGGGGCGACACGGAGGTCGCCCCTCCAGAATATATGTATGCATCTATTCATAATCATCGTTGATAAATCGGTAAATACCGGTTTGGCACGCCCAGTACCAAGGCCACCCAGGCCGTGCTTAGCACGTCACGATGTTTCTTGGGAAAATCGGGCATCCATGTTTGAATAATGTAATTGCGCACACGGCCATAATACGTGCGCCATGGGTCGCCCCCATAATGGTACAAGCCGATGGATGCATAATAATGCATATACCAAAAATAGCCCGACCGGGATTCAAAATTGGTAATATGCTCCATGAGGTATTCCACAATGTCGGGAATAATCGGATCGTCGTGATGCCCGAGCGATTGCAAAGACACAAGACTCGCGGCGGTGCGACCCGGCGCGATCGCGCCGCCCGAGTCCATATAAGCAAAAGCTTGCCGCGAGGGACTATACGCGCCGCGAATAAACGCAAGCGCGCGGTCAATGGTTGATTGCGGGACATGAATGCCCGCGCCCATCGCGCCGCGTAAGGCCATAATTTGCATGACGGTGGCCGAGGTATCGCCGTTTTCCCGACGGGGCTGATACCGCCAACCCCCATTGGGTCCTTGCGTGTTGACAATCAAATTGACAGCCCGGATCAACGCTTCGCGGATGCGCGGGTTCTGCGTCATGCCATACACTTCCGCCAACGTCACCGTAGCAATAGCGTGTTGATACATAGCTGCATTCGACCCATCTCCTCCCATAATCAATCCGCTCTCGCGTTGCGCGTTAAGCAGAAACTGCACGCCCAACCCGATCGCGCGCGCATGCCGTCCTTCACCCGGCACGTCCCCCGTCACCATCAAAGCCAATACCGCATACCCGATGACGCCCGCGTTGTTGGGTCCATGCGATGTCGGCCACGAGCCGTCCGCGCGTTGCGTTCCCACAAGCCAATCCTGAATCTCCGCGACAGCGCGTTGTGCTTCGGGGTCCAGCGGAACAAAGGCGTCGTACAAAAACCCTTCTGTCTCATCCGCGCGCAGGAAGGGACTGGTCATTGCCAGACACGCCGACAGCATGATGTAGCATAGTTTTCGCATGATTTACGGCTCCTGTTCCCGCGCCAAATGCACGAAATAACGGCGCACAGATTCTTCCAAGCCTTCGGCATGGCGCGCCTCGCGCGCGGTCAGCAATGCCTCGCGCTGACGTTCCGGCAAGCGCGCGGTCCAGTCCTGTCCATCGGCGCCCGCGCCAACAGCGCCCAACTGCAACGTGGGCCCCAGCCCGTCCTGTTCCGATGGCATCGTACTCGGGGCGCCGGGTTCTTCCGGCTCAGCTTCGTTTTGCATCTCGCCTTCGCCGGGTTGCGGCGGCCCCGGCTCGCTCCCCTCCGACGGCTCCGGCTGCTGCTGCGCCATCTCCATTTGCTGTTCCCGCTTTTCCTCGGCAATTTCTATAGCGGCTTTCACTTGTTCCTGCGCAGCTTGATCTTGTTCCGCCATCAAGTCCACCATTGCTTGCATCATCGGTTCAGCGATTTCGGGGAGCTGCTGCGCGGCTTGATTCATCTCCATCGCCATATCCTGACGCGCTTCCATGGCCATCGGGGAGTCCTGTGACTGCTCTAATTGATTGGCCATCGCTTCCAATTGATCTATCACGGCATCGGGCATCGCATTTTGTTCCATCGCTTCAGGCATCGGTTGCGTATGCGCCATGGCTTCGTCAGCCTCCATCTGCGCCAGTATATTTTCCTGCATTTCCAAAGCGGAAGGAAGGTTCACTTCTTGAATATCCTGCGCGGCTTCCTGCATCTGCTCCGCGATCTCCGGCTGTTCCGCGTTTAGGGTTTCCGCCAACTGCTCCTGCCGTTCCGCCAGTTCAGCCAAAGGCTGCAACGCTTCTGCCGCTTGCATGGTTTCCTCCTGCAACGCTTCCTGCAACGTTTGCAATTCCTCCATCAATTCGCGCTGCTCGTTCGACGCATCGCGACGGGTCATGTCCTGCTCCAACGAAGTCGTAAGGCGACGATACAACACATCCAACTGCACGGCTGTATCTTCGTACAATCCACGCACCACGGTATTCGAGATCGCCGCTTCGTATTGCAGTTGTTGAATGATATTGCTCATGTGATCCTGGCGCACATCGCCAACTTCATCCACGGCTTCCCGTATCAACCCGATTTCCGGCTCGCGAAATACGCCGCTGCTTTCCTGTCTTGCGGTCATGCGCTCGTAAAGCGCCGCCAACTCCTGCAAAGCGCGGTCTTCGAAAAATGCGGACTCCAGTAAACGGCTATCGTCCGCGGCGCTTTGCAAGCCCACGACCAATAGCGTGAATGTTATGACGTATTTCATGGTTGTTGGCCCTCCATCATCTCTAACATACGCGTCTTTATGGTAATGTCGTCTCGAATATCTCGTAGCATGCGATGCGCGCTCATGAGCTCGGACTGGATAATCGCCCTCAATTCAGCTTCCGTGACCACATGAATAAGGCGCGGCGCGGAAGCGACCCACTGATCCTCTTCCGCGCGGTGCGGATTGTGGTCGCGCGCCCATACGACTAATTCCAACGCCCGTCCCGGCGTTACGGCCCACTCCCGCAACACGATTTCGTCGGAGCGCACCGCTTCCAGCGCTTGTCCCAGCGCTCCCAGTTCGATGCGTTCCTCCGACAATCGCTGTTCCTCGCCGGTCTCCGGGTTGATGGCGATGGCGGTATAGTGCAATCGCGCATCTTTAAGTCCGTAATCATCCGTCAACACCGCGCGCCAGGTCAAACGACTCGACGGCGCGTAATATTCGCCCGGCTCCGGCGCCGACATGGTGATAAGCGGTGGACGGTCCGGCGTAACGTGTATCGCGTAGGATGCGCGGCGCCGATTTTCCACGCCGTTTTCATCTACGAACTTAATACTATACTGCAAAAGTTGTTCGTCGGCGGGCGGCTGATACGTAAACGTAAACACGCCATCGTCGCCACGCTCCATGGGCATCCGTTCGTCGTTTAATTCAAGCCAGCACTCAGCCACGGGCCGGTCGGGACGGATACGGTACGTCAACCGGCTATAAGCCGGAACATCCATATGGCCCAGCGCTCGTTCGTCGGGCGGCAACCCGGTGTATTCGGGAGGAATGACTTGAATTGAGCCGTCTTCAACCGCAGCCGGTTGCATGACCCGCACCGCGCCACGACGCGCTGGCGCATCGCCCAGTCGCGCCTCGATTTCAAAGCTGCGACGCGAGGCATCCACCTCCGCCGTATACGCGCCAGCGCGGTCCGGCACGGGATCCAACGACACATCATAAGCCGCTTCCCCTTCGCGATACACGCGCACACGTCCCACGGACGGCAATTCGCCTTCCGCTACCACGACGATTTCCACCGCTTCGAACTCCGGCACGATAGCCGGATACGTCCACTCCACTATACGCGTGTCGGTGCGGTATTCCACGGGCAAACCAAGCGAACGTAAAGCAAAAACCCCCAGCGAGTGCGGGCCGATCCATAACCACCCGACGAGCACAATCAACGCCACAGGCCCTGCATGCCGCAGCATGCGCAATAGCGTGCGATCATGCAACGGCACGGACAACGGATCATACGCAGGCTGCGTGGCCCGCTCACGCACACGCGACTTCAGCGCGGTCGAACCCGGAATATCCGCATGCGCGGCAAACTCCATACCCGACACCAATACAGCAAGCAAGCCGCCGCCGGGACGTCCCGCGGCACGTTGTTCGACCTCCCGCGCAATATCGGCCGGCTCGTCTTTACGCACGCGCACGCTGCGCCACCATTGAGGAATACGGTACGCAAAGCCGTACACCAAAGCTGCGGTCAACGCCACGCGCACCAGGCCAGGGAAGCGCGTGATGTAATCACCGAGGAAAAAAACAAACGCCGTCAAAAACGCGCCTGCGGTCATAAGCGCGGCAAAACAGACACCGTCCACCAAGCGGCGGCGGTGCTCCGCGCGCCGTAAACGCTCGTTTAATCCGCCGATATCCATGGTTGAAAGGTGTTCCTGCATGTTAGTCTAAATTCCTCCAGCGCCTGCAGGCCCATTCCGCGGAAAAAAGTAGCGCGACCAGAAGCCATGTGATCCGTGCATCCCACAGCGTCTTCCGGAAATGTAATGAAATGAGCGGTCGCCGTTCGAACAGCGCGGACATTACATCTTCTGCTTCGTCCGGCAGAAAAAACCGCCCGCCTGTCTCCGTCGCTACACGTTCCAACCAAGCGCGATTCATCCCCGCATCCTGAAATTCGCGCAGTTGACGTGTTGCCCGCAACGTAAGCGGGGCGGCGTTGAATCGCTCGGAGAGCGACAGCGTTGCTTCACCCGGCGCGGTCGGCACCCACTCGCCCTCAAACACGCCCGGTCGGCCCGGCAAAGCCCGGAGGCTTATGGTTTGTATTTCGCCGTCTTGCAGCACTTGCGCACTGGCTTCTTGTGCCGCGTACGGGCTGAAGTCGGCATTGGAAATGCGCGCGCGCACCGGCACCGGCTGGCCCACGCTTACATTTTCATTATTTACAAAAATCATGGATTGCGCCGATTCGCCCAGGAGATGAGGCAACCCCATAAATTGAACGGTCTTGCCCCAAAACGCGCCGTAATACCGGTTCCCGTGTTCGCGTCGCCAACGCCACGTCGAATCAAATCCAAAGAACAAAACCAATCCACGCCCGTATTGTTGAAACACCACGGCAGGATGCGTGGCTCCGCCCGGCGCGCGGAATGTAGCCAAAGCCACGGCGGCGGGTTTTAAACGGGCGTGTTGAAAGCCACGCGGTACCGGGGGAAATTCCGACCAGATGCGCTCATTTTCCCGCGTGTCGCCGCTGAACAACATCAATGGATTCGCCGCGCCTTCCTCTGTCAGTTCAAGCCGCAAGGTGTGATGGACAGGATTAAACAGCTCGTCTTGATAACTCATTGGGAGGGCGTTATCGAAGCGCACAGGCAACAAGGGCTCCAGGTTTGTGCCGGGCAGGGAATACGGAATATGCCGGGGATCGGATAGCATGATCAGGCCACCGCCTTTTTCCTCCACAAAGACGTTCAGCGCGTCTACAAATCCGCGAGGCAACACGCTGGCGTCCATGCCCGATAGCAACACCAGATCATACTGCGCGTTAAGCGCATCCGCTGTGGCGGGTAGCGACGGAACATAACGCGCATCGCGCGCGCGCAAGACGCGCGGGTCGGCTGAAAGCAAAAAGGAGTCATGCGTAATCCGGCGATCCCGTTCAAACGCACCCGCGAGATACCGGTATTCCCAGGACGGCGTGCCAAACACAAGCAGCACACGAATCTGCTCGTCTATCACCCGCACGCTGCGTTCAAACACATTATTTTCCACCGTCACTTCGTCCGGCAGCGTATCCACCGAGGCCCGCAGCGTAAAAGCGCCGGTTTGATCCGGCTCATACTCCACAGGCACAAGCTGTTCACGATCCCCGGAAAGTTGCACGGTCTCTTGAAACACGTCCCGGTCGTTCATTTGCAACCGCACGCGAACCGGCTGGTTTTCGTAGCCCGTCTGCTGAAGGCTGATAAATACGCGGGCGCGCTCGTCTTTAAAAATCACGTCTTCACCCAATATCTGCGTCACAGCAACGTCGCGCGGAAATTCCGCGCCGATGCCTACGGGATAGACCGGTATGCCCTGCTGTTTCATTTGATCCAGTAACGTGTCCGCGGGCATAGGGGCGTTGTGCGCTCCGTCGGTCAACAGGATGATGCCGGGCACATACAAACCGGGAAACCGGGCCAATGCCCGTGCGGCGGCGGACGGAAGATCGGTTATTTCGCCGTCGGGACCGGGAACGTCCTGACCGTCATCCATGTCCGGTTCCAGCGGATAAAACGTGTCGCCCGCCCAAAATCCCGCGAGGCGTACCCGTTGCGGATCAGGATTGGTTTCCTGCATGCGGGACCACGCGCGTAACGCCTCTTCGAATCTCGGTTGGCCGGGTTCGTCTTCAATGCTCATGCTTAACGAAGCGTCCAGAATCACCGGCACCGGACCGGCGGGCGCCCCGCGCCCGCTCCACTCCAGCGCCGGTCGCGCGATTACCATCAAGAGAAGCACATACGCCAGCGCGCGCAGCGAGGCCATGGCGACGCGCCAGCGCGTATCGGTTTCGACAGACAAACGGAAATAGGCCATACCGCATAAAGCCGCAAACGCAGCGACGGCAAAAGGCCATACCCATAAAGGCATCCATGATTCCAACTGCCACGCGGTGATTTCCATCAAATCACGCGCTTCCGGCGTGAGTTGTTTAAACACAAACCCGGTCATGACGCCGCCCTCCGCGCATAAAGAAAGTGCGCGTAAAATTCCAACCCGGCGGCCAGCAACAAAAGCAACGCAAACAACCAGGGAAATTCGCGTACAGCCGATAACCGTTCCGGGCGATCCGGCTCGGCCCACCGCAGCAAACCTTCGTCCTCCAATGGTTTTAATATGGCAGGAGCCACCGGTTCGATATAGGAATCCACGGTTCCCAAATTATACCCAAAACGCAACACCCCCGCGCCGTCTTTTAACACCGTGTAGAGACCGCTTTGCGCCGGAGGCGATGCGCTTAATACGATTTGATCGCCTTCCCGTTCCGCGCCCATGGCCTGCGACGCGCTGTCTTCGGCTGTTAATTGATACGACGCCGAGGCGTCGCGTTCCTGGACAACAATCCGGGCCATGTCCGCTGGACCGCGCGCGACGATCGGACTGCGCTTCAGTATGGCGCTGATGGCGCGCATGGTCCATTGCACAAAGTTGGGGTTATAAAAGAAATCCGTATACCCGGGAGCAGGCATCCAATTTGACAAAATGGCGCGTCCTTCCCCTTGCTCAAACAGCGCCGACAACGGTTGTTCAACGTCGCGTCCATACAAAACGCCTGTCGCGGCGGCATCGCTAAACGTCGCATAGCGGAAAAAATGGATCCGCGATGGATCCAGATTTTCTTGCGCCATGAAGTCCAGTAAGCCTCCTCGCTCGATATCGGGATGTACAGCCGTGCTGGAGACAGAGCCGGACGGCATGCCCAGCGCCCTCCAGGCGTCCGGGGAAGATAAATCGGCAAACCCCATGTAAGCGCCGCCTTCCGCCAGATACGTCGTCAACGACTGAGCAATGCCCTCGGTAACAGGCACTCCGAACGTCGCGACCAGATCGTAGCCACGTAACGAAGTCGCCGCAAACTGAGACAGCCCCACGGACGTGACATCCCCGGCCTCGATAGAAGCCAGCGCCGCGCGAAAAAAAACATCCAGTTCAAACGGAGCATCGCCTCGGGCGCGACGCCCTACAAGCACGCGAAGAGGACGGGCGGGCTCCAGCATGAAATGGAACTGATCGTCCAGCGGAAAATCATCGGGCGCCAGGGACACCATGGCTTCCACGGCATTTTCGCCGGGCGCAGGAAGCCGGAAACGAAGCGTTAACGCCTCGCCCACCGCGAGGGATGCCTCCGCCTGATCCACGATATCGCCATCCACGATCAGCGATACCGGCACATGATCCACCGGCGTCGGACCAAAGTTGCGAATCCGGACCTGAAGACGGTTTTCCGCGCGCGTGAAATAGCCTTCCGGCGGAAGCGTCACGGATTCAATGCCTGCATTCATTAATTGAACGCGCGAATCCACCGGCACAAACGTTATGCGGCGTCTTTCACCGATACGGCGCAACGACTGACGCATGGAGTCCACTTCGCCGTACAGCGCATCGGAAAAATCGCTGAAAAAGATAACGGTATCATACGAATCCGCCCACTCCGCTGTTTGTAACGCGTCAGCCAAACCGGTCAACCCGGCGGATTGCGGCGATAACGCGATATCCTCCTGCCAACGCGTGGGCATCATCGAGCCGGCCGATTCAGCCAGCAGTGTGAGCTCGCCGTCATACGTGGCCACGCCGAAATCCGCGCCTAGCGCGGATCCGAAAGCCGCAACGGTTTCCGAGGCCTGCGCCAGGCGGTTGCCGCCGCCCAGCGTTGTCCCCATACTCGGCGTCACATCCACAATCAACAAATACCGCGCGTCCGACGAACGCCATACGGGTCGCGACACCATCAACGCCAGCGCAAGTAACAAAGCCAGTTTGGCGATAAGCTTTAGTATCTGCTCGACTTTGGATACTTTTCGGCGCTTTGCGTGGGCGCGCTTCATCCACTCGAACGCCGCCCAGCGCAACACCTGGCGTCGGCGTCGGATTAATAAAATCAAAAAAGGAAGCGCCAACAAAGCCAATACCCAAGGCATGTATGGATTCAGAAATTCCAACATGCTTAGGCTTCCCCTTGGCGGGCAGAGAAAAATTCAGCCAAGTGCGTGCCGAAACTGCGGGACATGTCGCACCGGATGTATTCGGCGCCGAACCGGAGGCACCGTGTGCGCAAATCGGAGAGGTAGTCATCAAAAATTTCTTTATACGATGCGCGAAGATGCTGCGCCGTTACTTTCAACCGGTCCTCGCCTTCCATTTCCACGAACTCGACACGGCCATCCATCGCCAATGACAACTCAATAGGATCGAGCACATGAAACAGCACGACCTCGTGTTTCGCATCCAGCAATCGCTTCACCCCGTCCAAGGTATCGTCGGGATCGGAAAAGAAATCGGAAATCAAAAACACCACACGGCGACGCCCTAATTGGCTCGCCAGCAGATTTAACGCGGAACCAATGGATTCTTTGGCTTTAGGCGCGGGCATCCCATCCAGCACAGCCGCAATACGCGCAGCCATATCCAGGCGTCCGGTTACCGGAATTTCGTCCACAATACCTTCGGCAAAAAAATGAAGCCCCACTTTGTCAGACTGGGCCACAATGATTTGAGCAAGCGAAGTGGCGATGTAAGCGGCATAATCGCGTTTTTTCCCGTGTTGGTATTCAAATCCATACTTTCGCTTACATCCATGACAATGTGCGCGATAAAATTCGTCTCCTGCTCGTATTGCTTCAGCAAATATTTGCCTGTCTTGTAATAAGCAGTCCAATCCATATGCTTGATGTCATCGCCAGGCACATAGCCGCGGTGACCCGCAAACTCAATAGCGAACCCGTGAAAAGGCGAGCGGTGATTACCGACCAGATTGCCTTCCACCAAACCGGACGGCTGAAACCCGATAGCAGCCAGACGGCTCACGGTGGCGGCATCAAAATAGCGCATCCAGCGTTTACGATGTTGTGGTGTAGAAACAGGCATGTTTATTTATTGCTCGTGAAAAGGGGTATCAAAAACCATGCCTTAACTGTAACAAATCAAACGCTAATGTCTATACATAACAAACGGAAAATAGCGGAAATGACTGGCTCGGAAGAAATCAAACCAACGGCGGCAAGTCGCGCACCGTGACATCCACCGACACAGAGCGGTTTCCGGGTTTGGATTTCCCTTGAATGATTGCAAAAGCTTCCGCAACCACTTGATGCACGTCGCTGAAGACCAGAATCGGTCGTGGCCAGACAAATCGTTCCAGATCGAACCATGGCGCGTTGATCACCACATGCATGTTTTGCGCAAGCTCCGGGTCCCGCTCCCACACAGCCCGCATGCCGCCTATGGCGTCCGGTAGCGAATCAAAAATCAACGCATCCGGCTCGAACGAGGCAAACATATCGCGCGTCATCCGGTATGACACCGTGGGCGCATGCGCCCACGGCTCGGTATGCTGTTTGGGAACCCACAGGTCGCGTCGTGATTTTCCCCGATCCGCCAAGGCTTTCCGCATGCCTTCCAGTCTTAATTTGGAAATATCGCCCCAGGGCTCGCTGGCAATATACGCAAAGCGTTTGTCTCCGCGGTCGCAAAGCGTGGAGATATCGGTGTATCCCATTTTCATAAAATCCTGACAAACGCGATGAATGTTTTTAAACCGGGGACTGATTTTTCCCAACGCATCCAATAACACGACAGGCACGCCAAATGAGTCAAAAAGCTTTAAACTTCCTTCGGCGACGGGTCCGCCGGGAGGAATGAGAATAATTCCTTTTAAGTCCTCATATTCCTCCACCAGCGACCGCAATGATTTATACATGGTGTCGCGCGTGATGTGGTAATTTACAACCTGACATGCATGGCGCAGCGCGAGCTTGTGCGTGCTTTCCACTTTTTCCCAAATGTCGTAGCTGAACCAATCAGGATACGCCAACAAAATACTACCCGCGCTATCCCGCACTCGGTCGGTATAAATCTTGCGATCACCGTGACTTACAAATGTGCCTTTCCCCGCGCGTCGTCGCACATATCCGTCCCGCTGCAAATCGTTCATGACTTTGTGAACAGTCAAGCGGGATACATTATGCTTGGCGGCCAGCTCTACTTCTGTCGGTAGTTGCGCACCATCGGAGAAATTGTCAATTTCGTTAAGCAGCCATGCACGAAGCTGAAGATGTATTGGTTTTCTTTTCCCACCTTTACTTTTTATCATAATGAGCCTCAACCGTGTCTTTAAATGTCAATCCTGCGCATAAGCCACCTTAACAAATATAAAGGGGAGATTATTGTCACTTTCTTTAATAATGTCAACACGCATAAGACAAATATCTTGACAAAACGACTGAAAGCGTTTACATTTGGGTTATGTTTGTCGTTGAATCCATAACGCGTTCCGAGATGGATCAGTGGCCGTTGGCTGATTCAGGTTTTTCCGCGCGCGTGGTTAATGCCGCCTCGGCCGCGGGGTTGACCACTGTAGGCGATGTCCTCCATGCGCCGGATGGATTTCTTTTGGATCTCCGTTCCATAGGGATTCGATCCATAGAGGAAATCCATTTTTTCCGACAATTAGCCGATGATATTGCGTCGGGACGGAAAGTATTTATCACGTTGCAGGAAGTCTTCGATCTATTTCTGGATGACGAGGAAATGACCGTGCTGGAAAAGCGCGTGGGCTTGCGGCGGGCCGATATGGATGTGTCCGGAAACCACATGACGTTACAGGAAATCGGCAATGAAATGCAGCGGACACGGGAACGCGTGCGTCAAGTGGAAGAAGTCGCGCGAACCAAAATCAACAGCCGCATGGCCCGCCTTTGCCTAAGCCCGTTTTATTTATACGTGCGTTCTTTTATCGAAAAATGCGGAGGCGTGGTCACATGCGGTGATTTAAGCGATCTGGACGGACAGGCATGGTTGACAGGATATAATCCTTGCGCCGTTTTGTTGTTATTGCACCAACTTAATCCCGCCCGCCTGGCAATGCGCCACATGATATTTACCACACGCGACAGCATGGAAACGCAAGCTGTTGAACACCATGCAGTCGCAGCTTTACGGGACGCAGGCCATCCGCTTTCGCTGGCCGACATCCAACAGTTCATCCATCAGCAAAACAATACGCTGTCCGGATGGAGCGAACAGGCGCTCAAACGACTGCTCGACGCCATCCCCGGACTGCTTGCCACGCAGGACGAATTGTATGCGCTGGAAGATCAAGCCGACTACGTGATACGTCGGGTGATGGAACAGGAATCTCTCCCCGCGCATTATCGCGTGATTACCAAAGCGTTTAATAACGCGGTGTTATCGAATCACCAAAAAGGAAGCGGATTTACGCTCAAGATTCTTAACACATCCCCGTTGTTTATCAAAACAGGACGCGGCACCTACGACCTTGCCCCATGACCCGCCATTTATTATGAGTTGAAAAACACAATCCTTTACGGGATGGTGTGTGCGCGCGTGAAATGAAAAAACGCGCCTTTCTTGATGAAACTAATTGACCGATACATCCTGACGAACATTTTGACGCCGCTCACGTATTGTTTAGTGGCGTTTCTGATGTTGTTTGTCATTTTCGATCTATTCAGCAATCTTTCGGACTTTATAGACGCGGGCACACCGATGCCCTATGTCTTGAAGTATTATGTATACATCATTCCCTCCGCGATGATTTTTGTTGTACCGATTTCCCTGCTTCTTGCAGTGCTTTACGGATTATCCCAATTGACACGGAACAATGAATTAACCGCGATGCGCGCCAGCGGGGTCAGCTTGTATCGGCTGGTCGCGCCTCTAATCCTCTTGGGTATGCTGGCCAGCATAGCCGTGGCGGTCATCAACGAGACGCTTGCCCCGAAATCCGCATACTGGACACAACAATTCATCGGCGCGGAAAAACACAAGGATGATGATATTTCTTTTTATATATCACGCAATCTTCCGTTCAAGCATCCTGTCTCTCGACGCATTTGGATGATCGGCGAGTTTGACCGTCAAACGTACGCCATGCGCTCGATCAGCATCATCCAGCAACGCGAAGACGGGTCGGATGCCGAACGCATTACCGCGCGCGAAGGACAATGGAAAGACGGGCGCTGGGTATTCCAGGAAGTACAACGGCAAAAACTGGATCAGCGCGGAAACATCATGGGCCCCCCGTCTCCCCTGGCCGCGCAGCAAGTGATGTGGGAACTGGAAGAAACGCCTACCGATTTTATCAATGTTACCAAAGACCCGGAATTTCTTTCGTCACGCGAACTACTTGACTTCATTGATGCCCATCAGCATTTATCCAGCAGCACCATTGCACGATACATGGTGGACTTGCATTATCGCCTGGCGCTCCCGTGGACCTGCTTAATTGTAACGCTGCTGGGCTTGCCGATCGGCGCGCATACGGGACGGCGCGGCGCCATGGGAGGCATTGCCATGGCGTTGCTTCTTTTTTTCAGTTTCTACGTGATGATGAATCTCGGCATGGCCTACGGTAAAAAAGAAATCGTCGTCCCCTGGCTCGCCGTATGGCTTCCCAACATGCTTTTCCTGGGTATCGGCATCATTTCCGTGTATCGCATGCGATAACGGAATTCCATTCAGGCAACAGCGGCAATACAGCGCTGGGCGGCTTGCGGCAATCGGATAGGAACGAAAAAAGACTCGGGATACAAGTAATCTTCCCCTGATTCGTCTATAACGCGCATGTACCCATCCTTTCCTGCTTTCTTGTCGGGCAATACTTGGTAAACCTTGCGCAACGCCAAATCCTCACAAGCATCGTTCCTGATACACAGAACAAATTTTTCGTCTGATGATGTATTCATATTCAACCGAGAAACCGTTTTATTTTGATATTTTTTCTACCCACACCGTGCGCTTCGTACCAATGAATTTCAGCTTTACGTATGGCTCCGCCAACAATACGAATCCGGGCTATTCCTTTACACTTTTTCCAGCGCCCATCACCATAGTCCCGCTTGAGGCGCATAATATCACGTATGCGACCTCCTACAGCTATGGTTTCAATATGCTCGATTTTCCCAACAATCTCAACAGGCATGATACAAAATAGCGAATCTTATACTACCGCGTCAATTGTTCATCCCCCCACAATACCTGCATTTGACCCAGCGATTTCGTGTGCTACATTTTACTCATGACGTGGTAAGGAATTGATTATGCAGGAACTTGTCGAAAAAACTGAGCCCGAAGATCGAACTACTGTCCTTGTTTATTTGAATGACGAGGATGGTGTTACTCAACCCGAACATTTTCAGATGTGCCCGTTAGGCATTCAATTGTATTTCCCCCGCTCTGTTCCCGATTGCGAACTGATGGATTTCCGGCTGCATGTGCCGGATGAACAAGGAGACGAAACCGACGTAACGTGCACAGGGCTCGTCGTTCAATGCGTTCATGATACGCGACGCGAAGCGTATCGCATATGGGTAAAATTCCTCGACCTTGAACCGCGCGCCCAGAAACGATTGCAGCACACCTGCCACAAGAACGGACACTTTTGTCCTTTCTGCGAGAATTTCCGCTAACGCTTACGCATACGCGGCGACAGGGGGACAAGAGCACACAAGGTTACGGTCCCCGTAGGTATTGTCCACACGCCCTACCGCAGGCCAGAATTTTTGCTCGCGCAAGCCCGGCACAGGAAACGCCGCCGATTCGCGCGAATAGGCATGGGTCCATTCATCCGCGCTGACGTGCGCGGCGGTATGAGGCGCATTGCGCAACACATTATCCTCCCGGTCCGCTTCGCCATGCGCCACAGCCATAATTTCCCCGTGAATCGCAATCATCGCGTCACAAAACCGGTCCAACTCACGTTTCGGTTCGCTTTCCGTGGGTTCGATCATCATGGTGCCCGGCACAGGCCACGATACGGTCGGCGCATGAAACCCGTAATCCATCAAGCGCTTCGCTACATCGGTTTCCGTAATCCCCGCCGTGTCTTTGAACGGGCGCAAATCAAAAATCAATTCATGCGCTACACGCCCGCTTCGCCCGGTGTAATGCACTTCATAATATTTCTCCAGACGCGCTTTGATATAATTCGCATGCAGGATGGCGGCGCGTGTGGCCTCGGTCATCCCGCGTCCGCCCAGCAAACACATATAAGCATACGAAATAAGCAGAATAGAAGCGCTGCCCCACGGCGCAGCCGACACCGCTCCCACGTCGTGGTCCGATCCGGGGGAAGGCGCCATAAAGTGGCCGGGCAGAAATGGAACCAGATGTTCCGCCACCGCAATCGGCCCCATGCCAGGACCGCCACCGCCATGCGGAATGGCAAAAGTCTTGTGCAAATTCATGTGACATACATCCGCGCCAATCAATGCCGGGGACGTCAATCCCACTTGCGCGTTTAAGTTGGCGCCGTCCATGTATACCTGCCCGCCCGCGTCGTGAATGCTTTGAATCACATCACGGATGTTTTCCTCAAAAATGCCGTACGTGGACGGGTACGTCACCATCAACGCCGCCAACGCGTCGCGATGCGTTTCGATTTTTTCCTGAAGATCAGCGATATGAATGTACCCGTCTTCTTCGCATTGCACGACAACAACCCGCATGCCTGCCATTACCGCGGATGCGGGATTGGTTCCATGCGCGGACGCCGGAATCAGCACGACGTTGCGATGCGGCTCATTCCGGGACAGATGCCACGCCCGGATTGCCAGCAAGCCGGCATATTCGCCTTGCGCGCCGGAATTCGGCTGCAAAGAAACCGCGGCAAAACCCGTGATCGCGCAAAGCGCTTTTTCCAAGGCTTTGAAAATCTGATGATAGCCCGCCGCTTGCTCCACGGGCGCAAAAGGATGGATGTTTGCGAACGCGGGCCAGGTTACCGGAATCATTTCCACGGCGGCGTTAAGCTTCATGGTGCAGGAACCAAGCGGAATCATCGCCACATCCAGTCCGAGGTCTTTGCGTTCAAGCTGTTTGATGTACCGCATCATTTCGGTTTCGGAATGGTGGGATTGGAACACGGGATGGGTAAGGATCGGACTGGTGCGCAACAGCGGCGTCGGCAATCCTGTACCCGCATCCACCGGCTCCATGTGCATCGGCGCGCGTCCGGCGGCTTCGGCCAGCACACCCAGCACCGCCGTTACGTCCTGTTCTGTTGTGGTTTCGTTTAACGCTATGCTTAAGGCATGCCCATCCGGGAAATAACGGAAATTCATGCCTGCTTTTTCCGCCACTTCACGCACGCGAGCCCCGTCGGCGTTCCGGATAAAGACGGTATCGAATGCAGGCTCCTCTCCGACGTCATACCCTAATACCCGCGCATGATGCGCAACGCAGCGCGTGTGCCGGATGATGCATTCGGCAATGTGCCGCAACCCACCGGGACCGTGATACACGGCATACATCGCAGCCATGTTGGCAAGCAACGCCTGCGCCGTGCAAATATTCGAAGTAGCTTTTTCGCGACGGATATGTTGCTCGCGCGTTTGCAGGGCCATACGGTAGGCAGGCCGCCCGTGACGATCCTGCGATAAACCAATAATGCGTCCGGGCACATCCCGTTTCAGCGTTTCCCTCACCGCGAAAAACGCGGCATGCGGGCCGCCATAGCCCATAGGCACACCCAAACGTTGCGCATTGCCGTATACAATGTCCGCCCCCATTTCGCCGGGCGGCGTGGCAATCGCCAACGCCATCAAATCGGAACCGACCGCAACCGATACGCCCGACGCATGCGCGCGCTCAATAAACCCGCGCCAATCGCGCAACGCGCCCCGGTCATCGGGATATTGCACAAACGCGCCAAACGTCGTTTCGTCCATAACCATCTGCTCTACATCGCCGATTTCCAAATCTATTTGCAACGGCTCCGCGCGGGTGCGCAGCACGTCCAGCACATGCGGAAATACACGATCCGACACCAGACACCGGGTGCGCAACGCGTCTTTTTTCGACCGGCCCGTGGCTTTCCGATGCATCAGCGCCAGCGCTTCCGCCGCCGCGGTGGCTTCATCCAGCAATGACGCGTTCGCGACTTCCATGCCGGTTAAATCCATGACCATGGTTTGAAAATTCATCAAGGATTCAAGACGTCCCTGGGAAATCTCCGCTTGATAAGGCGTATACGGGGTGTACCAGGAAGGATTTTCCATGATATTGCGCAAAATGACCGGAGGCGTCACACACGGATAATAGCCCATGCCAATATACGAGGAGCAAGACCTGTTTAACGAAGCCAGCCCCCGCAAACGCTCCAAAAACGCATGTTCGGATTCGCCTTCGGGGAAATCAAGCGGGTGATCCATCCGGATGGAGGCCGGCACGGTTTGTCCAATAAGTTGATCGAGGGACTCCAATCCCATGGCACGCAACATCGCGTAATGGTCATCACGGTTCGACCCGATATGACGCCGCGTAAAACATCCCGGCTCAACATTACTCATGCCTGTTCATCCTTTTGATTAATAGTGTAATTCCTTCCTTTTTCGGACTACGAATGTAATGGGCGAACGGCAAAAAGCAAGACCAGGAAAACAAGCGCGATAAAATCGGCGTTGACATCTGCCTCCTCTTTCGGCCATGTTTTTTGGCGTTTGTCATATCAGACTGGACGATTCATAAGCACAGCACATAGGAGTTTCTTACATCATGAGTTACCAACACATTCGCGTGCCTGCGGGCGAAAAAATCACCATGGGCCCCGCCGGATTGAACGTGCCCGATAACCCGATTCTACCTTTTATCGAAGGCGACGGCACCGGGGCGGATCTAACCCGCGCCGCGATGATCACGTGGAACGCGGCTGTGGAAAAAGCGTACCAGGGTCAACGTAAGGTTTCGTGGATGGAAGTGTATGCCGGCGAAAAAGCGAACGACGTGTACGGCAAACCGGTCTGGCTTCCGGAAGAGACTTTAACCGCCATCAAAGAATTCCTCGTGGCCATCAAAGGCCCCCTGACTACCCCTGTCGGCGGCGGCATCCGAAGCCTGAATGTAGCGCTGCGCCAAATGCTTGACTTGTATGTCTGCCTGCGCCCGGTACGCTGGTACCAAGGCGTGCCTTCCCCGGTAAAACATCCGGAACATACCGACATGGTTATTTTCCGCGAAAACTCCGAAGATATTTATGCTGGCGTGGAATGGCAAGCAGGCACGCCGGAAGTTAAAAAAGTAATCGCTTTTCTTCAAAACGAAATGGGCGTGAGTAAAATCCGTTTTCCGGAAACATCCGGCATCGGCATCAAACCTGTATCCGAGGAAGGCACCACGCGCCTGGTGAAAGCAGCGATCCAATACGCTATTGAAAACGACCGCGCTTCGATGACGATTGTCCATAAAGGCAACATCATGAAATTCACCGAAGGGGCATTTTGCGATTGGGGTTACAAAACCGCGCGCGATTTGTTCGGCGCCACGCCTCTCGACGGCGGCCCCTGGCATGTCGTCAAGAATCCGAACACCGGCAAAGATATTGTGATCAAAGATGTTATTGCCGACGCCTTTTTGCAGCAAATACTTACGCGCCCGAACGAATACGACGTGATCGCGACTATGAATTTAAACGGCGACTACATTTCGGACGCGCTGGCAGCCTGCGTAGGCGGCATTGGCATTGCGCCGGGCGCGAATATTAATTATGACACCGGCGCCGCGATTTTTGAAGCGACACACGGCACCGCGCCGAAATACGCCAATCAAGATAAAGTAAATCCCGGCTCGTTGATTTTGTCAGGGGAAATGATGTTCCGCTACATGGGCTGGACCGAAGCGGCGGATTTGATCGTGCAAGGCATGGAAACCACAATCAGCAACAAAACCGTCACATACGATTTTGAACGATTGATGGACGGCGCCACGTTGCTCAAATGCAGCGAGTTTGGCCAAGCCATTGCCGACAACATGAAAGCGTAAACCATGGGACATCCCGCTGGCCAATTCAAAACGTCGTATACATGGGCGGATTATTGCGGGTGGCCCCCTGACGAACGATGGGAAATCATCGAAGGACAAGCCTACGCCATGTCGCCAAGCCCGACACCCGCGCATCAAAGCGTATTGCGCGAATGCGGGGCGGCTTTCCACAAACGGTTTAAAGGCAAACCTTGCTCCTATTTTTTTGCGCCTATGGATGTCCGCCTTTCTGACGACAATGTAGTGCAACCGGACTTAATGGTGATTTGCCGTTCCGAACAAATTAAACGAACGCATATTGAGGGCGCGCCGGCATTAATCGTGGAAATTATATCCCCTTCCAGCGCAGTGCATGATCGTCAACGCAAAATGCGGCTGTACGCCCGGACAGGAGTGAATGAATACTGGCTAATCCAGCCGGATATCCGGTTGGTCGAAGTATATAAACTAGCGCAAGGGTCTTACGTGGTGCACGGCATATTCGGAGAAAGTGATATATGCGCCAGCGCGCTTTTCCCTGCGCTGAAAATTCCGGTTAAAAAATTATTTCCCTTCGCCGACAACGATGTGGATCAGGAGTTAAAAGTGCTGCGTGAGAGACAACCGCCTTACAAAGCCAGAAAGCATGACCATGCGGGCTCCCGAAACTAAAATCATGCGGCGCGAGGATTTCCCGTCTGTCCGCGAAACCTTGCGGCGGGAGGGGCATACCCTGGTATTCACTAACGGATGTTTCGACATTTTACATTCGGGTCACACATCGTATTTGTTTTTCGCGCGCGCGCAAGGGGACGCGCTGGTCGTTGGACTTAATTCGGATCGCTCCGTCAAAACCGGCAAAGGCGACAAGCGGCCGGTAAACCCGGAAGAGGAACGCGCGCGCGTGCTGGCCGCGTTGGAATGCGTGGATTACGTGGTCGTGTTTGACGAAGATGAACCGGCCCCGCTAATCGGCGAAATTCTGCCGGATGTGCTGGTCAAAGGCGAAGATTGGGCCCATTATGTCAGTGGACGTGAAACGGTGGAACAAAACGGCGGCAAAGTAGTGCTGGCGCCGCTTGTGCAAGGCCGCTCCACCACCAGCACCATTCAACGCATTATAGACGTATACGGAACCGATTCATGAGTCGAAAAATCATAGTCACAGGTGGCGCGGGGTTTATTGGGCGTAACCTCGTGGCGGGATTAAACGAACAAGGCCTGGACGAGATCATGATCGTGGACGAGCTGGGTTCGACGGAAAAATGGCGTAATTTGATTGGATTACGTTACGAAGACTATGTGGACAAAGACGCGTTCCGCGCGATGATCCGTGATGATAAACTGGATAACGTGCGCGCTATTCTGCACATGGGCGCATGCAGCGCGACTACCGAACAAAACGCAACCTACCTTGCGGATAATAATTATCAGGTCACCCGGGAACTGTGCGAGTGGTGTTTAACCCATGGCGCGCGATTGGTGTACGCATCCAGCGCCGCGACCTACGGCGACGGTTCGCTGGGGTATTCGGACCGCGACGAAACAACGCCTACACTAAAGCCATTGAATATGTACGGATATTCCAAGCACATGTTTGATCTGTGGGCGCTGAAAAAAGGGTTATTCAGTTTAATCGCCGGCCTTAAGTATTTTAATGTGTACGGCCCTTACGAAGATCATAAAGGGGACATGCGCTCTGTTGTCCACAAAGCCTATGGCCAGATACGCGAAATGGGGAAAGTAAAACTATTTAAGTCGTATCGTCCTGATTATGCCGACGGGGAGCAACTCCGTGATTTTGTGTATGTGCGCGATGCTGTCGCGGTTACGCTTTACCTGATGGATCATCCCGAAGTTTCGGGGTTGTTTAATTGCGGCACAGGTCAGGCCCGGTCCTGGAATGCCTTGGCCCGGGCGGTATTTGCCGCAATGAACCGGGAACCATCTATTGAGTATGTGGAGATGCCGGAGAACCTGCGCGGGAAATACCAGTATCACACGGAAGCGGATATGACCAAGCTGCGGGAGTCGGGCTATGCCGCCCCGTTTACTTCGCTGGAAGACGGCATTCGCGATTACGTTACTGAATACCTGACGAAACAACAGACGGATTGTTAAACCATGGAAGTCATTCGGGAATGGTTCAGAAGGAATTTGTCCGACCCACAGGTCGTGATTCTCACGGCTTTTCTGATCGGCGGCACGCTGACCATTCTTTATATGGGCCGCATTCTTGCGCCGGTGCTGGCTAGTGTCGTCATTGCTTATTTATTGGAAGGTCTGGTACGGCCACTGGAACGATGCAAGCTGCCTCGTTTTGCGGCCGTAAGCATAGTGTTCAGCCTTTTTATGGCTTTTCTGTTGATTGTCTTGTTCGGATTGTTCCCGATGATCTCGAAACAATTGGTGCAAGTGGCACAACGGCTACCCAGCATGGTGGATGTTGTGCGTGTCGAATTGCTACAACTTCCTGAACGTTATCCTGAATTTGTTTCCCGCGAGCAAGTAATCGGCATTGTGGAAATGCTTAAACAGGAACAAGGACGACTCGGCGCGCGCGCGTTGTCGTTAACGGTGGCGTCGTTGCGCGGCGTAATCACGTTTATCGTGTATCTGGTGCTTATGCCGTTAATGGTGTTTTTCTTCCTTAAAGATAAGAAAAAAATTCTTACCTGGTGCTCGGGTCTGCTTCCCGAAGATCGTCGCCTAACCACGCAAGTATGGCGCGATGTAGACCGTCAAATCGGCAATTACATTCGAGGCAAATTCTGGGAAATTCTGATTGTATGGGCCACCACAACCATTACCTTTTATTTTCTCGGCCTTGAGTTCGCTATGTTAATCGGATTTTTCGTAGGATTATCCGTCTTGATTCCGTATATCGGCGCGACGGTCATGACGTTGCCTGTCGCGCTTATGGGCTATTTCCAATTCGGATGGACTGCGCCATTCCTATACGTGATTATCGCGTATCTCATCATACAATTGCTGGACGGGAATCTGCTTGCGCCGCTGCTGCTGTCGGGGGTGGTCAATTTGCATCCGGTGGCTATTATTACGGCTGTGCTTGTATTTGGCGGCGTCTGGGGTTTTTGGGGCGTATTTTTTGCCATCCCGCTGGCTACGCTGGTGCAATCCGTTTTGCACGCCTGGCCACGCAAGGAACCCAAGCCTGTGGAGCTCGCGGTAGCTACATGACAAAACAAGCAGTCGCTGAAAAAAAGTTGTTCAAAGATTGGTTTGATCGTCACGCAGCGCAAGCGTTGGCCGATCAAATACATCATGCATGGCCTGCGTTTAACCGGAAAACCTTTATCGCACAAGCCACCCGCAATTTAGCTGCGTTGGAATTTAACGGGCGCGTACAACAATTCTCGGACGCGCTTGCGGGCACACTGCCCGCGGATCGAGACAAGGCGCTACGTATTTTAACGAAAAGCCTACCCCCCACCCTGCCCGGCTGCGAAGCCGTCACCGACGGATGGCTGCAATGGCCCGTTGGCCAATTTATCGCCGATCATGGCCTCCCTCATTTTGAAACGTCGATGACCGCGATGATCGAACTAACTAAACGGTTTTCATCGGAATTTGCCGTGCGCCCTTTTGTGGAAGCGTATCCGGCAAAAACCCTGGCGCGCTTGCTGGCGCTGACACGCGATCCCAACCCGCATGTGCGGCGCTGGTGTTCGGAAGGTTCGCGCCCGCGCCTTCCCTGGGGCAAACGATTGTACCATGTCATCGAGAATCCCGACTGGTGCTGGCCTATTCTCGAAGCGCTCAAAGATGATCCCGAGCGCTATGTGCAAAAGTCCGTCGCTAATCATTTGAACGATATCGGCAAAGATCATCCCGATTTGCTTATGGAGCGCTGTCGTGCCTGGGCCATAGACGCGACACCTGCGCGCACATGGATCATCAAACACGCCTTGCGCTCGTTGATCAAAGCAGGCCACCCGGAAGCGCTGGCTTTCATGGGGTATGACCACAACGACAACCTCAAAGCGCGCCTCCGTCTTGGGGCGAAACAATTGCGCATCGGGGAAAGCATCCCCCTCACGGCTACCCTTCATAATCAAGGCACAACATCCGTTCAGGCCCTGCTGGATTATGTCGTCTATTACGTCCACGCAAATGGATCGCTCTCCAGCGGCAAAGTATTTAAATGGACTACCTGCGTCCTTCATCCGGACGAAAAAATAACGCTGAATAAAAAACACGCGTTCCGCCCTGCCAGTGTGCGCGCGTTATATCCTGGCCCCCACCGGATTGAACTCCAAATCAACGGCCACCGCCAGACCCCGGCGGTAGTTCAATTGATTGCGTGAGAACATACAGATTCCTACAGGCAGGCTTTTTTATGGCTTGCACGAAAATTCGCTCGATATCAAAAAAAAAAAAACGCATATCCGCTTGACTCCGCAAAAAACACCTATATATTTCGATTGTTTGATATATAGAACTTTAGATTTAACTACATTTCTTTTGCATTATGACACATATTCCTTCTAAAATTAAGTTGTCGCGCGCGCTGGGAGTTCCGTTGGTGCCGAAAGCGGCTAAATATATGGAGCGACGGCCGTATCCTCCGGGGCAACACGGCAAGTCCCGACGCGGCAAAAAAAGTGATTATGGCTTACAATTGCTAGAAAAGCAGCGATTGCGTCATCAATACTTCCTTGGCGAGCGTCAGATGTCCAATTATGTGCGCAAAGCGGCGTCAGCCAAAGGGATTACGGGGGATGTCTTGATTCACACGCTGGAACGTCGTTTGGATGTGCTGGTTCTTCGCGCTGGATTTGCGAGGACCATCTATCAAGCCCGGCAATTTGTTACACACGGCCATGTCATGCTTAATGGGCGCATGGCTCGTTATCCATCCAAACAAGTGCGTGTGGGTGACGAAGTCTCTTTAAAAGAAATGAGCCGCGCTTTGGATGTCCGCGCAAATACAGTGACGCCCGTGGAGCCGCCTCCTTATGTAACGCGCGATGGAGATCGGGCCTGGCTGTCACGCCTGCCCGCGCGCGAAGAGGTGCCGGTAATCTGCGTGCTGTCATCGGTGGTGGAATATTATGCCAAATAATTCTTATAATAATGCATCGGAGACGGGAAACTGCTCGATTCTACTAAACCGCTCACGCCAGGGTTGCGTCTCGGCGTGCGGTTGCCACCCGGTGGTCCATATTGTATTCGCCAACTGGCAAATGGATGTGCCTTACGCGGCGTTTGCGGATTTGGTTACCATGATTGCCGAAACGGATGTATCAGACATGGGATGCGAGCATTCCGGGTTCATGACGTCCCGGCCTTTTGCCCTCCCCATCCACAACACGCCGTTGGCGTTACGCTTTTCCGAAACAGAGTGGGATGAATTCCGCGCGCTGCTGGCTGGGACCCGCGCGCGTTTGCATCTATTATCGGTAGGACCTCTGGCTACCATGAGGAATTAGAAGCAGGTAAACGCGCGTAGCGCCACCGGAATACAATGAGCAGCAGAGGCATAGAGGAGAAAGCTGTTAAACAGCGGGCACAAGTTGAATGGCTATACGAGGACATTCAAGAACGTTTGGTCAGACATCGTGCCATGGTTATGCAATACATGGACGAGGCGGCTGAAATGTCCCGTCCCGGACGCCCAAACGATCAAAACGATTTATTGGCCGCATTGCACGAAACAATAGAAGTGCTCGAAGAGACAAAAAGCTCTTTTAAATCGAAACGTCTTGGGTTGTTGCGGGAAAAATTGGAGCAAGTGATAAAGAAATAAAGAATTCATAAATGGGGACGACTAACGGTTCCGCCACATGGGCGGAAAAGTGGAGGCGTAACGTGATACCGGGCTCGTGAAGAGCCGTGGCCATCGTTACGTCTTTTTTTTTGGAGAAATAAAAAATGAAAGCATGGATCATCGGGATAGTTTTATGTATGGGTGCCTCCGTCACGGTGGCCGAGCGCGTTATCTGTCTGGGCGGATCGGTTACCGAAACAGTCTGGCACATCGGAGCGGAAGAACAGGTCGTGGCTGTGGATGCTTCTAGCACCTATCCACCGCAAGCTGCCGCGTTGCCTCGTGTCGGATATTACAGGACGCTTTCCACCGAAGGATTGTTGAGTCTCAATCCGGATTTGGTGTTGGCCAGCGAGGATGCAGGCCCCCCGGAAGTCATCACCCATCTGGAGCGGGCGGGCGTTCGGGTTGTGCGCGTAACAGGCGAAGCGACAGCAGAAGGAACCATCAAGCGCATACAGGATATTGGCGAGGCCTTGGGCCGGGTCGAAGAAAGTCGGCAAGCAGCCGGGCGTATCGCCCGCGCGATGGAAATGCAACCGCCTTCACCGGAATCACCTGTACGGGTGTTGTTTATTTTTGCCCATGGCGCAGGCACGCTGAATGTTGCCGGGACGCATACCGCAGCCGACGAAATCATTGCGTTGGCAGGCGGACGCAATGCCGTAACGGCATACCGCGGATACCGCCCGTTGACCGCCGAAGCTCTCGTCCTTGCCGAACCCGATGTCGTGCTGATCACGGAAGACGGCTTGCAAAGAATAGGTGGTGAAAAAACCGTGTGGAATCAAATTCCGGGCTTGGCGGCAACACCTGCAGGTCGCGCACAGCGGCTTATAGCCATGGATACCCAACTGCTGCTTGGATTCGGTCCACGCCTGCCGCTGGCTGTCGAGACATTACGCGAGGCTTTATATCCATGAAAAGTCTTCGCATAGCGTGGCCATGGCCGGGCTATAACGCAGCGCTAAAAAGCAAAGCGCGAAGCGCTACAGTTTGGTGGCTTTTACCGGCGCTTGGACTGGCTTGTGCCTGCGTGTTTATCGCGGGTCTGGGAGTTGGAGCGGTGCCTATTTCCGCCGGTCAAACGCTATCCATTCTAGCAACAACCGTCGGCTTGGAGTTGCCGTGGGCATTCACGGAACGTGAAGCTTTGGTTCTTTTGCATATACGCGCCCCACGCGTCATGCTTGGCGCGTTGACGGGCGCGGCTTTGGCTTTGGGTGGCGTTGTGATGCAAGCGCTATTTCGCAATCCCCTGGCCGATCCCGGATTAATCGGCGTTTCCGGCGGCGCGGCCATGGCCGCGGCAATTGCCACCGTGTTCGGCGCCGTGGTGTGGCCGCTATCGGTCCTGCCTACACACCTGCTACTACCGCTTTCAGCGTTTTTCGGGGGATGGGGCGCGGTCTTGCTGGTCTTGCGCCTGGCGCGAAATCTAGGAGAGACACGCATCGAACATGTATTGTTGGCCGGCATAGCGGTAAATGCCTTGGCCGGGGCGGTAATAGGCCTGCTTATGATGATCGCCGATGATGCGCAATTGCGTGAAGTGGCATTCTGGAGTTTCGGCAGTCTGGGTCGAGCGGATTGGTCTGTATTGCCGATTGTGGCTCTGGTTTTTCTTCCCTTGCTTTATGCGGGCATGCGTTTTGCGTCATGGCTCAACACGTTATTATTAGGCGAGGGTGAAGCGCAATTGCTGGGCGTGCCCGTTGAGCTTGTGAAACGTGGCGCGACCACGCTTACCTGTCTTGCCGTGGGCGGTGTTGTGGCGTTCACGGGGTTGATCGGATTTATCGGGCTAGTCACGCCTCACTTGATCCGGTTAATCGCCGGACCGGATCATCGCATTCTGGTGCCCGCATCCGCTTTGCTTGGCGCGACATTATTGCCACTGGCTGATGTGCTGGCGCGCACGGTTGCGGCGCCAATCGAATTGCCTATCGGATTAGTCACGGCATTGATCGGCGCTCCGTTTTTTCTGATGTTATTGATTAGCGCACGTCACGGAGGGCGGAAAGTATCATGATCGCGGTAGATCGAGTTTCCTGCGTGCGTGGAGGGCGGCCGCTTCTGGAAGACGTGTCGCTTACGTTAAGACCGGGAAGCATAACCGCTATTCTTGGCCCGAATGGCGCAGGCAAATCAACGTTGATCCGCTTGGTGAGCGGCGAATGGCATCCCGACTCCGGGGGAATCAGATGGAACAACAACGCGTTGTCCGATATTCCCCGCATGCAATTGGCGCGTCAGCGGGCTGTGGTATCGCAGCAAATCCCGTCGTTATTTTCATTCCGGGTTTATGATGTCGTTGCAATGGGCCGTGTACCGCATGCGGGTCTCCACCCCCGAAAAGAGCAGGACATTATTGCAGACGCCATGGAGGCAACAGGAGTACATGCACTAGCGGACCGCTCTATCAATACACTGTCAGGCGGGGAACGCCAACGCGCACACTGGGCACGCGCTTTAGCGCAACTGCACGAGGCGCGTTTAGCAGGCGCCGGAGCGCTTCTACTTGATGAACCCACCGCGCATCTGGATGTAGCCCAGCAACAAAACGTGCTTGCGCTTATACGAAACCTAGCCAGGGATGGCTTAGCGTTATTGGTTGTCCTGCACGACATTAATCACGCGGCTTGCTGTGCCGATCAGGTCATACTTTTACGAAACGGGCGCGTGCAAAAAGCCGGAGCAACAGCCAACACGTTATCTACGGCTCTCCTCCGCGATGTATTCAACGCGGATTTCGAAAAAATTTACACCTCATCCGGGCAAGGGCGTTTCATGCCTTGCTATGACGCGTCCACCCATCACCAATAAACATCAGGAGAACCTATGCCTACCACCCATACCGATACCATAAAAACAGACGCTTCGCTCCGCGACCGCCTGCTCGCGCAACGCACCACGCAACCCGGCGCGCGCATACGCCAACTAGCGGATGCTCTTGGCGTACCGGAGGGCGCCGCGATTGCGGCACTATGCGGCATGGAAAGCACACGACTCGCCCCACGATGGGAAACTTTTTTTGAGGAACTGCCGCGCCTCGGTGCTGTCATGGCTCTTACACGGAATGATGCGGTAGTGCATGAAAAAGACGGGGAGTATGGTCGTATCACATTCATCGGACACATGGTGCAGGTTGCCAACACCCACATTGATTTGCGTATTTTTCTACAGCACTGGCGTCATCTGTTTGCCGTGACGCAAGAAACCCAATCCGGCCCTTTGCTAAGTTTTCAGATATTCGATAAAGCGGGACAGGCCGTCCACAAAATATACCTTCGTCCCACTAGCAATAAGACGGCGTATACGGAAATCGTTCGCCTGCTGGAGCACGACGATCAATCTACAGATGTTGCTTATGCGCCGGCGCCGGCTCCACGCTCAAAATATAGCGGGGGCACACCGGATGTAAGCGCGCTGCGTTCTCGCTGGGCAGCCATGAAAGATACGCATGATTTTTATCCCATGATCACAGAACAGGGATTAACGCGCCTTGAGGCCTGCAATCTCGCCGGACCGGACTGGGCTGTGCCTCTGGCGCCTGCAGGCATCGAATCACTGCTGCAAGACGCCGCCGCGGACGCGCTCCCGATCATGGTTTTTGCAGGGAACGCGGGCTGCATTCAAATCCACACCGGCCCGGTGCAACAAATAAAACGAATAGGCCCTTGGCTCAATGTGCTCGATCCCGATTTTAATTTGCACATGCACATGGAGCAGATCACGGAAGCGTGGCTTGTACGCAAACCCACCGTAGATGGCTTGGTCCATTCTATCGAATGCTTTGATAAACGAGGCCACGACGTAGCGTTATTTTTTGGCGAACGCAAGCCGGGACGCCCCGAGCGGGACGCTTGGCGATCGCTGGCTGAAACAACCGCCGCCCGGGGAGCGCTTTAGGAACGCCTTCATACGCATCACACATCACAAGGAGGAAATATTATGCAACGCAAAACATGGATCAGTATAATTACAGCAGGCCTATGGTCAGCCCAGATGGCGGCAGGAGCCACCAACTTTACCGAGCGGTTTGACAGTTCGGAAGAAAACTGGCTCGCGTCCGATAGCGTCACTCCGTTGACGTGGTTAAGTACAGGGGGGCCGGATGGATCGGGAGATGCTTTTGTCCGCGCAACGAATATAAACTTTCAAGCAGCGTCCGCGGGCAGCACTGTAATTTTCGCCCGGGGCCATGATAGCTTTGGAAGCAGTGGCGGCGCGTTTACCGGGGACTGGGTGGCCGGTGACGTGAAATTATTTTCATTTGATGTCCGGCACGCCTTGGGTACCCCTGTAGTCATGGCTGCGCGCATCGCTTCGGCGGCTAACTTTCCCGGCACGTTTGCGGCCACCCCTTCCCTTGTTCCGCCGGATGAATGGGTAACCATCACTATTCCGATACATCCTGACAATGCCGGATTCACTTCTTTCGGTGGCGGTTCATTTGCCGGTAATTTCGGGAATGTTGGAAACATTCAATTGGCGCTGCTCACACCGGATGCGCTGGCCGGAAATCCCGGTTCGTATACCGTTGACGTGGATAACGTGTCTATTCGCGGTGGGGGCGCCGCAATCCCATCCGAGCAAGAAACCTGGTCGTCGCCCACGTTCGACCGCTGGATGTATCCCTTCAATGCCAGCACCCCGCTGGGAAGTCGTGCATTGGCATCCACCTTTGGCGCAATCGGCACACCCGATTTCGATGAACGAGACGCCCAAGCCTATTTCGCATTTGTTCTGACCAACGAAATCCCCTCCGGACTTGGCGTATCCGCTTACGAAGTAACGTCCGCGCGTTTCTACGCCACCGTGGACGATCCTTCTTTTGTATACGATGCCACGCAAGACGACTGGCAGACCTACCTTCCCACAAATGCCGCGCTGTATGTGGAAGACGACACACCAGGACGCCCACTGGAATTATTCGGCGCGGGCTACCGTAATGGATTCGATGCATGGTCGTTTGGGGAAGACGCATCGTTTGCCTTTGGCCCCGGTACGGGCAAAGGCGTACGAAATGTTTATCCACTCGGCTATCGTGACGGGGTTGCTCTAGATGTTTCCAATAACATTGATTCCCTCAACAGCGGCACCAACGGGTTTGATCCGGTTGTATTTGCGATCGGTCAGGCGCCCGTGGCTCCCGGCGATCCGCTTCCGTCGCCCACCACGTTCACGTTCGAAGTCAATGTAGACCACGAACATATCCAGACGTACCTGCGCGAGTCGCTAAACAAGGGTATTTTGCCGCTTATGTTAACCTCGCTGCATCCCGCATCTTTTGGAGGGCCAACGCAATACCCGGTTTTGGATCAGAAAGAAACTTTGGTTGGCACGCCGGCGTCGCTCGAAATCGAATATCGCATCCGACCGGCGTTGTCACCCCAGCTCTCCAGTGAGACGCTTGCTTTGACTTGGCCGTCCGAAGATATCCCCATCTGGATCGAGCGTACGACAAATTTGGTGAACGGGGCATGGATCCCGCTAACCGGCTTTCTGCAGGAAAGCAATGGCATGGTCACGTTTTCAATTGAGGAAGGAGAACTTGAATCATGGTTCATCCGAATCATAAATCCGTAAGCCATAGCTTGGCGGCGAGGATGGCCAGGATTGCGGCGTCCGGGCGCTACGGTTTTACGCTTATTGAGCTTATGGTCGTCCTCGCCATTCTGGGTTTGCTGGGAGCAATGGCATCCATCATTATACGGGAAGCCATGGAAAAGACTCTGATGAATCGCGAAATGGCGGCGGCTCGTGTTTTGATGAAAGGAATGACAGCTTACACATTGGAGCACCATGGCAGCATTTTGCCCGGATACCGAAATGAACCCGTTATGGGCCCGGATGGGAACCTATTGGCATTTCCCGCCAGCGCCCGGTATCCGTGGCGTTTGTTGCCCTACACCGGTAGCGGGGCGAAATCCGTAATGTGGGCTAATCCGCGGGGTGGCCTGGAATCCATCACAGATAGCTCGTCGGAAGCGTATGCTATCAGCATCTCTCCTACGCTGGGTATGAATGTTTTCTTTGTGGGAGGAGATGACTCCGGCATCAGCGGGCAAGGTATCCGGCCCATACAGTCGCATTACGCGAGATTCGGCAAGTTTTGCATCACACGATGGAGCGAGAGCCTGTTGCCATCGAAACAACTTGTATTTGCAAGCGCTCGCATGCCCGGCCAACAAGGGGAAGTCGTGCCTGGATACCACATGGTCAGTCCCCCGCGGTTAACGACTGAACGATGGTCTTCATCACCCTATAGCCCGGACAGCGCGCCTGCTGAATACGGCTTTGTAGATTTTCGGTATGACGGGAAAGCGGTTGCCGCAATGCTGGACGGCCATGTTGCGCTGTTGGACGAAGAAGACATGCGCGATATGAGGCGTTGGTCTAATCTAGCGCAAAAAGCAAATGATCCGGCTCATAATCTGTAACTAGCCACCCACCCCGCCTCGTCCATGCAAGGTTTGTTTTATTCCTCCGTCAGATCCTAGCCCGAATTCAACGCGGCGGCGGTTCCGCATGTACGGAAGTACAGTCACCCGCTTGATTTTCTTGGGTAGTAATGGGATGATACCAAAAATGAATATGTGAACGTGAAACAAGGAGTACAGTATCATGGTCTTGATTACACAAAGCGGAAAAGAAACTCTGGCGATTGGTAAAAAAGGGCCGGACTTCAAAGGACTTCCGGGCACGGACGGAAAATCCTATGGCTTGGCTGATTTTAAAGGCAAAAAAGCTGTCGTGATAAATTTTACCTGCAATCATTGTCCGTATGCCAAAGCGTACGAAGATCGCTTTCAAGCGCTGGTATCGGCTTTCTCGCCCAAAGGCGTGGGGTTCATAGCCATCAACGCCAACGATGCGTCGAATTACCCGGACGACGCCATGGGACCCATGAAAGCGCGCGTGGCGGAAAAAGGATTTACATTCCCTTACGTGCGTGACGACGATCAATCCGTGGCCAAAGCATACGGCGCGGTATGCACGCCGCATGTGTTTGTATTGGATGCCGAAGGAACACTGGTGTACGAAGGGCGTATTGACGACTCATGGAAAGATCCGGCTGCGGCCACATCGCACGACTTGCGGGATGCATTGGAAGCCGTGCTGGCCGGGAAACCCGTGCCCGCGCCGCAGACCAACCCGATGGGCTGCAGCATTAAATGGCGTGCCTAAGCGCGCGCACAGGGGCCGCTTAAACAAGCTGTTCCTCTTTCAAATAAGCGCTTAAGCCTTCTTCCCATTCAGGCATAACCTGTCCGGTCCATGAGGCATAGCGCTTGTTACTTAACACGGCATGAGGCGGGCGCTGGGCAGGCCGGTTTAACTCGCGGGCGGTAATGGGGGTAATGGGGTGTTCCGGTTTTAAGCGCGCGGCAATAGCCATGGCAAAATCGTACCACGAACATGATCCCGTCGCGGACACATGCACCACCCCATCCGCGCCTGCTTGCATTAAATGAATAAGCGCTTGCGCGAGATGCCGGGTGTAGGTCGGTGACGAAACCTGATCTTTAACCACACGCAGCGGCTCGTCGTTTTCTTTTAATTTCGAGGCAATCGAGCGCACAAAATTGGAGCCATGTTTCCCGAACAGCGACTGAGCCCGCACAATAAGAAAGGGAGCGCCTTCCGCGCGCAACGCTTTTTCCCCCGCAAGCTTGCTTGCCCCGTACACATTCAAGGGATTAGTCCGGTCGTTTTCTTCGTAGGGCCGCATCGCCCGCCCGTCAAAAACATAATCCGTGCTGAGATGGATCAATCGTTGATTCCGCTTAGCGCATACGCGCGCAACGGAACGCACGCCTTCGTAGTTCACTTTAAACGCGGTTTCCCGATCGCGTTCGGCATCATCCACTCTGGTGTACGCCGCGCAATTTACAACCCATTCGCCCATAGGCATATCCCGGTCCAGGTTTGAAAATTCCGTGATGTCAAATTCCGGCAAATCAAGACCCACAGGGTCCATACCCGCTGCGGAACAAGCTTCTACCATATCTTGCCCAAGCATGCCTTTGGCACCGATAACGATAATGCGCATAATAAATCCCAGTCCCTCTTTGTCATTCCGCATCCTATCGAAATAACGTCATTATACAACCCTTAAAACGGGCATGGATTTCTTGCGGGACGGCGGACTATTTCACTTGCCCGCCCATTATTTTCTCTTATGCTTGCCTGCATGTTTGATCTCAACGCTTATATGCGGGAAAAAAGGCACGCGATTGACCGCGCGCTGGACAACCACTTACCGGACAGCGAAACCCGTCCCCGCCTGTTGCATGAAGCTATGCGGTATGCTGTGTTTGCCGGGGGCAAACGATTACGCCCGATTCTATGTCTGGCCGCCGCCGAAGCGTTGGAAAACGACACGACCCGCGCGCTGATCCCCGCGATCGCTATCGAAGCGCTGCACACATACACGCTGGTACACGACGATCTGCCGGCCATGGACGATGATGCGATGCGCCGTGGACTTCCGACAACGCATATCCAATACGGTGAAGCCCATGCGATTCTCGTCGGGGACGCCTTGCTTACATTGGCTTTTGAATGGATGGCGCAATGCCGCGCGCCGGAACCGTACCTGCCGAACCAATACGCGCTGGAATTGGCGGAAGCCGCCGGTAGCCGCGGCGTCATTGCCGGTCAAATTGAAGACCTTGAAGCCGAAGGCGAAGAAGCCAATGCGGACCGGCTGGATTTTATTCACTTGCACAAAACCGCCGCGTTAATCTGCTGCGCCACGCGCATCGGCGCCATCGCGAGCGGCGCGGACGCGCAACAACTGGAAGCCTTATCGGAATACGGCTGTCGCATCGGACTTGCGTTTCAAATTGCCGATGACATTTTAGACGTTACCGCCACCACGGACGAACTGGGTAAACCCGCAGGAAGCGATGAGAAAAACAGCAAAATGACGTATGTCACGTTGCTTGGCGTGGACGGCGCACGCAAGAAAGCCACCCAATTGATTGAACAGGCTTTACACGATATCGCCAGCATCGGCACGGACACCACGCGCGCCCCCCTTGTGGCCCTTGCTCAAGAAATGATTCAACGCAACCACTGAATCCAACGCCGTGAATAGCTTTCCCTTTTAAAATAATCTTGTAATTATTTGCAAATTGGTTAATCTATTCAGTTATATCAATGAAAACGAATCAACCTCCTACCATTAAAGATGTTGCCGATAGAGCGGGAGTATCCATCTCGCTGGTGTCGCTTGTCATCAATAATCGTCCCAAAGTCAGCCCACATCGGGAGGCTTTGGTTCGCCAAGCCATGAAAGAGCTTGGCTACGCCCCCCCTCCACCGGGACGACGACGCGGTCCCCGGCTAAACAGTAGGCGGCCCACTCACCGGGTGGCCATGGTAGTGACTGTACGCAACACGCTTCGTTTGCAAGCGCCGGTGTATGCCAATGTCCTGCATGCGATTGCAGACGCGTCCGCCGGGTTCGGTAAAGCGATGACGATTCATCATCTCGAAGCTTCCGAACTGTCGCCTGAAGTGGCGCACGCGCTTAAACAATCCGATGGCGCCATCTTTTTTGGACAACCGGTGCGCGGCCCATTATTTCGCCAATTGCAAAAAACACCATGCGTCCGCGTGTTCGGTCTGCCCGATTCCGATGGGTTCTGGGATCAAGTGACCTATGATAATGCCGTTATTGGCCGCCTGGCCGCGCATTATATTCTGGAGAAAGGATGTCGGCTTGCGGCGTTTCTTGGACCCACCAAACGGACGTCGGGCGGGGACATGATTACGGAAGAGCGGGGCTCTGTTTTCAGGGAAGTGATGGAATCACACGGATGCAAAGTTTTATGCACCGGCGATATGAATTTCATGGCGGAAGCCGGCAACCGTCATGCCATCAATGTGCCGAAATTTGAAGCCGCCGTTGACCATCTCCTTTCCGGGCCCGATCGTCCGGGCGCGATTTTTGTTCCCGGCGACCTCATGGCCAACACGCTGCATAATGTCCTGCTGTCTCGCCGGCTTCGACCGGGCAAGGATATGCTGATTGTCTCGGTCAATAACGAACAGCTTTTGCTGGATCATCTTTCCCCGCGCCCCGCGACGATTGATATTCATGCCGCTGATATTGGGCGAGCGGCCGTTGATGTATTGCAGCGCCGCATGACCAATCTCCGCATGCCCCGATCGGTTCTGGTGCTTCAACCCACCATGGTGCCGGGCGGAGAGCAGGATGCCTGACCGTCGCCACGCTTCGGGGTATCGTTTTGCCCTTCAGCTTGTGGTTGGGTTGGGTTTGTTCTGCAGGCTCGTCATTCCGGCGCACGCCGACCTCGATGATTTAACCTTCTTTGTTCATCAGCTTGTTACGGATGAAGATGAGCTAGCCGCGCGGCCTCATCTGTTGCATCGTGAAGCGTATCTTAAAGCGGCTGCGTCTCTCCGGGCGGGCGATCGGGAAGCTGGCTTGAAAACGTTCCGGGACTATTACTTTGCCAAGCTGGCGAATGCCCACGCATGGCTGGGCCTTCCGCTCGACACGCTGGATGCCACCAAACCCTACAACAACGCGCACGGAGCGGCGCTGAACAACGATCCCGCGCAACAGACAAAGATCATCGCCCAGGCGGAGCAACTGCTCACGCAGGATCCGGAAGACCTTCCATGGACCGGATCGCACGCCATGCCTTTGTTAAGCGCATATGTGTACACGCGCGATGCCCGGTACGCCGCCCGCTGGTGCGACCTGATGGATGCCTGGTCGGAAGCCGAATCCTATCCCGGCGAAATCCGGCCGCTACGCATCGCGCCCGGCGAGACCAAAGGCTTGTCTTTCGCGTTTCAAGCCATGCGCCTGTTGCAGGCGGCCGCCTCGATTTCGCCCGACGCGGCGCAAGATTTCCGGCCCGATACCCTCGCGCGTGTCCTCGGCCGTTACATGCGTTCGTTTGCTTTTCTCACCGAGTTTTATCATCGTTCCAATCCGCGCAATTGGATCAATGAAAACGCGTACATGCTTTGCTGGCTGGGACCTCTCTGGGATGAGAGCAAAGCTGGAGAACGTTTATTTGCGCGCGGGCGAGGGATGTTCGAGCTGTACGGCAGCACCCATGTCCTGCCGGACGGCAGCGAAATCCAGCGCTTTATCGGATATAACTTCATGTATCTGGTGGACGGCGAACAAACCACGCGACTGCTGCGTGAAATGTACCCCGATCCGGATCGCCGCCCGGCATGGAAAAGCAGTTACATCACCCGCCAGTGGGACGCGGAACAAGGAGCCTTGCTTCGCGACCGGGCGCGTTTTCTTGTCCGCATGATCCCGCCTGGGCGCGGCATGCCCATCGGCATGCGGCCCGACTACCGGGATTATAATCTGGCCCCGCTCCACCGTCATGCCGGACACGTGATGGATGAACCCGACACCGCCGCCGTGCTGCAGGCCCTGCATCGTCGTCCCTCGCCCCAAGAACCGGAACCGGCATCCGACGCCATGCCGTGGGGGGGCTATTTCTGGCAGCGCGCGTCGTGGGCGCCGGACGCGGATTATGCGATTCTGTTTAACGCTTCTTTTATGGGAGACCTTGGTTTTCTGGGACGTAGCGCAAACAACGCATTCGGACTGCGCGCCTACGGCATGGATATGATGGACGTGGGCGTGGATGGCCCCTACTCCATCCGCCCTTCGCCCTTGTTGGTGGATGGTCAGCCCCAAAACAAAAATGCGGGCATCTTTCTGACCGACATTGAACCGCACATGCCGATCACCAACCGGTGGTTCACCTCGCCAACGCTGGATCTGGCGGAAACGGATTATACGGGGCCCTACGCGCCTAACGTGCGCCATGAAGACGCGGCAAGTATAGCCGGGCAATACCGGACTGCGGTCCTCGACGCTACCCATCGGCGGCAGTTAATTCACGTGAAAGAAGCGCGCGTGTGGGTTTGCGTGGATCGCGTGACAAGCCCACGGGAGCGCGCCATCGAATTGATCTGGCGCTTGCCAGGCCCCCCTGCCTCGCGCGATCGAATAAAAACCTTTTCGCCGGACCTGATCCGTCTCGATGCCGATCAGCAAGCGTTCCATACCGGATCTCCCAATCAACCCAATCTCTCCTTATATCACGTCGGCACACATCCGCTGACAATGGCCATCCGTCCCCCGGCCCGCGCGCGGCCGACGCGCTTGACGGTACTCACCGATCTCCCGGTCCAATGGCGTGCGGCTGGCGCGTCCGCCGTGGCCACACTGATTCATCCGCGCCCCAATCAGGAAACACATTTAAGGAAATACGAACGGGTCGAGTCAGATCACGTCATCGGCTTCAACGCCGAGCTGCCGAATGATCGTCAGATTTTCCTTCGAACTTCGCGAGACGGCGCGCCGCGCGATCTGACAATCGGTAACATCCGCATGACCGGCGAATTGCTGCTGCTGCATGGAACAGCAACCAACTGGACCGGATTCGCCCTCAACGGAACCGACCTTCTGATTGACGATCGCAGCATCGGGATGGAGCACCCGGACGTGTACGTGGAATATCGTCAAGGACACGTGCGTTTTGAACCGATTCTCCCGCCGGTCATGCCCGTCCTTGTTCATCCGGCGCGCCAAGGATTTATGGAATCGGAAACCGTCACCTTGTCCTGTGAAACGACGGATGCCCGGATCCGTTACACCCTGGATGGCCGCGAGCCCACCCCGCAATCGTTTCCATACACCGCTCCCATCCGCATTACGGAAACCACCGTGCTCCGCGCCAGAGCCTATCGTAACGGGGTCGTTGATAATCCGAGTGAATTAAATGGACGACGCGCTTCGCCCCCGGTGTGGGCGTTTTTTGAGCGATTGGAAGCACTGGAAAGCATGGAAGATGCGGACCTGGAGCCGGGCTTATGGGCCGAGCGTTTCGACGGTTTCTGGGTGGACATGGCGCAAGCGTTGGACTTGCTGAATCCGGTCGAACGACGCCCCGTGACGCGGTTGTTCGAGAAATGGTCCGGCGTGCCCGCGCCGGAGCAACACCGTCCCGGAGAACCGGAGCCTCCTTTCTATGGTTTGCGTTATACCGGGTATATTCGCGTGCCGACGACCGGTCTATACACTTTCCACGCGCCAGATCATTTTATCCGCGATAATTTTGCCGCCGGATATGAACTGAAATTGAATGTCGCCGGTCGGGATTGGATTCCATCGCGCGCGCGGCACGGGTTGGGCACCTGGACGATCGCGCTGAAACAGGGATTGCATACAATCCGCGTCGAATGGGTGGATTATCGAGGTTCATCCGTTTCCGATTTTTATCATCCGGACCTGCGGGTCAATTGGATCTGGCATGGTCGCGAGCCCCCGTTGCATGTCACCGGGGGTGGCTTGCAAAAGGAAGCCCCACCCGCCGATTGGTTCTGGAGAAATCGTGGAGCGCCATAACCATGAATCGCAAGCTATTCTTTGACACACCCGCCGGGCATTGGGAGGAAGGTCTGCCTATCGGGAACGGCTTTCTGGGCGCCGTTCTAATGGGAGGTACAGAATCTGAAACCATTTATTTAAACGAGGATTCGCTGTACGCGGGCGAACCGGGTGACACCAGCAACACCGCGGTGCAGACCGCGCTGGCCGAGGTGCGGCGGTTGCTGTTCGCGGGCGAATACAGCGCGGCTCAAGCGTTGTGTGAAGAAAAAATGCAAGGGCCTTATACCATGCCCTATGAACCTTTGGGTTCGCTCCACCTAACGTTCATGGAACACGAGAACATCACGGACTACCGCCGCTCGCTCGACCTGAACGATGCCATCGCACGCGTGTCCTACAACGCAGGCTCCGCGGCGTTCCGGCGCGAGGCCTTTGCTTCATACCCGCACCGCACCCTCTGTTTCCGTTTCGAGTCGGACCAGCCGGCCTTGTCCATGCGCATTCGGATCGAAAACGAATTGCTCCATCGTGTCGAAGCCTCGGGACATCGTATCACGCTGCGCGGACGCTGCCCGTATTTCGCGCGCACCCAGATCGGTCCGGAAGAGATTCTTTTCGACGAAAAACGGGGCATCGCGTTCACCGCGATGGTCGCCGTATCCGTGGAGGAAGGGGCCCTCCATGTGGAAAACAACTCCCTGGTAATTAGGTCTGCCCGCGCGGTCACGCTTCGTTTCGTGGCGGTAAGCACGCATTACGCGAAGGATCCGGATTCCGTATGCGAGCAGCGACTGCGCGTCACGGATTCGCTACCATGGGATGCCCTGAAAAAAAACATGTAGAGGATTATCAGAACCTGTTTAACCGGGTTCGCCTCTCTTTGGGAAGCGACGCAAAAACAGATCAGACCACGCCGCAACGAATCGTCGCCTTTGCCAACGGGGCGCCGGATCTGGACCTCCCCGCGCTGCTGTTCGATTTCGGGCGATATCTTTTGATTTCATCCAGTCGGCCCGGATCGCAGCCCGCCAATCTGCAAGGCATCTGGAATCCGTTCACCCGGCCGCCCTGGTGGTCGAACTACACCGTCAACATCAACACGGAAATGAATTACTGGCCCGCCGAGCCGTGTCGCCTGGGCGAATGCCACGAGCCTTTATTCACGATGCTGGAGGAAATCCAGGAACAGGGGCGGTCCATCGCAAAAAACAATTATGGTTGTCGCGGCTGGGTGTTGCATCATCAGACCGATCTCTTCCGCAACGCGCATCCGCGCGGGTACCACGCCACGGCGCATAAAGGAAGCGCGCGATGGGCTATGTGGCCCATGGGCGGGGTTTGGTTCTGTTGCCACCTGTGGGAACATGTCCTGCATACAGGGGACACGACGTTTCTGCGGGAGCGCGCGTGGCCTTTGATGAAAGGCGCGGCGGAGTTCCTTTGCGATTGGCTGGTGCGCGATGCCGCCGGGCATTGGGTCACCTGCCCTTCGACGTCACCGGAAAACGATTTTGTGACCGAGGATGGAACCAAACACGCCGTGTCCATCGCCTCCACCATGGACATGGGCCTGATCCGCCAGCATTTTTCAAACTGTATCGCCGCGTGTGAACGATTGGATGCCGACCGGGTCTTCGCGAATGAACTGCGGGAAAAACTCGACCTGCTTTTCCCCTGGCAGATCGGACATCATGGCCAATTGCAGGAATGGTACAAGGACTGGGACCGGCCCGAAGATAAACATCGCCATGTATCGCACTTGTTTGCTTTGCATCCGGGACATTTGATCACCGAAAACACGCCCGAGTTGTTTGCCGCCGCGCGCCGGACCCTGGACATGCGCGGGGACGGAGGAACGGGCTGGAGCAAATGTTGGAAGATCAATTTCTGGGCCAGGTTATTGGAAGGCAACCGGGCCTGGACCCTCCTGCGCACGGCTTTATCGCCCGTTCCGCCCACTACGCCGGTCAGTTATGAGGACGGGGGCGGTATCTACCCCAACTTGTTCTGTGCCTGCCCGCCCATGCAGATTGATGGCAACTTCGGCCTCACCGCCGGTATCGTTGAAATGCTCCTGCAAAGCCACGAGATCAATGCCGAAGGAACTCGCGTGATCCGGCTGCTGCCCGCCATCCCGGATGAATGGAGGGAGGGCTCTTTCGACGGTCTTTGCGCGCGAGGCGGGCTTGTGCTTTCCGCCAAATGGGAACACGGGAAGGTCACGGAAGCCCACGCCACGGCGCTCCACGACCAGCGAATTGAGCTGGTCATGAACGGCGCACGTCGCCCCGCGGACTTGTCCGCCCGGCGTCCAACACCCTTGCATAGTACTAATTATAATTAATTATAATTCGCATAACGAATTGACGCGCGTCTCATGGATGAATAATCTAATTGTGGATTCGGGAGAGATTCATTCACAAGCAGCTTGTAAAAAGAACGCGCACTATGAGATGCGGTATGGCATGTTTGCTCGGGTTTGCGCTGCTGGCGGCTTCGATTCAGGAGGCGCGCGCAACCCTCATCTTTTCCGCCCCGACCACCATCACCAACGTCTCCGAAGTTGCCACCAATGGCACGACGGCATTTGCCGTGAATTTTGCATCCACTGAAAACCCGGTTGTGAATGGCATCACGTTTAACGGGGTGACCCCGTCGGGTTCCACCTTGACGTTGCCGGGCGGCTACGGCTCGATCAGCGCGAGCAGCCCCGCGCACACGATTGACCACAACGCCACGGCATTCACGAGTGGCAGCAATCCTTATAATGCACTGCCCGCAGCATATAAATCTTTGCTTCAATCTTCGATCTGGTATCCCAACACTCCGGGAGATAAAACATTTACCATCAACCTGCAGAACTTAAGCATTGACAGGGTGTACCTGGTGCAACTGTGGGTCAACGATCCGCGCAGCTCCGGGGTCGGTCGGATCACTTCGGTACAGGGCAATAATTCCATAACGCTCGACCACAACTCCACCGGAGCCGTTGGATCGCCCGGCGAGTTCACTATAGGCACGTTCACCGCCACGGCCACAAATATGTCGTTTACCGCCACCGGCGGCGGAAACGGACAACCCCAATTCAATGCGATGCAACTTCGCGATCTTGGCGTGATCCCTGAGCCGGGCGTCATCGGGTTACTGGGCCTCGGCGCGGGGATTTTGGCGACCGTGGCGAAACGCAAGAGGGCCTTGTCATGAAACGTCCCTTTCTTGCATGGGCTTGGATGGTTGTCGGCATGTTCGTTCCGGGCCTGCATGGCGCTCATGCAGCGGTTGTTTTTACGGCGGCTCAAACCATAACCTCCATTAACGAAGTAAGCACAGAGGGAACGACTGTGTTTGCCGCGAACATCGGTTCCACCGCGAACCCTACGGTTAACGGTGTGGCGTTCAGCGGGATTATTCCATCGGGTTCAACTCTCACGCTGCCCGGAGGATACGGCACTATTAGCGCAAGCAGTCCGGCGCACAACATAGAACACAACGCCGGCGCGTTTACCAGCGGGAACAATCCCTATGCTGCACTGGATTCGCAGTACAAGTCCCTGCTGCAATCATCTATGTGGTATGTCAACACCACGGGAAACAAAACATTTACTTTTAATCTACAAAATTTGGTCGTCACCCGCACTTACTTCGTCCAATTATGGGTCAATGATCCACGCAACACCGGCATTGTTCGCTTTACGACCTTGCAAGGCATAAATTCCGTGACACTGAATCATAATTCCAACGGGGCGGTAGGGTCGCCCGGGGAATTCACGACAGCCACCTTCACGGCCAATGCCACCACGATGTCGTTTACGGCCACAGGAGGCGGTAATGGACAGCCCCAATTTAATGCGTTCCAACTTCGCGACATAACGCCGTTGCCCGAACCCGGCACGGCTTTGATGTTCGGGTTTGGCACGGCGTTGTTGTTTTACATCCGACGCCGACGCCTGTAAGTCGCGCTCGAAGAATCACTTGCCGCCGCACTCAAAATGCACAGCCCGCAATCGCATCAGGTCATCGCCCGTAATGGCATGCGCGCGGACCCGCACGTCGTACGCGCCGGGTTCCAGGCACAAATCGCCCAAGGTCTCGTTCACGTTGTATTGCCCTGTCAACACGTTCCGCTCGAACTGGCGCTCGCCGACAGTCACTTGATAGGTCCCCGCCGAACCGCCCGAGGCCCCTTCAAGTTCCTGGCCTGCGGCGCCCTCTACTTTTCGCGCCTGTGAGCGCGGCGCTTCCGCGTCGTACTCAATCGAAACCTCAAACGATCCTCGCTCCGATACACGGACGGTCCAAGCCACTTCTGCATCCAGATTCGTCCAATTCTGTACGGTGTCACGACGCCGACGTTTGGTGTCCGAGCCGTCCTCATAAGCCAGCCCACCCGATAACCGCGCGTCAAATACATGAAGGCGATTAACCGGCACGGCAGAGGAAAGCAATACGGCGGGATCCGTGCGAGGTGTTTCCACCAACTCCAGCACAAGAACGCTGTCCACATGATCCGGCGCGGAGTCGGGGATCGCTACCACCACGTCATCGCCCCGTCGCTTCATCTTCAAATCATGATCCGGGGCCGCCAGCAAACATGCCCGTTTTACGTCGGATAACAATCCGCCAACCACCAGCTCACCTCCTGTCGGCCACTGAAAAACGTGCAGATAAAGGCGGCGTCCCTTCAGGGTGGACTCGCCCCACGCCTGCACCGCCAAGGGCGTCCGCCCCGCGCCGCGAATGGATTCCCCGTACACGCGCCACCACGCGGCCATGGCTTCGAGAATCTGCACATCCGCCGGATCAAATGCGCCGTTGCCCATCGGTCCGATGTTCATCAGCAGATTCCCGCCGCGCGCCACGGCTTTGGCGAGCAGGCGAATGAAAAACGAGGCCGGTTTATGCGACCGGTCATTTTCGTTGTAGGCGTACGAGCGGTTGGTGGTCGGAATGCCCTCCCAATCCCCTTGCCATGGAGGGAACTCGCAGGGCATGTCGCAGGTGTTTTCGTAATCGCCCATCCCCTCCACGAGGCGGCCGTTGATCGGCAGGGAAGGCTTGGCTTCGCGAATGGCGGACAGGATGCGCAGGTTCTCCTCCGGCGGCAGCTTGTGCGGCGTGTCGAACCATAGCAGGTCGGGATCGTACCGCCGGATCAGCTCGAGAATTTGCGGAATGGATTTTTCGTCCACGTAGCGCCGCGCGCGCGGCAGAAAATCCGGCCGTTGTTCCCACCACGCCGCGCCGCCCAGCATGCGGTCACCCCCGGGATTTTCGTAATCCCAATCATTGCCCGGCCCGTTTTCCTCGCCCCAATCAAACGCATGCGAATAGTAGAACCCGAACTTCAGCCCGTATTTCGCGCACGCCGCTTTCAGATCCGGCATCGGATCGCGCGCGAATGGCGTGGCTTTCACGATCGTGGCGTCGCTCACCTGCGAATCGTACATGGCAAAACCGTCATGGTGTTTGGCGGTGATGACGAAATATCCCATGCCCGCCTCCTTCGCCAAGCGCACCCAGGTATCCGCGTCGAAGTCCGATGGATTAAAACGACCCGCGACTTCCCGGTGAAACACCGGGATAGGAATTTTCGCCTTGCGTTGAATGTGCTCGGAATAGCCGTCGTACCGTTGCCCGCGCCAGGCGCCGCTCAAGGCGGAATAGACGCCCCAATGAATAAACATCCCAAACCGCGCATCGCGCCACCACGCCAGCCGCGCGTCACGTTCATACGGAGAAACCGACAGCGTTTTCATCTTGCTATGGGGCATCAGCTTTCGTCCTGAAACTTCTGTGTCCATATTCATTCATAACGAGTAATTCTATTGAGGAACCAAAACGAACGTCAATGTTGTCGAACTAAAACAAAACGGTGTCGTCGCACCAAACACCACACGACGCGATGCAATCCCATTCATGAAGCCAATTTAATTGCATGTAATTATTTGTATTGCAAATGATTTTACATAATACGCCACTATTCAAATATATTTTCTTGCATTATAACGTCTATGTATTTATTTAGATTACTGCAATTAAAACCCTAACGAATATCTCGCCGACAAGTCGAATGCAGGAAAAACAATTTATAAAGAGTTATCGGGGCGGGTGTTTCCCTGCGCTGAAGCGGGCGATAAGATCACATGCACTTAAACACGAAAGATACTTATGCGAAAAATACATGGTTTGTTTGGGATCGTTCTGCTGGCGGGGTCCCTGTCCGGCACGGAGGCTGAGGCCGTCTTGAAAGAAGAATCGGTGGAGAATTATCGAGAGCGTATGGAGTGGTTTGCCGAGGCCCAGTACGGCATGTTTATTCACTTCGGCCTCTTTTCCGTAATGGGAGGGGAATGGCAAGGGGAGGAGGTGGGCTGGTATTCCGAATGGATTCCGGCCACAAAAAAGATCTCGCGCGAGGAGTACGCGCCGCTGATTCACGAATTTAACCCGGTGGATTTCGATGCCGAATTTCTGGCCCGCACGGCGAAGGAATCGGGCATGAAGTATCTGGTTATCACCTCGAAACATCATGACGGGTTCTGCCTGTGGGACAGCGCCTACACGGATTTCGACGTGGGCGGCAGCCCGTTTAAGGGACGGGATATTTTGAAAGAGTTGGAAGAAGCCTGCGCGCGGCACGGTCTGCGCTACGGAATCTATTATAGCATCATTGACTGGCACCACCCCTCGCAATCGCCGAGCCTGAAGGGCAACAACCCGATGAACACCTATGGCCAGACCGTTTTCCGCGAGGGGGGCAAGGAAGAGTATGTCGAATATATGACGAGGCAGGTGTCGGAGCTGATTGAAAACTATCATCCCGCTATGCTGTGGTTTGATGCCGACTGGGTCAACTGGTGGACGCTGGACGACGGCATCACCCTGTACAACACCATCCGCGCGGCCGATCCGGATATCATCGTCAACAACCGCGTGGCCAAACGCGACAAGTTCGATTTGGATTTTGTGACCCAGGAGCAGGGGCACTTCAACAAGGCTTTCCCAAAACACTGGGAAGGCTGCTATACGATGAACGGCGCATGGGGGTATCACCGCCACGACCACAAGTGGAAAAGCGCACAAGTGGTGTACGACAAGTTGAAAGACATCAATGAAAAAGGCGGCAACCTGCTGCTGAACGTCGGCCCGGATGCCCGGGGCGTGGTACAACCGGAAGCGATCGCCATCCTGCGCGAGACGGCGGAATTGCTGAAGGCAAAGCCCATCACGAAAAACATCCCGGAGATTCACCAGCCTCCCGGGACAAGATAAATTTGGCGCGCACGATCAAGCATCGGGTGGATGCAGTACAAAAGGAGTGACTGGATGAAACATCATGGGTTTGCGATTCGATTTTTATCCCTATTGGTTTGTTTGTCGGTTGAGGCCCGGTCCGGCGATCTCGCGGGTCTGAACCCGGTCGGACACTGGCCTCTTAATGAAGGCGCGGGCGAGGTGGCTCACGACCGGGCGGGCGGGGACAACCATGGGCGTCTGCGCGGAGCGCAGTGGTAAGCCGATGTGCTTGATTTTCCCGGCGTGTATCAGTGGGGGGAAATTCCCTGGCGCGCGGAATACCAGGGCGATGCGTTCTCCCTGGGCGGCTGGATCTACTTGCGCAGCCCGCTCAGCGAGCGTCGGGCGGGCCTTTTGATGCTGGGCAATGCGCATCATACGTCCGGTTTCACACTGGACACCTTGACCGAACAACGGGCGCGGGGTCGCAGCAGCGACTGGCGCCTGGCGGGAGGTGCGGAGGGCGGCGTTGGCCTGTATCTGCGGGACGCTCAACGGCTGGAGGTGATCAGCGGGGGTGAAGCGGACGCGCTGGGCTCGGGCGCGGAGGGGATCGCGCTCTCCACGGGCGTTTGGCATCATGTGCTGTATACCTATGAAGCGGGCGCGCCGTTGAAGGGCGGGCCTATTTGGCGGTCCATGCAGGAACGCGACCAATCCCGCCATGCCGGCATGGGACGTTTGTATCTGGACGGAGCGATGGTGGCCGAGCGGAGCGATGTCCCCTTCAGTCCTCGCAACGAGTCCTTTCTTTTCGCGAACAATGCGGCCTGGTGGCAGCAGCATTATCCGGTCGAGTCGCTGGATGACTCGCTACGCGATCTGGTCATCTTCGACCGCGCGCTGGCCACCGGGGAAGTCGCGCGCCTGATTTCGTCCACCCGCCCGTCCGTCCAGCCCGTCGCTCGTAAGGAGATCGTGCCTGCCGAACCGCCCGAACGGGAAGACGGCGAATGGCTCGCCATCTTAAATGACGCGGAAACGTCGGAACCGGAGCGGGCCCGCGCGGTGTTTGCGCTGATCCGCTCGGGCGGAGCGGCCGCGCACGCGGCCGTGCTCACGGAAGCGCTCGCCGCGACACTGGCGGCTGATGAGACCCCGCGCATGCCGCGGGTCGAGGACCTGCTGCGCAATGCCCTGATTCAAGCGCTGCATCCGCTGGCCTCGGGCCATCCGGAACGGGAAGCGCTGCTGGCGCGGGCGCTGCCGGAAAAGGGCGAGGGACGTGCTTACCTTTCGCAAAACGATCCGCTCCGCGACGCGCGGCGCGGCCAGGCGCAAAAGGCCTACAGCAAGGCGGCCATGGACGGCGACGTGCAATACCGCGTACGGGATATTCGCCCGGAGGAAACCAGCGAGGAATTAATCGCTAAATTCCCGCAGGTCATCGAATGGTGGTCCAACCCCAGCCGCTGGCGCGTGAAACCCGACTCCAAGCTCTCGCGCGTGCTGATCGAGAAGTTGAATGCGAAGGAAGAAGTCATCGAATCCGCCTTGCTGGGCGGCGACTGGTTCTTTTTCGGCGGCGATGACAAATACCGGCATTGGTCCCTGGCGTTGGACCGGGACGGCTATGTGCATCTCACGGGCGGCAAACACAACTGGGTCGGCGCCATTTTTTACGCCACGGCCGTCTTCGAACGGCTGGGGCTGTCGCCGCATTTCGAGGACGACACATTCCCGACCATGATGTACTGGGTGTCGCGGGAACCGCGCCGCATTGACGATTTCGAGTTCGTCGGACAGCGCGAAAATCCTCGCAACATACCCACCCCGCACGGCATGGAGTACCGGAATTTCATCCAGGACAATGACGGCGTGCTGTACGCCTACGGGCGCGTGATGGTGCAAGGCGTCGCGGGCTGGGGCATGTACCGGTACGACACGGAATCGCGGACGTGGGCGCCGCTTGGCGGATTCGTGCCGGATGTGAAGCGGGAATGGACGGATTGGGCGGATGCGCTGGTGCGGTACGTCGCGGACGATCTGGTGCTGGCCACCATGGCCATGCGTCACGATACGCCACGCAACCGGATTCTGGTATGGTCCCGGCAGCCCGCCTTCTATAACTACGGGCGCGCTCACCGGCTGGGGATTTATTTCGACCGGACCAATCGCCTCCATGTCCATGTGCCGATCAAGGGACTGGATGAACACGAGCGTGCCTTCGACTCGCTCGTGTATGGGTGGTCCGACGATGGCGGCAAAACGTTTCATCGCGCCGACGGTGCCGCTGTGGCGTTACCCTTGACCACCAATCCGGGGCCGGGGAATGCGGATGTGCGGTTGCACGGGACCGAGGATTGGTTGGAGTCTTGGCTGACGGTGTTGCATCTGGCTGGTTCCCCGGACGCAGCCTTCGGCCGCGTCCGGGGAACGTCGTGCTGCCCTGCGTCCAACAAATTG
>Ga0081528_100127_pt1 | contig 58556 bp, 49 predicted proteins | sample HotLakmasection4_FD_71011 | JGI IMG/M metagenome (GOLD analysis project Ga0081528, IMG submission 71011) | Hypersaline microbial mat communities from Hot Lake, Washington, USA - Section #4 (SPADES assembly) (version 2) | ecosystem: Environmental > Aquatic > Non-marine Saline and Alkaline >...
GCGATACGAGGTGGCGCCGCTCATGATCGCCAGCACCAGGAACAGCAGCAAATACGGCAACGGGTATCGCTGCCCCTGCGCCCGGCGCGGGTCCGGAATCCGGCTGAGCGCATCCAGCAATCGGCAAAAGGGCACCATGGCAACCTCCCGTACTGTCGGCTGCCGGCCATAGATTCACACAAAAACCCACGCTGAAAGACTCTTTTTATCTATCGCGTCACGCCATCCGGACTCGCCATCCGATTGTCCGCACCTTCACGGATAGAACCGAACAGCCCTGGCCCCCAAGGCAAATAATTAATCGTCGGTGCATGCAGTATAGCCATCGGGATTGCAGGACCTACTTATGCAAAAACCGTCATTGCGAGCAAAGCGAAGCAATCCAGTGGTGCCGCAAGCGCGATACATGCCTTGCTTGACTGGTAGCGGCGGGCCTGGGCTGCTTCGCTTCGCTCGCAGTGACGGGCATTTTTACATCTGCAACCGCGCTCGACGCTATAGTATTGCTGGGGTGTGGTGGCACAAGCTGGCGCTCAGCCTGACCGCGTCATTCGAAGCTGGCGGCCGCGAGGCCCATGGCAAGTCGCAGGGTACAGGTCAACCGCTTGGGCCGCTGGTATAAGCGGGGACCTCGCGGGCATCATGACGGCTGCTGCGTCGTGCGCAACAGTCTCGAGATCCCCGCTGACGCGGGGATGACATTTTGTTTCTAAAGGGAGAACCATTGCTGCTGCATCGTGCGCAACAGTCTCGAGATCCCCGCTGACGCGGGGATGACATTTTGTGTCTATACTGAGAACCATTGCTGATCTGGTGCCGGGACCGGGCCCGCGGCTCGCGCAGGGCGGGCCGACCTCATCCATCGTCACCCGCCGCCCAGCATCCCCCACAGCGCCGCCCGCACGGCCTCCGGGTCCGTCCGGGTCGTTTCGAACGGCAGGCGGGCGACCTCGCCGTCGCGGCGGGCGTCACAGCCGTCGGGGTCCAGGCCGGTCAGGCGCCAGCCGCCGCCGGGGCGGCCGGTGCGCTCGGCCAGCACCGCGTCCAGGGGCTCGGCGAAGCGGCTGTTGGCGTCGGCGAGCAGGCCGGCCTCGGCGGCGGCCAGGGACGCCACGGCGCCGGCGTCCAGCATCAGGTCGGCCGCGCCGAGCCGGTGGATCCGCCCGAACCCGGCGACCAGGTGCGCGCCCGTCACTGTGACCGAATGCACAGCGAAGTCCGTGAAATCCGCGTACAACGCGGCGTCGGGATGGCGGGCCAGGTAGCGGGCGCGCCGGTGCGGATTGGGGGTGGGGGCGGCGCGGCCGGTCACCGTCACCCGCGGCCCTTCGAGCGGCCGGGGCAGCCCGCCGGTGCCGTCGAAGAGCAGGGCGACCCGGTCGTCGGCGGCGATGTTGCGGGTGTGCTCGGCGAGCGCCGAGACGAGCAGGATCGGCGTCGCGTCCAGGTCGAGCGCGACGAGCACCAGCGACGCATAGGGCCAGCCGCTGCCGGCCCTGCCGGTCGCCAGCACGGCGCGGTCGGCGGCGCGCATCACCGTGCGCGCCAGACGGGCAGGAGGATCTTGGGTTTCGGCCATGGGCTGACCACTTTGTGGCGGGAACGCGGCGGGATCAAGGCGGCGCGCCGGCTCGCGCCGGAACGCTCGCGCCCCGCCGCCGGTGCGGATAAGACTGCGGGCGCGCACGGGCGGGGGCCTGAGGGCCTGCCTGCACGCCGAACGCAACGGAACGAAAAACCGGCATGCATTGATCCGGCCGGATTGGTGCCACAATGAAATTCCACCGTCGCGAGGCCGGCGGCGGACACGGCCGGTATGGACGGACGGCGGGACCAATGGCTTGAGGAGGCACGAGGCGTGGCGCAGACCATCGCTCTGGTCGATGACGACCGCAACATCCTGACCTCGGTATCGATCGCGCTGGAGGCCGAGGGGTTCGAGGTGCGCACCTATGCCGACGGCGACGAGGCCCTGCGCGGCATCACCACGCGCCCGGTGGACGTCGCCGTGCTGGACATCAAGATGCCGCGCATGGACGGCATGGAGCTCTTGCAGCGGCTGCGCCAGAGCATGGCGATCCCGGTCATCTTCCTGACCTCGAAGGACGACGAGGTGGACGAGCTGCTCGGCCTGCGCATGGGCGCGGACGACTACATCAAAAAGCCGTTCTCGCAGCGCCTGCTGGTGGAGCGTATCCGCGCCGTGCTGCGCCGCAACCAGCCGGCCGACGCGGCGGGCGAGACCGACCCGTCCATGATCGTGACCCGCGGCGACCTGACCCTGGACACCAACCGCCACGCCTGCCTGTGGCGCGGCAGCCCGATCGAGCTGACGGTGACCGAATTCCTGCTGGTCAAGGCGCTGGCTGCCCGCCCCGGCCACGTCAAGAGCCGCGACCAGCTGATGGACGCTGCCTACGGCGAGCACATCTACGTGGACGACCGCACCATCGACAGCCACGTCAAGCGCATCCGCAAGAAGTTCAAGGCGGTCGACCCGGGCTTCTCGCAGATCGAGACGCTGTACGGGGTCGGCTACCGCTACAAGGAGCCCGAGGCCGTTTGAGGCCGGGATTGTCTGACGGGTCATGACCGACGGCGCCTCCACTCGGCTGCACGCGGTCCCCAGCCTGGCGGCCCGTCCGCTGGCGCGCGAGGGGACGCCGTCCGACGCTGCCAAGGCGCCGATGCGCGCCGCCGCCGGGCGGGCCGAGGCGCCGGCCCGCCGGCGGCCCCGGCGCCGCCGGCCGTTCTCCAAGCTCACCCTGCGGGTGCTGGCCATCAACGTGCTGGCGCTGCTGATCCTGGTCGCCGGCGTGCTCTACCTCGGCCGGTACGAGGAACGGCTGATGCAGGCCGAGCTGGAGTCGCTGCGGGTCGAGGCGCAGACCTTCGCCGGCGCGCTGGCCGAGGGCGCCACCGTCGACCGGCCCGACGGGCTGCGCCGGCTCGACCCGGCCCAGGCCCGCGCCATGGTGCGCCGGCTGCACGAGACCACCGACACCCGCACCCGCCTGTTCGACGTGGACGACGGCTCGCTGGTCGCCGACAGCCGGCTGCTGGCCGGCCCGGGCGGGACGGTGGAGATCCGGCCGCTCGGGGCGAACGACGAGCAGCCGTGGCTGCGCGAGGCGTTCGACGGCGTCTACGACTGGATCACGGCTCACCTGCCGCGGCGCAAGGAATGGCCGACCTACCACGAGGAACCGATCCAGGAGGCGTCGGACTACAGCTCCGTCCAGCGCGCCCAGCGCGGCGAGATCGCCCGCCAGATCTGGATGCAGGAGGACAGCCCCCGGCTGCTGCTCGGCGTCGCCGTGCCGGTGCAGCGGCTGCGCGTGGTGATCGGGGCGGTGCTGGTCACCCGCGACACCGCGGCGATCGAGGCGGCGCTGCAGTCCACGCGCGAGGAGATCCTGCTCGTGTTCCTGGTCGCGCTGGGCATCACGGTGCTGCTGTCGCTGTACCTGGCCGGCACCATCACGCGCCCGATCCGGCACCTGGCCGAGGCCGCCGAGCGGGTGCGCCGCGACCACGGCCGCACGCTGGACATCCCCGACTTCACCCGCCGCCAGGACGAGATCGGCGAGCTGTCCGCCGCGCTGCGCGACATGACAGCGGCGCTGTGGAAGCGCATGGACGCGATCGAGCGGTTCGCCGCGGACGTTGCCCACGAGATCAAGAACCCCCTGACCTCGGTGCGCAGCGCGGTGGAGACCGCCGTGCGCATCGAGGACCCGGAAAAGCAGCGCCGGCTGCTGGCAATCATCGTCGACGACGTGGAGCGCCTGAACCGGCTGATCAGCGACATCTCCGACGCGTCGCGGCTCGATTCCGAGCTGTCGCGCGCGCGGGCGGAATCGATCGACCTGCGCCGCATGCTGCAGATGCTGGTCGACCTGCACGGCGACACCCGCGCCGACGACGGGCCGCAGGTCGAGCTCAGCCTGGCCAGCGACAAGCCGCTGCGGGTGTGCGGCATCGAGGACCGGCTGGTGCAGGTGTTCCGCAACCTGGTCGCCAACGCGATCACGTTCTCGCCGCCGCACGGCACGATCACGCTGGCGGCGCGGCGCGACGGCCGCTGGATCGAGGTCACGGTCGAGGACGACGGCCCCGGCATCCCCGAAGGCAAGCTGGACGCCATCTTCGACCGCTTCTACAGCGAGCGCCCCGCCGGCGAGAAGTTCGGCACGCACTCGGGCCTGGGCCTGAGCATCTCCCGCCAGATCGTCGAGGCGCACCAGGGCCGCATCTTCGCCGAGAACCGCACGGACCGGTCCGGGGCGCGGTTCACCGTGCGGATCCCGGCGGAGTGATGGCGCCCGCCGAGGTGCGGGCGCCGTACGCGTGGGCGTACGCCTAGGCCGTCCCGCCCGCCTCGCTGCCGTGGATCCGCGCCGCCAGCGCCGCTTGCAGGTACGGGTCCAGGTCGCCGTCCAGCACGCCCTGGGCGTTGCCGCGCTCCACGCCGGTGCGCAGGTCCTTGACCATCTGGTAGGGCTGCAGCACGTAGCTGCGGATCTGGTGGCCCCAGCCGATGTCGGTCTTGGAATCGGCCAGCGCCTGCGCCTCGGCCTCGCGCTTCTTCAGCTCGGCCTCGTACAGGCGGGCCTTGAGCATGGCCATGGCGGTGGCGCGGTTGCGGTGCTGCGAGCGATCGTTCTGGCACTGCACGACGATGCCGCTGGGCAGGTGGGTGATCCGCACCGCGCTGTCGGTGCGGTTGACGTGCTGCCCGCCGGCGCCCGAGGCGCGGTAGGTGTCGACCCGCAGGTCCTTGTCCTCCACGACGATGTCGATCGAGTCGTCCACGACCGGCGCCACCGCCACCGACGCGAAGCTGGTGTGGCGCCGCGCCTGGCTGTCGAACGGGCTGATCCGGACAAGCCGGTGTACGCCCGACTCGGTCTTCAGCCAGCCGTACGCGTTGTGGCCCCGCACGGCGATGGTGGCGGACTTGATGCCGGCCTCTTCGCCGGGGCTTTCCTCCAGCCACTCGACCTTGTAGCCGTGGCCTTCGGCCCAGCGTACGTACATGCGCAGCAGCATCTGCGCCCAGTCCTGCGCCTCGGTGCCGCCGGCGCCGGCGTTGACCTCCAGATAGCAGTCGTTGGCGTCGGCCTCGCCGGACAGCATGCTCTCCAGCTGCATCCGGGCGGCCTCGTCGCGCAGGTCGGCCAGCCCGCCGCCCGCCTCGTCCAGGACGCCCTCGTCGCCCTCCTCCTCGGCCAGCGCGATCAGCTCCAGCGTATCGCGGTAGCCCTGCTCCAGGGCGCGGAACTCGCCGAGCCGGCCGTCCAGCCGAGTACGCTCGCGCATCACCGCCTGGGCGCGATCCGGGTCGTTCCAGAGGTCCTGCTGTTCGGCGAGCGCGTTCAGCTCGTCCAGGCGACGCAGGGAATTGTCATAGTCAAAGAGACCTCCTCAGCAGCTCCACCGACTGCTCGATCTGATCCACGAGGTCCTGAAGTTCGGCACGCATGGTTCCCACTCTCTAACATGCTGGTATTCACTCTAATCTATGCAACCCGCTCAGGTCAGTAAAGCCCACCGGTCCCCAGCGTCGCGGAGGGCAGCGGATCGTCGAGGGACTCGTCGGGGCCGGCGGTGGTCCAGGTCGGTTCAGTGCCGGGGCGGAACGCCTCCAGGATGGCCGGGCCGCCGGGTTCGGCCGGCATGCCGGTCCCGGGGTCGACCCGGACCAGGGTGACGCCTGGCGGGATGCGGAACGGCGGCACCTCCTGGCCCTCCAGGGCCTCGGCCATGAACGCGCCGAAGATCGGCGCGGCGGCGCGGCCGCCGGCCTCGCCGCGGCCCAGCGAGCGTGGCTCGTCGAAGCCGACGAACACGCCGACGACCAGGTCGGGGGTGAAGCCCACGAACCAGGCGTCGCGATAGTCGTTGGTGGTGCCGGTCTTGCCGGCCAGCGGCACGCCCAGCGAGCGCAGGCGGGTCGCCGTGCCGCGCTCGATCACGCCCTCCATGATGTGCACGAGCTGGTAGACGCTGACCGGGTCGGCGACCTCCGCGCGCTCGTCGGGCAGGTTGGGAGCGACCTGCCCCTGCCAGGCGACGTTGGTGCAGATCTCGCACGCGCGGTCGTCGTGCCGGTACATGGTCTCGCCGTTGCGGTCCTGGACGCGGTCGATGAAGGTCGGCGTGATGCGCCGGCCGCCGTTGGCCAGCATGGCGTAGGCCGTGGTCAGCCGCAGCGGCGTCGTCTCACCGGCGCCCAGCGCCATGGAATACAGCGGCGGCATGGCGTCGTAGACGCCGAACTCCTGCGCGATCTCCTGGACCGGTTCCAGACCGATGTCGAGCAGCAGGCGCACCGTCATGATGTTGCGCGACCGCTCCAGCCCGACCCTGAGCGGCGTCGGCCCCAGGAAGTCGCGCGAATAGTTCGACGGCCGCCACAGCGCCATGCCCGGCCCCTGGTCCACCGCCAGCGGCGAGTCGAGCACCACCGTGCTCGGCGTGTAGCCGTTGTTCAGCGCGGCCAGGTAGACGAACGGCTTGAACGCCGAGCCGGGCTGGCGCAGCGCCTGGGTGGCCCGATTGAACTCGCTGATCTCGTAGGAAAAGCCGCCGGCCATGGCCATGACGCGGCCCGTGTGCGGGTCCATCGCCACCAGCGCGCCCTGCACCGCGGGGATCTGGCGCAGCCCGTACGGTGCGGCCGGGGCGCCCTCGGCGGGCACGGCGGTGCCGGCCGAGGCCAGCGGCTCGACCAGGACGACGTCGCCGACCTCCAGCGCCGGCCGCGCCCGGGCCAGCTCGTCGCGGGGGATCCGCCCGCGCCGGCCTTCGTGCAGGCCGATCGCGGCGGCGCCGGCGCCGGTCTCCAGCACCACGGCCAGCTCCCAGCCGGCCGGCCGGGCGCCCGGCGGCGTCTCGATGCCGGCCAGCTGCGCCGGCCAGTCGTCGAACGACTCCAGGCGCGTCACCGGCCCGCGCCAGCCGTGCCGGAGGTCGTAGGCGATCAGCCCCTCGCGCAGCACCCGCTCGGCCAGCGCCTGGAACTCCGGGTTCATGCTGGTGCGCACCGACAGGCCGCCGCCGTACAGCACCTCGGCGTCGTAGCGCTCGAGCAGCTCGCGGCGCACCTCCTCGGCGAAGTAGTCGGCGCTCAGCACCTCGGTCTCGTCGGGCTCGTACACCTCCAGCGGCTCGGCGCGCGCGGCGGCGGCCGCCTCCGCCGTGATCGCGCCGTCCTCCAGCATGCGGTCGATCACGTAGTTGCGCCGGGCGATGGCGGCCTCGGGCCGGCGGATCGGATCGTAATTGTTCGGCGCCTTGGGCAGGGCGGCCAGAAACGCGGCCTGGGCGAGCGTCAGCTCGGGCAGCGAGCGGTTGAAATAGTTCAGCGCGGCGGCGGCCACGCCGTAGGAGTTCCGGCCCAGGTAGATCTCGTTCAGGTACAGCTCCAGGATCCGGTCCTTGGTCAGCGTGCGCTCGATGCGCAGGGCCAGCAGCGCCTCGCGGATCTTGCGGGTGAACGAGACCTCGTTGGACAGCAGGAAGTTCTTGGCGACCTGTTGGGTGATCGTGGAGGCGCCGACCAGCCGCCGGTCGCTGCCCAGATTGCGCAGGTTGGTGATCGCGGCGCGGGCGATGCCGACGAAGTCCACGCCCCAGTGGTGATGGAAGTTGCGATCCTCGGCGGAGATGAAGGCCTGTACGACATGGTCGGGGATCGCCTCGATCGGCACGAACAGGCGGTTCTCGCGGGCGTACTCGGCGATCAGCCGGCCGTCGGCGGCGTGCAGCCGGGTCGTCACCTGCGGCTCGTAATCGGCGAGCTGATGGTGGTCGGGCAGGCCGCGGCTGAAGTAGGCGATGGCGGCGATGCCGGCGACGATCGCAACGACCGCCAGAAAAATGATTGACGAGACGATCCATCCGAGAAATCGCATTGCCGCTCCGTCTGGCTGGTCCGCGCCCGCAACGGCGCTCCGACGCACGGGTATAGAGGGAGGTCCGGTGCGGGATCGACCGGTTTCTTGACGATGTCCCAGGATACATAACAATGTGTCGCCGAAAAGACACCCGCCGCATCCGCGCCCGCGCCCGTCTGACCGGGCTGGGCAAGGCGGGGCCGGGCGGGGCCGCGTCAGCCGTCTAGGTCGCCCAGGCGGGCGAAATAGTCGTCCACGGCGGCGGCGACCGCCCCGGCCAGGCGCTCCTGATAGTCGGCGGTGGCCAGCCGGCGCGCGTCATGCGGGTTCGACAGGTGGCCGAGCTCGACCAGCACGGAGGGCACGTCGGGGGCGGTCAGCACGGCGAAGCCGGCCTGCCGGTGGCTGTGGTTGAGCAGGGTGGTCTGCTCGGCCAGGCGGGCCACCAGAACCTGCGCCAGCAGGTTGGACTCGTTGCGGGTGACCCGCTGCGCCAGATCGATCAGGATCGACGCCATCACGTCGTCCGCCGTCTCCATCTCCACCCCGACCAGGGCGTCGACCCGGTTCTCGCGCTGCGCCAGCAGGGCCGCTTCCCGGTCGCTGGCGCGGTCCGAGAGGGTGTAGACCGAGGCGCCGTGCAGGTCCGGGTCGGGGTTGCTGTCGGCGTGCAGCGACAGGAACACGTCGGCGCCGGACACCCGTGCCCGGCGCACCCGCTCGCGCAGGCGCAGGAACTCGTCGCCCTCGCGGACCATGACGACCCGGTAGTGCCCGCCCGTCTCCAGAGCGTCGCGCAGGCGGCGGGCCACCTGCAGCGTGACGTCCTTCTCGAACAGACCGCCGGGCCCGATCGCTCCCGGATCGAAGCCGCCGTGGCCGGCATCGATCGCCACCACCGGCAGGCGCGGCGGGGCTGGCCGCGGCGGCGGGACCGGGAACGGCGTCGTCGCGGCGACGGCCTGGACGCCGCTGCGGCGCTCGGCGGGCCCGCGCATCTCGGCGGCAAAGGTGGCGGCGTCGGTCGGCTCCAGGTCGATGACGAATCGGTACGGCACGTCCGCCGTCGCGGGCAGATAGAACACGTCGCGCACCCGGGCCGGGCGGGCCAGGTCCAGCACCACGCGAGTCGTTCCGGAGTCGGCGTCCGCCCGGTAGTATCCGGCGATGACGCCCAGGCCGCGGTGCAGGTCGCCGCCCGCCTGCCAGGTCGCCGGCGGGAAGTCGATGACGACGCGGTAGGGGCGGTCGAGCAGGAACAGGTTGAAATCGAGGGGCGCGGTCGTCTCCAGGACGAAGCGCGTGCGGTTCGGGTGATCGCCGAGGCGCACGTCGAGCACGGCCGGGGGCTCCGGCGCCTGGGCGCGGGCGGAACCGGCGGCGAGAGCCAACGCCAGGATCAGCGCCAGCCACCGCAGAAGTGAGCCGAACGACTGCATCGCGCTCGTGACCTGGCTGCGTGACTGGCGGCAGTATGCACAGAAAATCAAATGTTTCAACCAAAAAGATAAGGTGGTTTCTTAACATCCGAGGCGGCGCGGCCAAGGTGCACGCTTGGCGGCAGGCGCGGCCGGCACCACCTTCGGGACAAGTCGCAGCCGGGCCCCTTGTCTGTGGCGGGTGCTGCGCCGAATTCTGCGATTGTCGAGTCAAGGCTGCGCCGGTATCGTGTCGGAGCGGCACACCGTGTGGTGTTCGACTGGCGCACCGATTGTTCACGGCCGGACGGCCGCGGTCCTGCGCCGGCTTTCGAACGTGACTGCGGGTACTTTCCCGCGGGCTTGCGCGACGGCTACACGGCAATGGAGTTCAACATGAAGCCCGGTCAGGCCGATATCAGGCATGCACACGCGGCACCCGGAACCCCCCGATTTGGCCTGCTGGAAAGCGCCGTTGCGGGGCGGTTGACCGCCGGGAGCCCTGGGCTTCGGACCCAACGGACGACGCGTCGCCCGCTCGTATGTCGCGCGGGCCGGGAGGCGCCGTCACGAGGACGTCAACATGACAAAAAGAATGCTTGTCGACGCGACACACCCCGAAGAAACGCGGGTGGTCGTCGTCAGCGGCAACCGGCTTGAGGAATTCGACTTCGAAACCTCCAGCAAGCAGCAGCTTAAAGGAAACATCTACCTCGCCAAGGTGACCCGCGTCGAACCGTCGTTGCAGGCGGCCTTCGTCGAATACGGCGGCAACCGCCACGGGTTCCTGGCGTTCTCGGAGATCCATCCGGACTACTACCGCATCCCGATCGCCGACCGCGAGGCGCTGATGGCCGAGGAGGCCCGGCGCCGCCCGCGCGACGAGGAGGACTTCGGCGGGCCGGAGGAGGACGAGGACGAGGAGCCGGGCGAGGAGTCGGCCCGGCCTCGGGGCACCACCGAGGAGGCCGGTGCGGCCGACGCGGAGCCGGATGCGGACTCGGAAGAGGACGAGGCCGCGGCGGCGGAGCCGGATGACGCCGGGCTGCCGGTCGGCCGGCACGAGACCGGCGGCGAGCCGGCGGAGGCGTTCAGCCCGCCCGGTGTCGAGGAGGCGCCGATCCTGCCGGGCGGCCGGGACGACGCCGGGGCGGCCGCCGCCGAGGATCCTGCCGACGCGGAGCGGGACGAACGCCCGCCGCACGCGGTCGCGCTGACGGCGGAGCGGCCCGAGCGGGTCACCGATGCCGTCGGTGCGCCGGCGGAGGAGACGGTCGAACGTGCGGAGGCCGAGGACTGGCGCGACCGCGGCGCCGGGGACTTGGAGGACGTCGAGCCGGGCGAGGCCGGGCCGGCCGAGGAGGATGAGCCGGACCGCGAGGGCGGCGAGGAGGCCGAGGAGGCCGAGGCCGAGGGCATCGAGGCGCGCCGCATCGAGCACGTCGAAGCGGTCGGCGGCGGCATGCCGGCTGCGGGCGGGGTGCCGCCCGGGGAGGCGGACCGCGCCGTGGCGCTGGAGCCGGACCGGATCGAGACCGTGGGCGGCAACGACGGCGTCGAGGAGGCCCAGCCGGTCACGCCGCGCCGGCCGCTGCGCAGCTACAAGATTCAGGAGGTGATCAAGCGCCGGCAGATCATGCTGGTCCAGGTCACCAAGGAGGAGCGCGGCAACAAGGGCGCGGCGCTGACCACGTACCTGTCGCTGGCCGGCCGCTATTGCGTGCTGATGCCCAACTCGCCGCGCGGCGGCGGCGTCAGCCGGAAGATTTCCAGCCCCAAGGACCGCAAGCGGATGAAGGCGATCCTGGAGGACTTGGCGGTGCCGGAGGGCATGGCCGTCATCCTGCGCACCGCCGGGCTGGAGCGGACCAAGGCAGAGATCAAGCGCGACTTCGACTATCTGCTCCGGCTGTGGGACTCGATCCGCCAGATCACGCTCGAGTCGACGGCGCCGTGCCTGATCCACGAGGAAGCCAACCTGATCAAGCGGGCGATTCGCGACCTGTACTCCAAGGACATCGACGAGGTCCTGGTCGCCGGCGAGGACGGCTATCGCACCGCCAAGGACTTCATGCGGATGCTGATGCCCTCCCACGCCAAGAAGGTCCAGCATTACCGGGAGAGCGTGCCGCTGTTCCACCGCTATCAGGTCGAGAGCCAGATCGAGGCGATGCACAGCCCCGACCTGCAGCTCAAGTCCGGCGGCTACATCGTGATCAACCCGACCGAGGCGCTGGTCGCCATCGACGTGAACTCCGGCCGCGCCACCCGCGAGCGCAACATCGAGGAGACCGCCTACAAGACCAACATGGAGGCGGCGGAGGAGATCGCGCGCCAGCTGCGCCTGCGCGACCTTGCGGGGCTGATCGTCATCGACTTCATCGACATGGAGGAGGAGCGGCATATCGTCGCTGTCGAGCGCCGGCTCAAGGAGGCGATGCGCAGCGACCGGGCGCGCATCCAGCTCGGCCGGATCAGCCCGTTCGGCCTGCTGGAGCTGTCCCGCCAGCGCCTGCGCCCGAGCTTCCAGGAAACCCACTTCGAGACCTGCCCCCAGTGCCGCGGCCGCGGCATGGTGCGGTCGATCGGGTCGGCCGCGCTGCACGTGCTGCGCGCCGTCGAGGAGGAGGGCATCCGCCGCCGGTCCAGCGAGATCACCGTGTCGGTGCCGACCGACCTGGCGCTGTACATCTTCAACCAGAAGCGCGACGTGCTGGCGGAGATCGAGGAGCGCTACAGTTTCCGCGTCCTGCTCGTGCGCGACGACTCGCTGGGCGGCCTCGACCTGCGCATCGAGCGCAGCCGCGGCCGCAGCGAGGCCGAGGGCCCCGAACCGTCGATCGACACGGCGCGGCTGATGGCCGAGACGGACGCCGCCCTGGCCGCCGAGGCGGCTGCCGAAGAGGAGGAGGAAGAGGCGGAGGCGGAGGCGGAGGCGGAGGCGGCCGCCGACTCCGAGGGCACCGGGGGCGGCAAGCGCCGCAAGCGGCCCCGTCGGCGCCGCAAGGGGGAGGAGGCGTACGAGGCCGCGGAGGCCGCGCCCGAGCCCGCCGCCGAACCGCAGGCCGCCGATGCCGAGCCGGACGAGGCGGGCGGGGCGGCCGCACAGGGCGAGGACAAGCCGAAGAAGAAGCGCCGCCGCGGCAAGCGCGGCGGCCGTCGCCGCGCGGGCAACGGCGAGGAGGCGGGCGTCGAGACGCCGGCCGCCGCGGCCGCCCCCGCCGTCGAACCCGCGGTCCCGCCGCCGGCGGGCGGCGACGAGCTGGCGCCGGAGCCCGCCTTCCTGCCGTCGCCGTTCGGGGACGAGGAGATCGCCGCGGAGGTCTTCCCGCCCCCCGCCGAGGCCGGGCCGCCCCCGGCGCCTCCGGAGCAGGTGCCGGCCGAACAGGCCCTGCCTGTGCCGGACGCTGCGGAGCCGGCGGCCGCCGAAGCGCCGGTCCCGCCGGCCGCGGCGGAACCACCGGTGCCGGGGACCGGGGCCGCGGCTCCGGAGCCCGAGCCGGTGTCGGCCGGGCCGGAGCCCTCGGTCGAGGCGCCGGCCGTGCCTGAGGCCGGGGGCGAGGCCGCGGCGCCGGAGCCGGCCCCGCCGACGGAGGCGCCGGTCGCCGAACCGTTCCCCGCCGAGCCGCCTGCCGGCGCACCGCCGCTGCCCGAGGCCGGAGCACCGGAGGCCAGAGAGCCGGCCCCTCCGGCTTCGGAGGAGCCGGTCGGCCCGGCCGCGGCTCCGGAAGAGGACGTGGCCCCGGTACCCCGGGAGCCGGCGCCGGCCGCCTCGGCCGAAGCCGAACCGCCGGTCCCTGCGGATCGTCCCGAGCGCGAGGACGCGACGGAACCGGACGGCGAGGAGCGGCAGCAGCGGAACGCCGCCTACGAGGTGGTCAACCAGCCACCGGACAAGCCGCGCCGCGGCTGGTGGCAGCGACTCGTGCAGAGCTGAGCGGACGGCGCCCGACGCGGGACCGGCCTGCGACGCTCGTCGTCATGGCGGTCCTTCGTTGCCGGGCAGCGCCATCGGCCTGAACACGAGCCCGTTCTCGAGCCGCATCGGGCCGGTCGGGCGGAAGCCCAGGCGCTCGTAGGCGGTCACGGCGCGCGGGCTGGCGTTGACGGTGGCGCGGGCGCCCGGCCGCCCCGCCAGCGCCGCCGCCAGCAGCCGCCGGGCGATCCCGCGGCGGTGCAGCGGCGGGTCGACGAACAGCAGCGGGATGTGGCGCTCCGGCGTGACCTCGATGAACCCGGCAATCGCGCCGCGCTCCAGCGCAACGAACCCGGCATTGCCGGCGATCAGCCGCCGCGCGATGGCATCCGCCGCCGCGAACGCCCGGAACGTGGCCTGCCCTTCGGGGCCATAGTCCGGCGCGACGCACGCCGCAAACCCCCGCTCGATCATCTCGGCGACGGCGGGGAGGTGGGCGGTGGTGACCGGCGTTATGGTCGTCTGTGTCATCGACATGTCCGTACCCACGAGCTCTGCCGACGATTGTCGAAGGATTGGCGTCGCTGCCAAACATAATCGCTGGCGCGAAACATTCTGTGTATTTTTGAATTTGATTTGACGCAGGAACATGTTAAGGTTGCACGACCACTGCGTTTGACCGGGCTGAGGCCGATGGCAGATCGATCAGGGCAGCCTTTCGTGTTTATCTCTCATGCCGGTCCCGACAAATGGGTGGCGAAGCAGATCGAACGCCATTTGCTGGAGTGTGGTGCCGAAACGTTTTTGGACGACACCAGCATACCCCACGGCGAGGATATTGAAGATCACATAATTGATGCTCTGAACAAAGCCTCGGAAATTGTCGTCCTTTTAACACCTTGGGCCATATCCAGCCCATATATCTGGCTGGAACTGGGGCCGTTTTTTGCTGCACGTAAGCGTGTGATCGGCGCCGTCTATGGCATTGACATAGAGTCAATAGGAAGCGATAAAAGGATGCCGATTTTTTTCAAACGCATTAAACTGCTCGCTTTAGACGATATCGAGACATATTTCCAGGATGTGCGTTCCAGGACGGCGGGAAGGGAGACCTCCGATGGGTGAAATGGGCCGGCGGGTGTTCCTGTCCTATGTACGGCAGGATGCGGAGTTGGCGAATGTGATCGCTGACCGGCTCGGCAGGGCAGGGTTCGACGCGTGGAGCGATCGGCGCGTCCAGGTCGGTGAACTATGGGAAGACGCGTTCGAAGACGCGGTCCGCAATGCCGACATCTACATTATTCTTGCCTCGCCCGAGGCGCTCGAATCGAATGCCAGCTTTTTTGAGATCGGAATCGCGCTGGGTCGAGTCGCCATGGAGAAGCATGTGCGGGTCGTACCGGTTCTGGTGCGAGGTGTCAAATGGATGGAACTCCCGAAAGTCCTGCGCCGCTATGCCGGCATCGACGGCAGCGGCATGAGCCCGGCGGAACTCGCCGATGAGATCGGCGCCGCACTCGCAGCCGTGGCAGCCTGACATGCCTATAGGGCGGGGCGGATAATGACGCACACCATTGCCCCCGAAATCTTCCGCCAGCGCCTGCTGATCGAGGGCTACTGGACCGTCGCGGTGTCCGGCGACACCGTGCGCGACTACCTGCTCGGCCTGGCGGGGCATCTTGACCTGCGCACCTATGGCGAGCCGGTGGTGTACAGTCCGGCCTCGGGCATGGGCCGCGACGAGAACGCCGGATGGGACGCGTTCGTACCGCTGATCGACTCGGGGATCTCGGGGTATTTCTGGAACGCGCCGCGGTTCCTGTCGGTGGTCGTGTACGCCTGCAAGGCGTTCGACGCCCAGGCGGCGGTGGCGTTCACGCGCGACGTCTTCTCCATGGACGGAGAGATCGTCTCCCTGGCGTTCTGAACCGGCCGGGCCGGCAGGCATGACCGGGGCCGACGGGACGGCATCCGAGGCGGGTCCGGATCGGGGTGCCGTGCTGCGCTCGGTCGGGCTCAAGGTCGTGTCGACCGGGCTGTTCGCGGTCATGGGCGCGCTGATCAAGTGGCTCGGGCCGGAGTACCCGACCGGCCAGATCGTGTTCGTGCGCAGCCTGTTCGCGCTGATCCCGGTGCTGGTGCTGCTGCGGGCGGCCGGCGGGTGGAGCGTGCTGCGCACGGCGCGGCCGTTCAGCCACCTGGGCCGGTCGCTGGCCGGCGTGACGGCGATGTTCTGCCGGTTCACGGCGTTGACGCTGATCCCGCTGGCGACCGCCACGGCGATCACCTTCGCCGCACCGCTGATCACCACGGCGCTGGCCGCCTGGCTGCTCGGCGAGACGGTGCGGCGCTCGCGCTGGACGGCGGTGACGGTCGGCTTCCTGGGCGTGCTGCTGATGCTGCAGCCGGCGGTGATGCGCGGCCTCGACCCCAAGGTGGTGGACGATACCTACGTGCTCGGTGCCGGCGCGGCGCTGCTCGGCGCCCTGTTCATGGCGATCGCCATGATCCAGATCCGCCGGATGACGGCGACCGAGCCCAGCATCACCATCGTGTTCTATTTCTCGGCCACCTGCACCGTGGTCGGGGCGGCGACGCTGCCGTTCGCCGCGGTCGTGCCCGACCTGACGGACGGTGCCGCGATGGTGGCCATCGGCGTGCTCGGCGGGCTGGCCCAGGTGACGCTGACCGCTTCGTACCGCCACGCCGGCGCCTCACTGATCGCGCCGTTCGAGTACACCGCGCTGCTGTGGGCATTCGCGATCGGCTACGTCGCGTTCGGCGAGGTGCCGGAGCCGGTGGTGCTGACCGGTGCCGCATTCGTGGTCGCCGCCGGCGTGTTCATTCTCTACCGCGAGCACCGCCTGGGCCTTGAACGCGCCCGCCAGCGCCGGCCGGAGCCGCCGATCTAGCCGTTCGTGCGCGCCAGCGCCGCCATCACCTGATGGTCGGCGCCCCCCATGCCCTGCATCCAGCCGGGCACCAGCGTGCCCTGCCTGAAGGAGCCCGGATGGACCGGCCGTTGCAACGGGCCGGGTTGCCCCGTCGGCTTGCTTTCACCAGCGCGAAGGCATTCCAAAATCTCAACGAACGTCCTATATTTATTACGGTATTAGTTCGTTGCATGAGAGCCGAGCAGCCCTTGGCGGAGCCAAGCCAGCCCCGGACGGCAGCCTCGGTCGTGTCCGCTTTAACCGCCGATGAGTGGGTTGATGGCCAAGTTCTCCGAACATGAGTTTCGGCACTGGGAACAGAGCCGCATGCAGCGATCGGATCGCGCCGCAAACCGCGACAGAATCGGGCTTGCAGCGGTGGTCATCGTCGTCAGCTGCTTTGTGGCGTGGGTTCTGCTCTCGGAGGGCGAGGCGCCGACCGGGATTGGTGTGGCAGTTCTGCTCGTTGGCGTGGTAGGCGCGCTGGTTGCATTGAAGTTGCTGGATGTCTGGTACCGGGCGGCCGTAAATGCCCGGCGGATTTCCGAGGATCTGCGCGAGGACAAAGCGCTGGCCGCCGATCTTGAGGAAGCAGTTCTCCAACGCCGGAAGGCGATACGATCCAGTGTCGATCATGATTCCTATCTCGGTTCATAATAGTAATGAGTCCGGAGGAGGAAGGGCTTTGGGCGCTGATCGGAGTTGAGAAGGGTGATTGGAAGTCCGTTGCGAATCTGACGGCATGGATTGCTCGGGATTTGGACCGTATCGAACGGGACCTTGGGCCGCCGCTGCGGAGCTGGATTAAAGGTCTTCAGCTGGTTGGGGCCCTTGTCGTTTTCTTTGGCACGGTGTGGACAACGCCGCCAGTTGCTTTGCCATCCCTGGCATTGGCTTTCGCATCAGCGGCCCTCGTCGTATGGACGGCACTTGAGCTAGCCGACTATGAAACAACGATTGAAGCTGACGGCAGAACGGCGATGGCGTCGGCATCAGCTCAATCCAATTGCCCGTTTGATCGCACCGGCGGGCTTTCAGGACGCAGGATCCGGTTCCGCGTCGCCGCCGGGTCCCTTGCCGTCGGGGACGGACAATGACGAGCATTGAACCGGCGCCGCCCGGCGGGTAGTCGTCGGGGGGCGCAACGGAGACGAGGCGCGGCGCGGGGACCGTCGCAGGACGGCACTATCGGCGGCACGACCCGCAAGGAGGAACACGCGATGAACGGCATTCCGGTCATCAACGGGCGCACGGGCGATTGGGAGATGGTCATCGGGCTGGAGGTACATGCCCAGGTCATCTCCGAGGCGAAGCTGTTCTCGGGCGCGGCGACCCGGTTCGGGGCCGAGCCGAACAGCCAGGTCAGCACCGTCGACGCCGGCTTTCCGGGGATGCTGCCGGTGATCAACGACCACTGCGTGGCCCAGGCGGTGCGCACCGGCCTCGGGTTGCGCGCGGAGATCAACAAGTATTCCGTGTTCGACCGGAAGAACTATTTCTATCCGGACCTGCCGGCCGGGTACCAGATCAGCCAGTACAAGCAGCCCATCGTCGGCAAGGGCCAGATCATCCTGGACCTGCCCGACGGGGGCATGCGCACCGTCGGCATCACCCGGCTGCACCTGGAGCAGGACGCCGGCAAGAGCCTGCACGACCAGCACCCGTCGCAGACCTATGTCGACCTCAACCGGGCCGGCGTGGCGCTGATGGAGATCGTGTCCGAGCCCGACCTGCGCGGGCCGGAGGACGCCGCCGCGTACCTGCGCAAGCTGCGCTCGATCCTGCGCTATCTGGGCACCTGCGACGGCAACATGGAGGAGGGCTCGCTGCGCTGCGACGTCAACGTGTCGGTGCGCCGGGTCGGCGACAACGCGTTCGGCACGCGCTGCGAGGTCAAGAACGTCAACTCGATCCGCGCCGTCGTGCAGGCCATCGAGTACGAGGCGCAGCGCCAGGTCGACCTGCTGGAGGACGGCGGCAGGGTGGACCAGGAGACCCGGTTGTGGGATCCGTCCCGGCAGTTGACCCGGTCCATGCGGTCGAAGGAGGAGGCGCACGACTACCGGTACTTCCCCGACCCGGACCTGCTGCCGCTGGAGATCGAGGACGACTTCATCGAGACGATCCGCGCCAGCCTGCCGGAGCTGCCCGACGAGAAGAAGTTGCGGTTTATCGACCACTACGGCCTGTCGGTCTACGATGCCGGCGTGCTGGTCGCGGAGAAGGCGCGCGCCGACTTCTACGAGTCGGTGGTCAAGGGCGGCCTCAAGCGCGACCCGAAGACGGCGGCGAACTGGGTGATCACCGAGCTGCTCGGCGCGCTGAACCGGGGCGGGCACGACATCGACGCCAGCCCGGTGACCGCGGCGCAGCTCGGCGGCCTGCTCGACCTGATGGCCGACGACACCATCTCCGGCCGCATCGCCAAGGACGTGTTCGCCGAGATGTTCGAGACCGGACAGGACGCCGACGCCATCGTCGAGGAGAAGGGCCTGCGCCAGGTCACCGACACCGGCGCCATCGCCGGCATCATCGACCAGGTTCTCGCCGAGCAGGCCGGGAAGGTGGCGGAGTACAGGTCCGGCAAGGAGAAGCTGTTCGGGTTCTTTGTCGGTCAGGTCATGAAGAAGACCCAGGGCAAGGCCAACCCGGCGATGGTGAACGAGCTCCTGAAGGAGCGGCTGTCGACATGAACCATCCCGGAGCGCCCGCCGCGGCGGCGCCCCTGGCGGATGCCGCCAGTCCGGACATCCGTTGGGCCGAACGGGGCGACGCTCACCCCGCCCTGGCCAGGCGCTGTTCGGCCACGGCGGGTTCGCCGTAGACGTAGGTGCGGGTCAGCGGCACCGCGTCGATGCGCTTGGCCATCTGCATCTGGAAGACCATCTGCCCGCCGTGGCGGAAGCTCAGCTCGCAGCCGGCGAGGTAGAATTCCCACATCCGGCAGAACCGCTCGTCGTAGAGCGCGCGCGCCGTGTCGCGGTTGGCCATGAACCGGTGCCGCCACTCGCGCAGCGTCTTGGCGTAGTGCAGCCGCAGGATCTCGACGTCGGTGATCCACAGCTCGCGCTTTTCCACGATCGGCACCACCTCCGACAGCGCCGGGGAATAGCCGCCGGGAAAGATGTACTTGCGCAGCCACGCATTGGTCATGCCCGGCCCGTCCATGCGGCCGATGGAGTGGAGCAGGGCCACCCCGTCGTCGGTCAGCAGCCCGGCGACCTTGGCGAAGAAGGCGTCGTAGTACGGCACGCCGACATGCTCGAACATGCCGACGGAGACGATCCGGTCGAACCGGCCGGTCACCTCCCGATAGTCCATCAGCTCGAAGCGGACCCGGTCGGCCAGCCCGGCCTCCATGGCGCGACGCCGGCTGACGGCGTGCTGCTCCTCCGAGAGGGTCACGCCGAGCACCTCCACGTCGGCCTGCCGTGCCAGTTCCAGCGCCAGGCCGCCCCAGCCGGAGCCGATGTCGAGCACCCGCTGGCCCGGCTCGAGCAGCAACTTGGCGGCGATGTGGTGCTTCTTGGCGCTCTGGGCCTGCTCCAGCGTCATGCCCGGCTCGGCGAAATAGGCGCACGAGTACTGGCGATCGGAATCCAGGAACAGGGAGTACAGGGCGTCCGACAGGTCGTAATGGTGCTGCACGTTGCGCCGCGCCAGGCCCAGCGGATTGCGCTGCTGGTACAGGCGCAGCAGCCGGCCGGCCACGCGGCGCAGGGTACCGAACGGCTGGCCCTCCTCGCGCGTGCCGACGGCGACCATCAGGATGTCGAGGAAATCGTACAGGCGGCCGTCGTCCACCGTCAGCCGCCCGTCCATGTACGCCTCGCCGATCGCGAGCCGCGGATTGAGAAAGATGTCCCGCGACACCGAAGCGTCGTGCAGCCGCACCGTGACCGGCGGACGCCCGTCCGGTGTCCCGAGATCGTGCCGGTTGCCCTTGTGATCGATCAGAGTGATCCGGCCGGACCGGACGATCCGGCGCAGCAGGCGGGTCAACAGCATCCGGTCCCTCCCATGGCCTGATGCGCAGCAGAATTCGCCGCGCGCGCCAATTGGCCGCAGGCGGCGACGCGGACGGTGGCGGAATTACACCATCGTCACGCAATGCCACGCAATACGAACCAACACTCGAAGGGACCTTGATGTTCAACCCGTCGGGCCGATCTCCTCGTGCTCCGGGGCGGCACCGGGCTCGAACGCGGCACCGGACTCGTCGCGCTCGATCGGCGCAAACGGCTCGGCCGGCTCGGCCTCCAGCTCCTGGCCGGCGACCATGCCGCCACGCTGGGCCTGCAGCTCGGCCTCCTCCTTGGTGCGGGCCACGTTGACGGTGACGGTGACCTCGACCTCCGGGTGCAGCTGGATGCGCAGCTCGAACAGCCCCAGGCTCTTGATCGGCCGATCGATCTGGACCTGGTTGCGGTCCACGGTGTAGCCGGCCTCGGTCAGCGCCTGCGCCACGTCGCGGGCCGAGACCGAGCCGTACAGCTGCCCGCCCTCGCCGGCCTGGCGCAGCACGACCACCGCGACGTTCTCCATCTTAGCGGCGGCAGCCTCCGCATCGCTGCGGCGGTGCAGGTTGACCGTCTCGAGCTGGGCGCGCTGCTTTTCGAAATAGGCCAGGTTGTCCTTGTTGGCGCGCAGAGCCTTGCGTTGCGGCAGCAGATAGTTGCGCGCATAGCCCGGCTTTACGCGGACGACGTCGCCCATCTGGCCGAGGTGCGCGATTCGTTCGAGCAGGATGACATCCATCCCCTAGTCCTCCCGGTCGGCGCCGGCCAGCGCACGGCGGCGCCAGCCGGTCCACTGTTCGACGATGCCGAGCCCGGCCACGAACAGCACCGGCCAGCTCAGCAGGAACGATACATAAACGAGCGCCAGCACGATCGGCTTTGCGGGCCGTCCGCGCAGTACGGCGTGCACCACGGCCAGGCCGGCGAACACGAACGCCAGGCCCAGCGCCATCGCCACGGTGACCGCGATCAGCCCGACATCGCCGCCGAGCATGGCGGCGGCCAGGGTCGCGGCGACGAATGCCAGCCCCGCCCACTCCGGCAGCTCGACCTCGGCCATGCGCACGCCGGGGCGCAGGTTGCGGCCGAACCGCGCCAGCACCCCCTGCGCCAGCGCCGCATTGATGACCATCATCAGCAGCCACGACGCGACCACCATACCCGGCGCCAGCCGGGCCAAGCCGGCCATGTCGGCGCCCTGCCAGCCCGCCGCGAGCTCCGCAGGCATGGCCGCAAGCGCGTCGACGAACGCCTGCTCGACCGCACCCTGCACCCCGCCCTCGGCACCGGCCAGCAGCGCCACGGCAATCAGAAAGCCGGACAGCCCATAGCCGGCCAGCCAGAGCAGCAGCCGGCCGGGCGGATACCAGTCCAGCCGGCCGCCGGCGCCCTGGCGGGCCAGCAGCGCGTGCCGGGTAAACAGCACCACGGGCAGCGCGTACACCAGCACGAACAGCAGTGCCGCGATCAGCCCGCCCGACAGCAGCGCGGCGGCCAGAGCCCCGGCGACGCCGGCGATGACGGCACCGGTCAGGCCCAGCCCCAGGCCGGCCAGGAACAGCGGCAGCGGCGCCAGGTAGGCAAAGATGACGGCGCCGAGCGCGCCGGTCAGCGGCAGCGACAGGAACGTCAGCGCGGCGAGCACGCCGGCACCGGCGGCGGCAAGGATCGCGTTGGTCATCCTGCTTCTCCCGGCCGGCCGCGCCGGTCGCCGCCTACTTGACGATGTACGGCAGCAGCGCCAGGAACCGGGCCCGCTTGATGGCCCGCGCCAGCTCGCGCTGCTTCTTCGTGGACACGGCCGTGATCCGGCTCGGCACGATCTTTCCGCGCTCGGACACGAACCGGCCCATCAACTTGATGTCCTTGTAATCGATGGTGGGCGCGTTGGCGCCGGAGAACGGACAGGTCTTGCGCCGCCGGAAGAACGGGCGGCGCGGAGCGGCAGCGGCCATGGTCAGGCTCCCTCGGCTTGTGCAGCGGGCTCTCGCTCGCCCCGGTCGCGGTCGCGGTCACCGCGCTCGCCCCGATCGCGGTCGCCCCGGTCGCCCCGGTCGCCCCGGTCGCGGTCACGGTCGCCCCGGTCGCGGTCGCCGCGTTCACCGCGCTCGCCGCGCTCACGGCCGCCGCGGCCGCCGCGGCCGGTGTCGCGGGTGGCGCGCGCCTGCATCATCACGGAAGGCCCTTCCTCGAGCGTCTCGACGCGCAGGGTAAGGTGGCGCAGCACGTCCTCGTGCAGCCGCATGCGCCGCTCCATTTCGGCGACGGCGTCGTACGGCGAGTCGAGGTTCAGGAGGATGTAGTGGCCCTTCCGGTTCTTCTTGATCCGGTAGGCAAGGCTTTTCAGGCCCCAGTACTCGGTCTTGGCGACGCGGCCGCCGTTCTCGCTGATGACGGAGGCGAACTGATTCGTCAGGGACTCGATCTGGCCCGACGGCACGTCCTGGCGCGCGATGAACACGCACTCGTAGTTCGGCATATGGCACTCCTTACGGCTCTTTCGCGGCACGGCGCTGTTCCGGGCGCGCACGTTCGGCCCGGCCAGCCGCCCGCGCCTGGCCGGCCGTATGCACGGCCGGCAAGGAGCGATTTTTCGCTGAGGTGGGCCAATATAGTCGCTCGGATTCGAGAGTCCAGGCGGAATCCGCCCTTTTGCCCCGTCCGTACGTCGTCCTGCTGCCCGCGAAACGGGATTGCCGCACCGCGGCATATCGGGCACGGCGTGCACAAATCGGTGCGCGAATGGCAGCCATCGCGGTGCAGCGCTTGACTTGCACCGCCGGATTTCTATCACTGGCTCGAAATTTCGCGGAACTGCAACAATGGGCGGGTAATGATTCGAGCGTTCATCTTCCCTGGCCAGGGCAGCCAGGCCGTCGGCATGGGCAGGGAGCTGGCCGACTCCTCCCCGGTGGCGCGCGCAGTGTTCGAGGAGGTGGACGACGCGCTCGGCCAGAACCTCTCGCACCTGATGTTCGAAGGCGAGATCGGTCAGCTCACACTGACGGAGAACGCCCAGCCGGCGCTGATGTCGGTCTCGGTCGCGGCGCTGAGGCTGCTGCTCGACCGCTCGGGGCACACGCTGCCCGAGCTGGCGAAGTATGTCGCCGGCCACAGTCTCGGAGAGTATTCCGCCCTGGCCGCTGCCGGTTCGATCAGCGTGACCGATGCCGCCCGGCTGCTGCGCCGCCGCGGCCAGGCCATGCAGAAGGCCGTGCCGGTCGGCGTCGGCGCCATGGCGGCGCTGATGGGGCTGGAGCTCGATGCCGTGCAGGAGGTGGCCGCGGAGGCCGCCCGCGCCGGCGTGTGCGCCGCCGCCAACGACAACGCGCCCGGTCAGGTCGTGGTCAGCGGCCATCGCGCCGCGGTCGAGGGCGCGGTGGCGCTGGCGGTGGAGCGCGGTGCCAAGCGCAGCGTCATGCTCCCGGTCAGCGCACCGTTCCATTGCCCGCTGATGAGCCCGGCCGCCGAGGCGATGCGGGAGGCTCTGAACGAAATCGACATCTGGGAGCCGATCGTGCCGGTGGTCGCCAACGTCACGGCGCGCCCGGTGCGCGATCCGGCGGATATCCGCCGCCTGCTCGTCGAGCAGGTCACGGGCTCGGTGCGCTGGCGGGAAAGCGTGCTATACATGCGCGACCAGGGCGTCGGCGAGCTGGTCGAGATCGGCGCCGGCAAGGTGCTGAGCGGCCTGGCGCGGCGCATCGACCGCCACCTCAAGGCGCTGTCGATCAACACGCCCGACGACATGGACGTGTTCCTTCGCAAGTTCGAGTCCTGAACGGGTCCGACTTTCCAATGTTCGATCTGAGTGGCAAGGCCGCCCTGGTTACGGGCGCGTCGGGGGACATCGGCCGTGCGATCGCGGTGGCGCTGCACCGGCAGGGTGCGGCGGTGGCGCTGTCGGGCACGCGGCGCGAACGGCTCGAGGCGCTCGCCGCCGAGCTCGGGGAGCGCACGGCGGTGGCGCCGGGCGACCTCGCCGACCCGGCGGCGCCGGACGCCATCGTCAAGGCGGCGGAGGCGGCGGTGGGCCCGGTCGACGTGCTGGTCAACAACGCCGGGCTGACGCGCGACAACCTGGCCCTGCGCATGAAGGACGCGGAGTTCGAGGAGGTGCTTCAGGTCAACCTGATGGCCGCCTTCCGGCTGATCCGCGCCGTCATGAAGGGCATGATGAAGCGGCGTGCGGGCCGTATCGTCAACGTCAGCTCGGTGGTCGCCCATGTCGGCAATCCGGGCCAGGCCAACTACACGGCCAGCAAGGCCGGGCTGGCCGGCATGAGCCGTTCGCTGGCGGCCGAACTGGCCCCGCGCGGCGTCACCGTGAACTGCGTGGCACCCGGGTTCGTGACCAGCGCCATGACCGAAGGCCTCGACGAGCCGCGCCGGGCGCGCCTGCTGGCGATGATTCCCCTGGGCCGCATGGGCGACCCGGCGGACGTGGCCGCGGCTGTGGCCTACCTGGCCAGTGACGAGGCGTCGTACGTCACCGGTCAAACGTTGCATATCAATGGCGGAATGGCCATGTTCTGACACCTTGCCGGTCCCGGGGTCACGTTGGTGTCACCGGGCGGCTGGCAACGCCGGGTGAGGTGTGTTATGTGACCGCGGGTTTCGCCCGTGGTGCGCCCCCTGCGGGGACACCCGCAGCCTGATGATCTTCCCTAAACTCGAAGACCTTGAGAAGGCCAGAAGCAATGAACGACAACATCGCCGAGCGCGTCAAAAAGATCGTCGTCGAGCACCTCGGCGTCGACGAGTCCAAGGTCACCGAATCCGCCAGCTTCATCGACGATCTGGGGGCCGACAGCCTGGACACGGTTGAATTGGTCATGGCCTTCGAGGAGGAGTTCGGGTGCGAGATTCCCGACGACGCGGCGGAAAAGATCCTCACCGTGAAGGACGCCATCGAGTTCATCCGCCAGCATACTGCGGCGTGAGCATGGCCGTACCGTCGTCGCGCCGCCTCGGGTGGCCGTCGGGGAGGATCATGAACCGGGGAATAGCATGCGTCGTGTCGTGATAACCGGCCTGGGCCTGGTCACGCCGCTCGGGGTCGGTGTCAGGACCAATTGGGAGCGCCTGATCAACGGCGAATCCGGCATTACCGCCATTGAGTCGTTCGACGTCTCCGATCTGCCGTCCAAGATTGCCGGCCAGGTGCCGCTCGGCAGCCGTGCGGACGGGCGATTCAATGCCGACGAGTTCGTGCCGCCGAAGGACCAGCGCAAGAACGACCGGTTCATCGTCTATGCGCTCGCCGCCACCAAAGAGGCGGTCGAGGATGCCGGCTGGATGCCCAGCGACGAGGAGTCGCTGGAGCGCACCGGCACGATGATCGGCTCGGGCATCGGCGGGCTGCAGAGCATCTGCGATGGGGCGGTCACGCTTGCCGAACGGGGTCCGCGGCGCATCTCGCCGTTCTTCATTCCGGCGAGCCTGATCAACCTGGCCTCGGGTCAAGTGTCCATCCAGTACGGCTTCAAGGGGCCGAACCATGCCGTCGTGACGGCGTGCTCGACCGGCGCGCACGCCGTCGGCGACGCGGCCCGCCTGATCGCCTTCGACGACGCCGACGTGATGGTCGCCGGCGGCGCCGAGGCCGCGGTCAACCGGCTGGGCATCGCCGGGTTCTGCGCGGCGCGGGCGCTGTCCACCAGCTATAACGACACGCCGACGCAGGCCTCCCGGCCGTACGACCGGGGCCGGGACGGCTTCGTGATGAGCGAGGGGGCCGGCATCCTGGTGCTGGAAGAGCTGGAGCACGCGAAGCGGCGCGGCGCCCGAATCTATGGCGAGGTGGTCGGCTACGGCCTGTCCGGGGACGCGTTCCATGTCACCGCACCGGCGGAGGACGGCTCCGGCGGCTTCCGGTCCATGCGCGCCGCGCTGAAGCGGGCCGGCATGAACCCGGAGGAGATCGATTACGTCAACGCCCACGGCACCTCCACGCCGGTGGGCGACGAGATCGAGCTCGGCGCCGTCAAGCGCCTGTTCGGTCCGGCGCTGGACGGCATGTCGATGTCGGCGACCAAGTCGTCGATCGGGCACCTGCTTGGCGCGGCCGGGTCGGTCGAGGCGATCTACTGCATTCAAGCGCTCAATCACGGCGTCGTGCCGCCCACGCTCAACCTGCACGACCCGTCCGAGGCGTGCGCGGGCGTCGACCTGGTGCCGCACACGGCCAAGGAGCGGCGCGTCCGCGCGGCGCTGTCCAACAGCTTCGGCTTTGGCGGCACCAATGCGACGCTGATCTTCCGGGAGTACGCCTGAGGGTGTGGCTGCGCGCGCTGGCCCGGCTGTTCGCCGCGGCGGCGCTGGTCGCGGTGCTCGCCGCGGCCGGCGCGGGCTGGTTCGTCTGGACGTTCCGTGCGCCCGGGCCGCTCGAGTCCGAGGTGCTCGTCGAGGTGCCGCGCGGGGCGGGCCTGCACGGCATCGCCGACCGGCTGGCCGAGGCCGGCGTCATCGACGATCCGCGCCTGTTCGCCTTCGGCGTCTGGCTGTACGGCCGTGCCGACGAGCTGCGCGCCGGGGAGTACGCGTTCCCGGCCGGGGTCAGCGCCGAGGGGGCCATGGCCCTGCTGGTGGAGGGGCGTACGGTCAGCCACGCGCTGACCGTCCCGGAGGGCCTGACGTCCGCGGAGATCGTCGCCCTGCTGCGCGAGGACGACCGACTGACCGGGGAGATCGCCGAGGTTCCGCCGGAGGGCGCGCTGCTGCCCGAGACCTACCATTTCCGTCGGGGCGACGCGCGCGCGGACCTGCTGGAGCGCATGGTCGCCGCCATGGACGACGCGGTTGCCGCGCTGTGGGAAGAGCGCGAGGAGGGCCTGCCGCTGGCGACGCCGGAGGAGGCCGTCGTGCTCGCCTCGATCATCGAGAAGGAGACCGGCGTCCCCGGCGAGCGGCCGACCGTCGCCAGCGTGTTCATCAACCGGCTTGAGCGGGGCATGCCGCTGCAGTCCGACCCGACGGTGATCTACGCCCTGACGCAGGGCGCCGGGCCGCTCGGCCGGCCGCTGCTGCGCAGCGACATCGAGCAGACCGAGTCGCCCTACAACACGTACCGCACAGGCGGCCTGCCGCCGGGACCGATCGCCAACCCGGGGCGCGCCGCCATCGCCGCGGCGCTCGGCCCGGCCGAGACCGAGTACCTGTACTTCGTCGCCGACGGCACCGGCGGTCACGCGTTCGCCCGTACGCTCGAGGAGCACCAGCAGAACGTATGGCAGTGGCGCCGCATCCGCGATCAGCAGGGGCAGGCGCAGGGCGGCGAAGACTAGCGGATTTCCTCTTGCATTCGGGTGACGGCTGCATAGATTGGCGGGTTCATGGTTTTGTGACGATGGACCGCTCAGGAGGAGGATTGGCGCGATGACGTACGGACTGCGGGCTGGCATTACGCGGCTTCGCGGCGTCGAATCGCTCCGGGTGCCGGCCTTTGCGCCGGTGGCACCCGACGCTGCCAATCATTACCGGTCCCGACTGTTGCGCGGCGCCTTCCAGGTCGTGCCATAAACGCCGCCGCCGCGGCGGCGATCCCCCACCTTCCCACCATTCCTGTTCCATGATCCGGCAGCATGCGGGCCCCCTGGGCCCCGCGGGAACGGCTGCCGCGGGAGGGTTCCCGGCGTGATCCAGATGTTTGACAACGCCGCCGCCATGGTCGCGGCGCTCGAGCCGGATGTCCCGGTCTATTGCCTGCGTCCTCACGTTCTGCGCGAGACGGCGCGTCGCTTTACGGCGGCATTCCCCGGCGACGTGCTGTACGCGGTGAAATGCAACGACGATCCGCGCGTGCTGCAGGCGCTGCACGAGGGCGGCGTACGCCGGTTCGAGGTCGCCTCGCTGCACGAGGTGGCGGCGCTGCATGCCCGCTTCGCGGAGTCCGACTGCGCGTTCATGCACCCGGTCAAGAGCCGCCGCGCCATCGCCGAGGCCTATCACCGCTATGGCGTGCGCACCTTTGCCCTGGACCATGCCGACGAGCTGGCGAAGTTGAAGGCCGCCACGGACGGGGGCGCGGACCTGACCCTGGTGGTCCGCCTGGACGTGCCGCAGACCGGGGCGCTGCACCCGCTCGGCGGCAAGTTCGGCGCCTCGCCGGAGGAGGCGGTCGCGCTGCTGCGCGCGGCGGCGGCGCCGGGGCGGCGGCTCGGGCTGACCTTCCATGTCGGCTCGCAGTGCCTGACTCCGGGCGCGTTTCGCGGAGCCATCGCTTTGGCCGGCCGGGTGCAGGCGCAGGCCGGGGTCGGGCTCGACCTGCTCGACGTGGGCGGCGGCTTCCCTGCCGCTTATGTCGGGGTCGACCCGCCGGCGCCGGCGGCCTATATGGCGGAGATCCGCGGGGCGGTGGCGGCGCAGGGCCTGCCGCCCGCGTGCCGGCTGGCGTGCGAGCCGGGGCGGGCGCTGGTTGCCGAAGGCTGCTCCGTGGTCGTGCGCGTGGAACTGCGCCGCGGCGATGCGCTGTACCTCAACGACGGAATCTATGGCAGCCTGTACGACATGAAGCACCAGGGCCTGCGTTTTCCCATGCGGCTGGTTCGCCCCGGCCGGACGGCGAGCCCGCGCCTGAGGGCGTTCCGTCTGTTCGGACCGACCTGCGATTCGGCCGACAGCCTGCCCGATCCGGTCTGGCTGCCTGAGGACGTGGGCGAGGACGATTGGATCGAGATCGGGCAGATCGGCGCCTATGCCCACGTGCTGCGCACCCGCTTCAACGGCTTTTATCCGGACATGACCGTGGCGGTGCGCGACGGCGCTTTCCGGCCCGATGCGGAGGCGGCCCACGGCATGCCGGGCCAGGGCGACCGGGTGGAGAGAGTGGCGGCATGAGCGAACTGGCCGGCAGGGCATTCCTGGTCTCCGGGGCGAGCCGCGGCATCGGCATGGCGACGGCGCGGGCCCTGTCGGCCGCGGGCGCCGCCGTGGCGCTGACGGCGCGCAGCCTGGAGCCGTGCGAACGCGAGGCGGCGGCGATCCGCAAGGCGGGCGGCCGGGCCGTGGCGCTGCGTTGCGATGTGTCCGACTACAAGACGGTGGACGTTGTGATCGACCGGATCGTCCGGTCGCTCGGCCGGCTCGACGGCGTGATCAACAATGCCGGCGTTGTCGACCCGATCACGCATATTACCGAGGCCGACCCGGAGGCCTGGGCGCGCAACGTGCACATCAACCTGGTCGGGCCGTTCAACGTGGTGCGGGCCGCCGTCGATCCGCTGCGCGACAGCGGCGCCGGGATCATCGTGAACGTGTCCAGCGGCGCCGCGCACCGGCCTCTGGAGGGCTGGAGCGCCTATTGCGCGGCCAAGGCGGGGCTGGCCATGCTGACCCGGTCGCTGGCGCTGGAGCTGGGCGGCACCGGCATCCGCGTGATCGGCTTCCGGCCCGGCGTGGTCGATACCGACATGCAGGTGCGGATCCGCGCCTCGGGCATGAACGAGGTCGCGCGCCTGCCGCGGGACAGCCTGCTGCCGCCCGAGGAGCCGGCGCGCGCCATCGTCTGGCTGTGCAGCACGGCCGCCCTCGACCTGGACGGCCGCGAGGTCGACATCCGCGATCCCGAGTTCCGGCGGCGGGTCGGCTTGACGGCCTGAGCGGCAGCCTGGACCTATCCGGGCGCGGCGGACAGGGCAATGCGCTCGCCCGTCACCGTGCAGCCGGCGGCCGCCAGCGGCACGAGGCCGCCGGCCAAGTCGTCGGGCAGCGGGTGCATCGCGGGGTCTTCGCCGGGATAGGCCGTGCCGCGCAGGCGGGTGCGCATCGGGCCGGGGTCGACCAGGTTGACGCGGACGGGAGAGCTGACCGTTTCGGCGGCGTACAGGCGGGCCAGCGACTCGATGCCGGCCTTGCTGACGGCATAGGCGTTCCAGAACGCCTTGGGCGCATGTCCGGCCGCGCAGGTCACGAAAATCGCCCGGCCGGCGTCGGAGGCGCGCAGCAGCGGGTCGAGCGACCGGATCAGCCGGTAGTTGGCCGTCAGGTTGACGTCGATGACCCGCTGCCAAAGTTTGGCGTCGCTGTGCGCCACCGGCCCCAGCGCGCCGAGCATGGCGGCATTGGCGACGACCGCGTCCAGCCGCCCGAAGCGCTGATAGAGCGACGCGCCCAGCACGTTGATCTGGTCGAGTTCGGCGAGGTCCAGCGGCACCAGCGTGGCCGGCTCGTGGCCGGCGCCGCGGATGGCGTCGTCCACCTCCTCCAGCCCGCCGACGGTGCGTGCGGTCAGCACGACATGCGCACCCTCCGCTGCAAAGCGCTTCGCCACGGCCGCCCCCAACCCGCGCGAGGCGCCGGTGATCAGGGCGATGCGGCCGGCCAGATCAGGCATGTCCGGTGTCCCTCCAGCGGATGGTCATTTGAATGGCATTTTCAGGAAGGTAATAATACCCACAAAACCAATAGCAAACAGATAAATACTTAGATCCGGTATCACAATAGTCAAGCCAGGATCGATTATTGTAAACATCAAAAGAATAAATGTCGGCAGGGCGGAGCCGCTCAAGGCAATGTTGATCAGGTCGTAATGTTTCCGGCGGATCCTGGCAACTAAAATTGCATACCCAGTATATAATATCGTACTCACAAATATCCATAATGCCAGCTCGTCTCTGGAGCGCGGCAGTATGCCTATGACATAATCCATTTAAGGCCGTGTATGTACATCAATCCCGAGCCTCAAGTGCTACGTCTGTCTCTCACCCATTGAATGAAAAAATACAGGAAAATTCCCGCCACAGCGGAACATGCCATGATTGCCGCTCCATGGGGGGCCGTATCGGACACGAACAGGCCGGCCACCGTCGCTGCAATCGTTCCTGCGCCAATCGGCGGCCCCATCGCCTCGGATGCGCCGACGATAGCGTTCCTGGGCGTCAAACGGCGCACCATTTCGGAGCCGTCGCCTTTCTGGTCCTGCCGCTCGCACGTCCGAACGCGAGGGAGAGACGCCGGGGCACGGTATGAAAAATAATACTTCACGAGCATTCCATTCCCAAATACTCGCCCGGCAGGTTCACCCAGCGAAAGTAGCGTGCCGGAACGCGGCCTTTCAAATCTTGTGTCCTGCTCATCCCACCGGCTCCGCCAGGAACGACAGCTCCGGCTGGCGGACGGCCTCCTCGCGGTCGGGCAGGGCGGTGGGATACTCGCCGGTGAAGCAGGCGTCGCAGAACTGCGGGTCGCGGTTGTTGCGGCCCGGCTCGCCCATGGCACGGTACAGGCCGTCGATGGAGATGAAGGCAAGGCTGTCCGCGCCGATCAGCTCGGCCATGCGCTTGATGGAGTAATTGTGCGCCAGCAGCTTGCTCTCCTCCGGCGTGTCGATGCCGTAGAAGCAGGCGTGCATGGTCGGCGGGCTGGAGATGCGCATGTGCACCTCGGCGGCGCCCGCGGTGCGCACCATCTGGACGATCTTTTTCGATGTGGTGCCGCGCACGATGCTGTCGTCGACCAGGATGACCCGCTTGCCGCGGATCAGGCTCTGGTTGGCGTTGTGCTTCAGCTTTACGCCCAGGTTGCGGATATGGTCGGTCGGCTCAATGAAGGTGCGGCCGACATAGTGGTTGCGGATGATGCCGAGCTCGAACGGGATGCGGCTCTCCGCGGCATAGCCGATGGCGGCCGGCACGCCGCTGTCCGGCACCGGGATGACCACGTCGGCCGGGACCGGCGCCTCGCGCGCCAGCTCCGCGCCGATGTGCTTGCGCGCCTCGTACACCGAGGTGCCCTCCACGACGCTGTCGGGCCGGGCAAAGTAGATGTACTCAAAGATGCAGAACCGCCGGCGGGTCGTCTGGAACGGCCGAATGCTGAGGATGCCCGAGGCGTCCAGGATGACCATCTCGCCCGGCTGCACGTCCCGCACGTAGTCCGCACCGATGATGTCGAGCGCACAGGTCTCCGACGCCAGGATGTGCGCCTTGCCGAGCCGGCCCAGCACGAGGGGGCGCACCCCCAGCGGGTCGCGCACGCCGATCACGCAGTGCGGCGCCAGCGCCACCACCGAGTAGGCACCCTCCACCTGGCGCAGCGCCTCGACCATGCGGTCGATGGGCGGGCCGCCGCGGCTGGTCGCCATCAGGTGGACGATCACCTCGGTATCGGTGGTCGACTGGAACAGGCAGCCGCGGCGTACCAGCATGCGGCGCAGCTGATACGCGTTGGTGAGGTTGCCGTTGTGGCCGATGGCGAAGCCGCCGAACTCGAAGTCGGCGAACAGCGGCTGGACGTTGCGCAGCAGGGTGTTGCCGGTGGTGGAATACCGGTTGTGGCCGACCGCGGCGTGGCCGGGCAGGGACTCGATCACCGGCGGGGCGCTGAAGTTGTCGCCGACGTGGCCCAGCGCGCGGTGGGCGTGGAAATGCTCGCCGTCATAGGTGACGATGCCGGACGCCTCCTGCCCGCGGTGCTGAAGCGCGTGCAATCCCAGCGCGGTGAGTGCCGCCGCTTCGGGATGGCCGTACACCCCGAAAACGCCGCACTCCTCGTGCAGCTTGTCTCCGTCGGCGTCATCCGGGCGGTGGAAGGGGTGCGTCGTCGCCATCGTCCTGTCGTTGCCTTTCCGCTTCGGTCTCAGGGGGATCCGTCCCGCTCGATCAGCTGCTCGATGCCCGAGCTGTCATAGCCGCCCGGGCCGGTGCCCTCCGGCCGCTCGCGGCGCGGCTCCGGCGTGCCCGGCAGTGGCGGGGCCCGCTCGGCGGTGCGCGGCTCCAGCCCGTCCGCGCGCATCTCCTCGGGCACCATCGCCAGCAGCGCACTCGAGCCCCGCTCCACCAGCGGCAGCGAGCGCGCCTCGACCAGCACCTCCGGCTGGTTGTCCCGATCCGGCACCAGCCACAGAAAGAACAGGTAGGCCAGGCAGACCAGCAGCGCGCCGCGCGCCAGGCCGAACAGGAAGCCGAGCGACCGGTCGACCGCGTTCAGCGCCGAGCCGCGCACCGCCTTTGCGATGTAATGGCACAGCGCGGACAGGATGATCAGCGTCAGCAGAAAGATGACCAGGCCCGCCAGCACGTCAGCCAAAAGATCGGTGCTGCCGGGCCCCAGACCAAGGGGCGCGATCAGTCCGTGCACCGACTCGCTGTCCATTGCGTCCTGGAACCAGGGCCGCACCGTCGGCCAGGCGTAGACGGTGGCCAGGGCCGCGCCGACCCAGGCGCCGATCGCCAGCACCTCGCGCACGAACCCGCGCACGAAGGCCAGGACTGCCGAGAGCAGCAGGACGGCGAGCACCACGAGATCGAGGGGATTGACCGGCCAGCTGTCCACGGCCACCGCGGGTGGTTGCGCTCAGCCCCGCATGCGGCGGCCCGCTGGGGCGTCTGCGAACATGGGGCGTAAGTCTTCCAGGTGCGCTATGTCTATCAGACCGATGGCGCCGTTCAAGCCCGCGCTGTCGCCGCTGCCGTCGCGGCGCGCGCGCGGGCGCTCCGGCCGGCGCGGCAGGATCGCCCGCGCGAAGCCCAGCTTGGCCGCCTCCTTGAGGCGCTGGTCGGTCTGGCCGACCGGGCGCACCTCGCCGGACAGGCCGATCTCGCCGAACACCACCGTGTCGTGGGCCACCGGCTCGCCGCTGAGCGACGACAGCAGCGCCGCCGCCACCGCCAGGTCGGCCGCCGGCTCGGCGATCCGCAGGCCGCCGGCGATGTTCAGGTAGACGTCGTTGAGCCCGATGGCGACGCCGCAGCGCGCCTCCAGCACCGCCAGCACCATGGCCAGCCGCGCCGAATCCCAGCCGACGACGGCGCGCCGCGGCGTGCCCAGCGAGGTCGGCGCGACCAGCGCCTGCACCTCGACCAGCACCGGCCGGGTGCCCTCCATGCCGGCGAACACGGCCGCGCCGGACACGTCGCCGCGGCGGTCGGCCAGGAACAGCGCGGACGGGTTGGGCACCTCCGCCAGGCCGGCGTCGGTCATCTCGAACACGCCGATCTCGTCGGTCGGGCCGAACCGGTTCTTGACGGCGCGCAGGATGCGGAACTGGTGGCTGCGCTCGCCCTCGAAGTACAGGACGGTGTCGACCATGTGCTCCAGCACCCGCGGCCCGGCGATGCTGCCGTCCTTGGTCACGTGGCCGACCAGGAACAGGCAGGCGCCGCGGCGCTTGGCGACGCGGATCAGCTCGGCGGCGGAGGCGCGTACCTGGGCGACGGTGCCGGGGGCGCTCTCCAGCGCGTCGACGAACATGGTCTGGATCGAATCGATCACCACCACGGCCGGGCCGTCGCGAGCATCCAGCGTGGCGACGATGTCGCGCACGCCGGTGGCGGCGGCGAGCTGCACGGGCGCGCCGGACAGACCCAGCCGCGTCGCGCGCAGCCGCACCTGCTCGACCGCCTCCTCGCCGGAGACGTACGCGCAGGCGACGCCGGCCTCGGCGGCCAGCCGGCAGGCCACCTGGAGCAACAGCGTGGACTTGCCGATGCCGGGGTCGCCGCCGATCAGCAGCGCCGAGCCCGCGACCAGGCCGCCGCCGCAGACGCGGTCGAACTCGGCGATGCCGGTGGTGCGCCGCGGTGCGTCCGGCGTTGCCATGTCCAGCGGCTGCAGGTCGAGCCGCCGGCCCGGCGCGGCCCCCAGGCCGCGCGGCGGCGCTTCGGCGGCGGCCTCCTCCTCGATGCGGTTCCACTCGCCGCACGCGTCGCAGCGGCCGCTCCACTTCGGATAGACGGCGCCGCAGGACTGGCAGACATAACGGGCGGTCGGGCGGGGCAAGGGGCGTGGACCTCCGTCGCGGTCGCCCAGAATGTCGGCGCTGCGCGGCGCAGGGCAAGAGCACAGTTCCGGGGACACAATACGGAACTCCGGCGCTCCGTTGCGACGGGCCGGGGCGCCGTGGCTGAATTGAGTGATGTTTCCCCGAAACTCCCGGGACCTCGGCCGCTGGAGGCGTTAGCCTCCGAGATAGAAATGCCTTTCCGGCTTCAGGGCGTTGTCGAGCTCGTAGATCAACGGCTCCCCGGTCGGGATCTCCAGGCCCGGGATGTCGTCGTCGGCGATCTCGTCGAGGAACTTGACGAGGCCGCGCAGGCTGTTGCCGTGCGCCGAGATCAGCACCCGGCTGCCCTGCCGGATCGCCGGGGCGATCGCCTCGTCCCAGTAGGGCAGGGTGCGGTCCACGGTGTTCTTGAGGCTCTCGCAGCGCGGCAATTCGGCATCGCTCAGGCCGGCATACCGGCGGTCGCGGCCGGGGAAGCGGGGATCGTCCGGATCGAGCGCGGGCGGGCGGGTGGCATAGCTGCGCCGCCAGGCGTGCACCTGCTCCTGTCCAACCTTCTCCCGCATCTCGTCCTTGTTGAGACCCTGCAGCGCGCCGTAGTGCCGCTCGTTGAGCCGCCAGCTCTTGGCGACGGGCAGCCAGAGCTGGTCCATGACGTCGAGCGCGATGTCGAGCGTGCGCACGCCGCGCCGCAGCAGCGACGTGAAGCACATGTTGAACAGGTAGCCGCCGTCGCGCAGCAGCCGGCCGGCCCGCTCCGCCTCGCCCACTCCGGCCTCCGACAGGCCGACGTCGGTCCAGCCGGTGAACAGGTTGTCCCGGTTCCAGACGCTTTCGCCGTGGCGAAGGAGAACGAGCTGGTGCATCCGCCGACCCCTGCTTTTGCGTCGCGCACGGCGATGCAATGCCGTCCGATCCGACTGCCGCGTAAACGGAGCGGAGCGGCCGACGGTTCCGTCACGGACAGACGGGCCGGGCGGTCGACGGATGGGTCCGCCGAAGACCCACAGGAAGCATGCGCGGGTCGAAGCTCTGGCGTTCTCAAATTGAGAAACAGGTGGGCACGACAGCGGATCGAGGGTTTCGCATCCGCTGCCAAGATACGCCCTCAGATACGGCACAACAGACCCCAAGGAAAACGGGGCCATACAACGGCCATACGACTTGTAGGGTTTAAGGAAAGGTCGCCTACGGTCGACCGTTTTAAGCATTCTTCAACACCCATCCGTTTCACTGCGGGTCGGCTGGAGCTGCAACACGGGACCGTCGTCGAATGTCCGTGCGCCGCAAGGGCGGTGGCGGTTGGTCGCCGAACGGCATGGCGCTCCGGCAGTGCAGAGGCGAAGTGTGCGCGCGGCCCGGCCGCGCCGCCGCCTCGGGTTGCGAAGGCAAGTGCAAGGAGCCGTCATGACGTCCATCCGGTCCCTGTCGATTCCCGTCAAGCTGGCCGCGTTGATCCTGGGCGGCATCGTGCTGCTCGGCGGCGGCATTGCCGTGACCGTCGGCTGGCTGGTGGAGGCGGAAATGCGCCACCAGGCCATGCAGCGCCAGGACGCCAACATGCAGATCCTGTGGGAGCTGCTGCGCGCGGAGGACGGCACCTTCCGGCGCGACGGCGACCGGCTGCTGGCCGGGGACACCGTGCTCAACGACAACACCGACCTGGTCGACCGCGCGGTCGCCATCGCCGGCGAGGGCACGGCGACGATCTTCATGGGCGACACGCGGGTCGCCACCAACGTGGAACGCGCCGACGGATCGCGCGCCACCGGCACGCGGCTGGCGCGCGGGCCCGTCCACGACGCCATCTTCCGCGACGGCGTGCCGTACCGGGACGAGGCCGACATCCTGGGCGAGCCGTACTTCACCGCCTACGACCCGATCGTCGACGCCGACGGCGAGGTCATCGGCATCGCCTATGTCGGGCTGCCGCAGCGCGCGTTCTTCGCCATCGTCGACACGCTGCTGCTGAACATCGTCCTCGCCACGGCCGGCGCCGGTGCCGTCATCGGGCTGGTCGCGTTCCTGGTCGTGCGGCGCATGATCGGACCGGTCTCGCTCATGGCGGCCGCCATGGACCGGCTCCGCAACGACGACCTGACGGTCGACGTGCCGGGCCGCGACCGCCTCGACGAGATCGGGCGCATGGCGGAGTCGCTCCAGGTGTTCAAGGAGTCGTTCGTGGAACGCGAGCGCCTGCGCGGCGACATGCTGGACCAGGACAAGGCGGCCCGCCAGCGGCGCGAGGCCGTGCTCGACATGGTCGGCCGGATCGAGCAGGAAACCCGACGGGTCATCGCCGGCGTCGCCGACCAGGTCCGGCTGCTCGACGGGGCCGCGGACGCGATGAACGGGTCGGCCGGCATCATGCTGGACAACGCCCAGAGCGCCGCGGCCGGGGCGGAGCAGGCCCTGTCCGCGGCGCAGACGGTCTCGGCGGCGGCCGAGGAGCTGTCCGGCTCGATCGAGGAGATCGGACGCCAGGCGGGCCAGTCCACCGACGTGGCGCGGCGCGCCGTCGGCCGTGCCGAGGAGACCAAGGCGGTCGTCTCCGGGCTGGCGGCGAGCGCGGCGCAGATCGGCCAGGTCGTGGACGTGATCAGCGCGATCGCCGGGCAGACCAACCTGCTCGCCCTGAACGCCACCATCGAGGCGGCCCGGGCCGGGGAGGCGGGCAAGGGCTTCGCCGTGGTCGCCAGCGAGGTCAAGAGCCTGGCCAACCAGACCGCGCGCTCCACCGAGGAGATCGCCGCGCAGGTCAAGGCCATCCAGGAGGTGTCGCAGCAGGTCGACGCGGCGATCCAGTCGGTCGCCGAGACCATCCACGAGATGGACGCGGTGTCCGCCGCCATCGCCTCCGCGGTCGAGGAGCAGACCGCGGCGACGCGCGAGATCGCCCGCAACGTCGAGCAGACGGCGACGACCTCGCAGGACGTGACCGTGCGCATGGGCAATGTCAGCGACGAGGCGCAGCACAGCGGCGAACGCGCCCGCGACGTGAAAGAGGTGGCCCTGCTGCTCAGCGACCGCGTGGCGGGGCTGGGCCGGACCCTCAACCGGATCACGCGCTCCTCCGCCGACGAGGCCGACCGGCGCAAGGCGCGGCGCCACGTCTGCCACATGCCGGCGCGGGTGCGGGGGCGGTCCGGCACGGCGGACGGGCACGTCCTGAACGTCTCGACCGGCGGCATGCTGATTGCCGGGGAGCTCGGTGCCGCCGCCGGCGATGCCCTGACGGTGGAGGTGAGCAGCACCGGCTGGTCGCTCGCCGGCACCGTGGTGGCGACCTCGCCCGCCGGCACCCACCTCCGCTTCACGGCCGAGGCGCCGGGCGAGGACGCGATCCGCACCGCGGCCCGGCACAGCGCGCGCGACCTGCTGCGCGTCGCCGGGACCGACCATGAGCGCTTCGTGACCGGGATTCGCGAGGCGTTGGCCGGCCGCAAGACGGTGCGCGGCATCGGGCTCGCCGACCAGCACGGCTGCCGGTTCGGCAAATGGTACGACACCGTGGACGACGGGCAGGTGCGCGAGGCGCCGAGCTTCGCCCGGCTGGACCGGCCGCACCGCACGGTGCACGAGGCCGGGCGGGAGGCCGTCGACCGCCTGGCCGAAGGCGACCGCCCCGGCGCCGAGGCCGCCGCCGCCCGCATGGAGACCGCCTCGCGCGAGGTGGTCGGGCTGCTGGATGCGCTGGCGCACGAGCTGGCCGGGAGCGGGGCGGGGCGCACGGCAGCGTGACGGTGGCCTGAGCGGCCGTCGCGCGCTATCCTTGTTCTGGGGAGCGTTTGAAGCACCGTGCGGGGCCGCCGTGGGCACCTTAACCGACGACCGGATCGACCTGTACGAGACCGACTACCCGCTCTGGCTGGCAGGGCAGGCGGCGGCGTTGCGCCGCGCCGCGGCCGTGGCGGCCGGCCTCGGGGTGGACGCCGAACGGGTGGCGGAGGCGCTCGAGGACTTGGGCAGGAGCGAACGCCATGCGGTGGAGAGCTTTCTGGAAACGGTGATCGAGCACCTGCTGAAGCTGGAGCAGTCGCCGGCGGCCGCGCCCCGCGTCGGCTGGATGATCACCGTCCGCAAGGCCCGCACCAACCTGCACCGCAAGCTGACCCCCGACCTGCGCAGGCACCTTGCGGAGACACTGCCCGAGCGTTACGCCGAAGGCCGCGCGCTGGCCGCGCTCGGCCTGCGTGCGGACACCGTGCCCGAGGCCGCGCTGCCGCGGGACTGCCCCTGGACGCTGGAGCAGCTGCTCGCCCCGTCGTGGTGGCCGGCGAACCGGTTCGGATTGGCATGATCCGGACCGGAGCGAGGCCGATCGGCGGCCCACGGGCGGACCAACCCGACGCCGTCGACGCACGTTGCCTTCCGATCGACGGTCAGGACCGCAGTCGGCCGGCAAACGCCGCCTGATCGTCCTGCCCGTCGCGGCATGGCCGACCGGCTCGCGCCCCGGCCGGGCCTTGCGCAGCCGCAGCCGCCGACGAGGATCGCATACCACGCCCGCGATCGCCGGGTCCGAGCCCGAGGGCGGCACGCAGCTCCCCGGGCAGCGCGGTCTGCCCTTTCGCCGTGACGGCCGATTCCCGCATGACGGCCCTGCCTGAGATGGCCGGATTTCACGTTGCCCCATGCGCAGGCGGCGGGCCTTCGGAGCGACGCGTTTCGGGCGAATGTGCCTCGAGCCCGCCGGGGAGTCGCAGAAGTTTCACGTTTGTGACTGCGAGTCGTAACATTTCGGGTGGTAAACCGCCGCAGCTTCGCTTTTTGAGGGAGACAGGACCCATGCCGAGATCGCCTCTTTCACTCATCGGTGCGGCGGCGGCCGCCCTGCTGCTCGCCGGCCCCGCCCATGCCGACTTCGAGCTCGACAGCCGCTTCACCGATGCCGACGGCGACCTGGTCGCCGACATCCCGACCGACCCCGATGAGTGGGTCGATCCGGACACCCTGATCTTCGCCTACACGCCGGTCGAGGACCCCGCCGTCTATGCCGAGGTCTGGGCCGGGTTCCTGGAGCACCTGGAGGAGGCGACCGGCCGCGAGGTCCAGTTCTTCCCGGTGCAGTCGAACGCCGCCCAGCTGGAGGCGATGCGCGCCGGCCGCCTGCACATCGCCGGCTTCAACACCGGCAGCAACCCGCTCGCGGTCGCCTGCACCGGCTTCCGGCCGTTCGCCATGATGGCCGCCGAAGACGGCTCGTTCGGCTACGAGATGGAGATCATCGTGCCGGCCGACTCGCCGGCCCAGTCGGTCGAGGACCTGCGCGGCGGCGAGATCGCCTTCACCCAGGAGACCTCGAACTCCGGCTTCAAGGCGCCGTCGGCGATCCTGGAGAGCGAGTTCGGCATGGTCGCCGGCACCGACTTCGAGGCGGTGTTCTCCGGCAGCCACGACACGTCGATCCTGGGCGTCGCCAACAACGACTATCCGGCCGCCGCGATCGCCAACTCGGTGAAGGCGCGGATGATCGAGCGCGGCGCGGTGGACGGCGACGCAATGCGCGTGATCTACACCTCGCAGACCTTCCCGACGACGGGTTATGGCCTGGTGTACAATCTCCACCCCGACCTGCAGGCGGAGATCCGGGAGGCCTTCTTCTCCTTCCCGTGGGAAGGTTCGGCCCTGGAAGAGGAGTTCTCGCGGTCGGGCGAGTCGCAGTTCATCCCGATCTCGTTTCAGGAGCATTGGGCGGTGATCCGTCAGATCGACGCGGCCCTGGACGTGTCGTACACCTGCAACTGACCGGCCGGCTTCTGACCGGCCGGCAGGCCCGGTGGGCGTGACGGGCGGCCGGGCTCAGCCCCGGCCGCTCTTCCTGTTCGTGTTGAGCCCGGCCGTGTGGAAAGGACCTGCCTGGTGCTGGTGATCGAAGGGCTGGAGAAGCGGTACAAGACTGGCGACCATGCCCTGCGCGGCGTGTCGTTCACCCTGAAGGCCGGCGAGATCCTGGGCCTGATCGGCCCGTCGGGGGCCGGCAAGTCGACCCTGATCCGCTGCGTCAACCGGCTGGTCGAACCCACCGGCGGCCGGGTGCTGCTGGGCGGCGTCGACCTGACGCGGATGAACAGCCGCGCGCTGCGCCAGGTGCGGCGCCGCATCGGCATGATCTTCCAGGAATATGCGCTGGTCGAGCGACTGACGGTGATGGAGAACGTGCTGTCGGGCCGGCTCGGCTACGTCTCGTTCTTCCGGTCCTTCTCGCGCCGGTTCCCGCAAGCCGACGTGGACAAGGCGTTTGCACTGCTGGAGCGGGTCGGGCTGACGGACCAAGTGGACAAGCGCGCCGACGCGCTGTCGGGCGGGCAGCGTCAGCGGGTCGGCATCGCCCGGGCGCTGGAGCAGGACCCGGAACTGCTGCTGATCGACGAGCCGACCGCCTCGCTGGACCCCAAGACCTCGCGCCAGATCATGCGCCTGATCGCCGAGATCTGCCGCGAGCGCACCCTGCCGGCCATCATCAACATCCATGACGTCATGCTGGCGCAGATGTTCGTCGACCGCATCGTCGGGCTGCGCGCCGGCGAGGTCGTGTTCGACGGGCCGTCGCGGCAGCTCGACGAAGCCGCCTTGACGGCGATCTTCGGCGAGGAGGACTGGACCCAGATGCGCCGGGCCAGGGAAGAACAGGTCGAGGACGAGGCGGCCGTGGCCGCGTTCGAGCGGGACCGCGAGGAGCGGATGGCAGGCCTGTCATGACCGCCGCGGCCGCCGGACGGCGCTGGCGCCGCCCACCGATCCTGATCCACAGCCTGCCGCTGCGCATCGTCGTCTATGGCGGCCTGCTGCTCTACCTGATCGCGGCCCTGACGACGATCGAGTTCGACTGGTCGCGCCTGGTCGCCGGCGTGGATCGCGCCGGGCGCTTCATCGAAGGGTTCCTGGTCCCCGATTTCTCCAGCCGCAGCCGCGACATCTGGCGCGGCCTGGCGGAAAGCCTGACCATGACGGTCTGCTCGACCGTGGTCGGCATCGTCATCTCGGTGCCGATCGCCATCGGTGCCGCGCGCAACCTGGCGCCGCTGCCGGTCTACTGGGTGTGCCGGGCGATCATTGCCGTGTCGCGGGCCTTCCAGGAGGTGATCATCGCCATCCTGTTCGTGGCCATGTTCGGCTTCGGCCCCTTTGCCGGCTTCCTGACCCTGTCGTTCGCCACGATTGGCTTCCTGGCCAAGCTGCTGGCGGAGGATATCGAGGACATCGACGAGGCCCAGGCGGAGGCGATCCGCGCCACCGGCGCATCGTGGTTGCAGGTGATCAACTACGGCATCCAGCCGCAGGTCATGCCGCGGCTGATCGGCCTCAGCGCCTACCGGCTGGACATCAATTTCCGTGAATCGGCGGTGATCGGCATCGTCGGGGCGGGCGGCATCGGCGCCACGCTGAACACGGCGATGGAACGCTACGACTATGATACCGCCGGGGGCATTCTGCTCCTGATCATCCTGCTGGTGATGGCGGCGGAATACACCTCCAGCCACATTCGCAGGTGGGTGCAGTAATGCCGGTCTATGCACGCTCCGAGGGTATCGGGCCGGTGTGGCGGCGCAACACGCCGCTGCGCGACTGGCTGAGCTGGGCCGCGTGGTTCGCGCTGGCCGTGCTGTTCGTTTTCTCCTGGCAGGTGATGACCGAGCGGACGATCTGGCTGTTCGTCAGCGACGCGCCGCGCCAGGCGGCCGACCTGGCGGCGCGCGCCTGGCCGCCGCGCTGGGAGTACATTCACCGGCTGTGGTGGCCGCTGTGGGATACGCTGAACATCGCGACGCTGGGCACGGTGCTGGGTACGATCTTCGCCGTGCCCTTCGCCTTCCTGGCCGCCCGCAACACGACGCCGAGCGCCACGGTGCTGCGGCCCGTCGCCCTGGCCGTGATCGTCAGCTCGCGGTCGATCAACTCGCTGATCTGGGCGCTGCTGCTGGTCACCATCATGGGGCCCGGCGTGCTCGCCGGCATCATCGCCATCGCGCTCCGGTCGATCGGCTTCATCGGCAAGCTGCTCTACGAGGCGATCGAGGAGATCGACGAGTCCCAGGTCGAGGCGGTGCGGGCGACCGGAGCGTCGGCGGCGCAGGTGATCGACTACGGCATCGTGCCGCAGATCCTGCCGGCGTTCGCCGGCATCACCGTGTTCCGCTGGGACATCAACATCCGTGAGTCGACCATCCTGGGCCTGGTCGGGGCGGGCGGCATCGGCCTGCAGTTGCAGGCCTCGCTCAACATCCTGGCCTGGTCGCAGGTGGCGCTGATCTTCCTGCTGATCCTGGCGACGGTGGTCGTCTCCGAGTGGGTCTCCGCCAAGGTCCGCCACGCGATGATCTGATGCGGCCAAGCCGTGAGGCCGGGTGACCGCGCAGCAAGGCCGGGCGGGTCGCCGGCTGGAGAGCGGAGAGGCACGGGGTGGCCCGCGCCGCCGGGCGCGGCCGCCGTCCGCAGGTCATGCGCAACGCTGCCGCCGCGCCAAGGCGCCGTCATGACGCTCCTCCGCTCCCTGTCGATTCCGGTGAAGCTCGCTGCCCTCATCCTGGGCGCCATCGTGCTGCTCGGCGTCGCCATCGCGGTGGTGGTCGGGCATCTGGTCGAGGCGGACCTGCGCCACCAGGCGCTGCAGCGCCAGAACGCGCACATGCGAATCCTGTGGCATCTGATCCACGGCGACGGCGAGACCTTGCGCCGTCAGGGCGACCCTTGGGCGACCGCGCGGGTGCCGTCACAGCGTCAATGCGTCGTCCTCCCAGGCGCCGCGCACGAAGGTGAGCACCTGGAATCGGCGGTCGTCCGCCCACAGCATGCCGAGCACCTTGGTGCCGTGCCAGATGTCGAGGCCGTAGGGCAGCGCCGGCCCGCCGTGCTGCCGCTCCAGCGCGCGGCGGTAGCCGGGGGACGAGGCCTCCCCCGGCGACAGCTCGTTGAACGGCGTCCAATGGTTGATGGTCAAGGCGCCCGCTTCAAGGACGATCAGCCGCACCGGCCCGTGCTGCCCCTCCAACCGGCCGCGCTTGCGCACCAGCGGCAGCAGGTGATTGCGGATCGCCAGCGCGCGGTCGTCGCTGGAGGACACGAGCGTCAGGGCCATAACCGTTTCCGCCGGTCGCCAGGCGCCGATACCGAACCGGTGAGAGCAGGCATGCCGGCCATTCCCCTGTGCAGCCGCAATGGATCAAGTGGCCCGCGCCCACGGCGAACAGATGGCCGCCCCGGCCGGGCCGCATTGGACAGGACGGGCAGACCGTATCAGTCCCGCCATGATCCAGGACCGAGGCACTAAAGAAGGGGACTGATTGCCTGAGCGTCAACCGCCGTAAAGGACGGCATCGGGGATTTCGTAGCGCTCCTCGCCGATGCGGACGATGGTGAGGTCGCCTTCGCGGCTGGCGCTGAACGCGCCGGGATCGGCCTCGCTGACGTCGGCGCCGACGGCCTCGCCGTTCTGGAAGAAGATGGCGCGGGTGCGGCCGTCGGGCTTTGTCACCGTGACGACGCCGGAGCCGCTGCCCTCGCGCGCGACGCCGAAAGGGCAGGACCCGGTCGGCTGCCCGGCGGCCATGGCGCAGGGGATCTCGCCGGTGGCATTGGAGTTCGTTCCCGCGACGAGCGCGTCGGTTGCCGGCTGGGGGGCGCCGCCCATGACCGGCTGCTCCGGCGCACCGCACGCGGCGACGGCCAGGACCGATACGGCCAGGATGGGGAAAGCCTTCAGCATGATGAGCTCTTCACGCTTGGATCTGTCGGACCTGTGCAGCAGCCCGTTGTGGCCGACGCCGTCGCCTGCCGCACTGGCCGCGACCGGACACAGCGGTCGGAGCGCCGTTGGTTCAGGAGGGATTGATCGCCTCGACCACAATCAGGCCGTGGGCAGTTACAGCCAGGGCGGCGGCGGGCAAGTCAATCTTCAGTCTGATAGCGGCGACCATCGTCAGGCAGGGCGCTCCAAAGCGACCGCTGCTGCCCCGATCCTTCGCAAGTTTCGGCCCCTGACGGCGATGAAGTAGCCCGTCGGCACTTGGGTCGAGCCCCCTTCGGTATAGGCGCGCTCTGCCCCCGACGGCTCAGTCTTTACCTTCAGGCGCCTGAGGGCTTTCTTCGCCAGCGTCGGGATGCCCGTCTTCGGCACGACCTTGCCCGAGAGGGGGGAGGTCGTGCCGGCACATAGAGCCCCTGGCCGATCCTGACCAGCCGGCCCTTGGCTGCCAGCCGGCGCAGAGCGCGGCCGACCTAATCATAGTCGGGCCGATCGCCGAAATCTTGCCGCAGAGAGACATTGCGCTGTGCCCGCACGATCCGCGCCGCGATCCGGTCTTCCAGGCCCCTGTTGCCAGCGGACTTTATGTCGGTTAGCCCGCCAAAACACGACATCTGATGCTAATAGAAACACGACTCTGTGCTGCCGGTTTCAATCCTTGGGCGCGACAGTGAGACGGTATGGTGTTGTCTCGCGGCGAGTTTAGGTGTGTGTCCCGGAGACTCATGTGTCGCCGAGACTCAAGCTGCCTGTTTTGACCGTCGTCGTTGTCGCCTGCTGCACCGGCCCTGATTGATGATGGATGCCGCGACATTAGCAACAATCATGCAGTCTAGCGTCCTTCAGCGCCCAATATATTTTCCATCGCAATCGTAGTTTGGAGAACCATGCTTGCCGAACGCGTTCCACATTAGGTCGAAGAGCGGGCGCAGGAAGGCTGAAGGGGCGTCCTTAGCGATCGCCTCATCAATCGTCATTTCGGGTAAGAGAACGTTGTCGCCGCGGTGCGGATAGGGAATACCGCCGCGCCCTTCGTTCGTCGGCGCGGACAGTCCGCGCACGCCGGCCAGGGAGATCATGACATAGTATGGTGGTGGCACCGAACGATGCTCAAGCTCAGAGATGATGTTGTTAAAGCCGGAAATAACATCTTGCTCAACACCAGTAAGAGCAAGTCGTTGCCGTGCATGTTGCTCGAAGACATAAACTTTTGAAACGGCCTCTACAATTCCATTGCGGAACAGAGTTGAAAAAGCCCGGATCGTTTCAAAATTCTCTTCAGGTCCAGAATAGGTGACGAGGCCATCCAGAGAGTACATGGAATTGTAGCCGCTTGCCCCAAGCGGTCGAATGCGCATTCCATAGTAATCCAAATGAAGCTGAATTCCCTCAGTAAATGCCACCTGTGGAACTACATGCAGGATCAGCATTGGGCCGGTGTCGTCCAAGGCCAACGGCCCTTCGTTCGCTTTTAAGAGTCGTAGACGATCAGTCCGGAAACGCCGAATTCGATCTTCAACCTCAAATGCAAACAGAAAGGCATGTCGGAGTTCATTAACCCCCATCGGATGTTTCCCATTCTCGTCACGCAGGAAAAAGCGGTTGTCGCGCGCCACCATCACCCGGTGCGGTGCGTTCCAGCTCCGATCCACCTTGATAATCAGTGCGCCTCGGCCGACCTCTATCTCCACCCAGCGAACGCGCACAGCGAGAAGTGGCGGCTCGATGGACGCGCGAATCGACTCGGTGACTGCACGCACGAGTGCGTCTGGGTTCCTTTCCTCCACGCCGACAACCTGCGAGGCGATCCCGTTCTCTTCCTCAACGCCGATAATTAGATAGCCGCCCAAGGCATTAGCCATGGCCGAAATGTCAGCCGCAAACTCACGTTTGGCTTCATCAGTCCGACCATAGTGATCGCGTTTAAACTCAAGACGCCGACCTTCAGGGATCCTTGCGTCGACCAAGGCCTGTAGATCGGCGAGGGAAATTTTATCAAAGGCTTTGGCAAACATCTCTGGTATCTCAAGCGGGTGTGCGCGATTCATCTAGAGCGGACAGCCTTCTTTAGTCAGGGTCATAGATTACCCGCCCAAAATGGGTCGCCTCGTAGCACAGGGTGCCGACCCGGTCCTTGGCCCGGTCAAAGCCGGTGCGGTGGCAGGGGATGATGTCGGCGGGAATGCCCAGGCCGCGGATGAGGGCGTAGCCGGCGACAGGGTTCACCTGGTTGGGCGGCGTGCTGTCCGGGACGACGACGAGCAGGTCATAGTCGCTGTCCTCATGCGCCGTCCCGCGAGCGCGGCTGCCGAGGAGGTAGACGGCCTCCGGGTGCAGCGCCGGGACGATGCGCGACAGCAGCGCCTCCAGCCGCTGGTCCGGGCCGCTGCCCGAAGCAGGGACGGCGGCCGTGTTGTCATGGCCGAGAGTTGGCATCCTCGGATCCTCGATCACCGCAAGACCCCGGCGACGGCGGCAATCTTTCTGATCTGGTGAGACCAACTGGCGATGCCGACTGCCCCAATCCTCTAATGGTCCGCGACCCGAAGGTCCACTTCACCCCCCACCCTACAACGCCCGCACCTGCATCTCGATCGGTCCCTCGGCGCGGCCGTGGATGAACTGGTCGACGTAGGGGTTTCCGGACCGGTCCATGGCCTCGACCGGGCCCTGCCAGACGATGCGGCCCTGGTGAATCATGGCGATGCGGTTGGCGATCTTGCGGGCGCTGGCGATGTCGTGGGTGATCGACAGGGCGGTGGCGCCCAGGCCGCGGGTGATCTGGACGATCAGGTTGTTGATCACGTCGCCCATGATCGGGTCCAGGCCGGTGGTCGGCTCGTCGAAGAAGATGATCTCGGGATCGGTGGCGATGGCGCGGGCCAGCGCCACGCGCTTCTGCATGCCGCCGGACAGCTCGGCCGGGTACAGCTCGCCCACCTCCGCGCCCAGGCCGACGGCGGCCAGCTTGTCCAGCGCCACCCGCTTCGCCTCGTGCCGCGGCACCCGCCTGGCCTGGGTCAGGCCGAAGGCGACGTTCTGCCAGACCGGCAGGCTGTCGAACAGCGCCGCGCCCTGGAACAGCATGCCGAAGTGCTGCATCAGCTCGACCCGGCCGGAGCCGCGCAGGCGGGTGGTGTCGCGGCCGTCGATCTCGATCCGGCCCGCCTCGGGATGCATCAGGCCCAGGATGCACTTGAGCATGACCGACTTGCCGGTGCCCGAGCCGCCGATCACCACGACCGACTCGCCCGGCGCCACCTCCAGGTCGACGCCGCGCAGCACGTGCTTGTCGCCGAAGCTCTTGTGCACGCCGGTCAGGCGGATCTTGGGGGTGGCGCTCATCGCGAGAAGAACAGCTCGGTGATCACGTAGTTGAACACCAGGATCAGGATCGACGCCGAGACCACGGCATTGGTCGTCGCCGCGCCCACACCCTGGGCGCCGCCGCGCGAATGATAGCCGTGGAAGCAGCCCATCAGCGCCACCAGGAAGCCGAACGCCGCCGCCTTGGCCAGCCCGGAGAGCACGTCGATCGGCTCCAGGATGTCCCAGGTGGCGTACAGGTACGAGGCCGCGTTGAAGTCCAGCTTGTAGACGGCGATCAGGAACCCGCCGAACACGCCGATGATGTCGGCGACCAGCACCAGCAGCGGCAGCATCACGACGCCGGCGACCAGCCGCGGCACGACCAGGTAGTTCATCGGATCGGTCGACAGGGTGGTCAGCGCGTCGATCTGCTCGGTCACGCGCATGGTGCCGATCTCCGCCGCCATCGACGCGCCGATCCGCCCGGCCACCATCAGCCCGGCCAGTACCGGCGCCAGCTCCCGCGTCACCGACAGCACCACCACCGAGGCGACCGCGCTCTCCGCGTTGAACCGGGCGAAGCCGGTGTACGTCTGCAGCGCCAGCACCATGCCGGTGAACACCGCGGTCAGGCCGACCACCGGCAGCGAATAGTAGCCGATGTCGATCAGCTGGCGGCCGAACTGGCGGGCGTAGAACGGCGGCCGCACGCAGTGCACCAGGGCCGTCGCCGTGAACAGCGCGAGCTTCCCGACTGCCGCCAGGAACTGGATCGAGGTCCGCCCGACCGGCGCCAGGACGTTCATCCGCCGTCCCCGACATAGCGGCGGGCGTAGCGGCGACCGAGCGACGTGAGGATCTCGTACGGGATGGTGTCGGCGGCGGCCGCGACCTCGTCGACGCTGCAGCCCGGCCCGCCGAGGATCGTGGCCGGCGTTCCCGGCGCAACGGCGCCGTCGGGCAGGTGGGTCACGTCCACGGTCATGAGATCCATCGATATCCGGCCGACCACCGGCGCGGCGCATCCGGCAATCCAGACGCGCCCGCGTCCGCTCAGGCAGCGGTGGTAGCCGTCCGCGTAACCTACTGGAAGAGTGGCGATTTTGGACTTGCCGCGAATCCGGTGAGTGGCACCGTAACCGACGGTCATGGGGCTGTCAACGTGGCGGATCTGGATCACGCCGCTGCTTACTCTTATCGTCGGTTGCATCGGATTGGCCGTGTCCGGAGTCGGGTTGGCCCCGTAAAGCGCGAGCCCCGGCCGCACCAGGTCGAAATGATAGGCGCGGCCGCGGAAGATGCCCGACGAGTTGGCCAGGCTGGCCGGCGCCGGCGGCAGGCGGGCGAGCGCCGCGGCAAAGGCGCTACGCTGTTCCGGCGTCTTCGGATGATGGGCTTCGTCGGCGCAGGCCAGATGGCTCATGATTGCGCGCACCGAGAGGCCGTCGAGCCGGTCCGGTTCGGCTGCCAGCCGGTCGAGTTCGTCCGGGCCCAGGCCGAGCCGGTTCATGCCCGTGTCCACGTGGACGATCGCCGGCAGCGCCGCGTCGCAGCGCCGGGCCTGCGCCGCCCAGCGCGCGATCTCGCCCAGATGGTTGAGCACCGGGATTAGCCGGTGGGCGACGTACAAGTCCTCCCCGCCCTCCGTCAGCCCGTTCAGCACGCCGATCGCCGGGCCCGGCAGCCGCTCGCGCAACGCCAGCGCCTCGCACAGGTGGGCGACGAAGAACGTACGCGCGCCGGCGGCGGCCAAAGCGGGGGCGACGCGGTCGACCCCCAGCCCGTATGCGTCCGCCTTGACCACGGCCGCGCACTCCGCGGGCGCCACCCGCGCGGCGAGGAGGCGGTAGTTGGCGGCGATCGCCGCCAGATCGACGGTCAGGACCGCGCCGGCCAGGCGGGGGTCAAGGGCCAATGTCGTCGTACCGGTTCTCCAGGTTGGAGAAGCGAGTGTACATGCCGTCGAAGTGCAGCCGAATGGTTCCGGTCGGCCCGTGGCGCTGCTTGGCGACGATCACGTCGGCCAGGTTCAGCACGCGGTCCATCTCGGCCTGCCACTCGGCGTGCTGCGGCGTGCCCTCGGGCGGTTCGCGCTTGGCGGTGTAGTAGGCCTCGCGATAGACGAACATGACCACGTCGGCGTCCTGCTCGATCGACCCGGACTCGCGCAGGTCGGACAGCTGCGGGCGCTTGTCCTCGCGCTGCTCGACCTGGCGCGACAGCTGCGACAGCGCCAGGACGGGGACGTGCAGATCCTTGGCGACCATCTTCAGGCCGCGGGTGATCTCCGAGATCTCCTGGACCCGGTTGTCGGTGCGGCTGCTGCCGCTGGGCCGCATGAGCTGCAGGTAGTCGACCACGATCAGGCCCAGATTGTGCTGGCGCTTGAGCCTGAGCGCCCGCGAGCGCAGCCCGGTGATGGTCATGCCGGCGGTATCGTCGACGAACAGCGGCACCTCGGCCAGCGTGTTCGAGGCCTCGACCAGGCGCGGGAAGTCGGTGCGCTTCATCTCGCCCTTGCGGATCTTCTCCGACGGGATCTCCGCCTCGTCGGACAGGATGCGCGTGGCGAGCTGCTCGGCCGACATCTCGAGGGAGAAGAACCCGACCACCGCGCCCTCCCGGCCGGCGGCCCCAATGTAGGCCTTGGCCGCGTTGAACGCCATGTTGGTCGCCAGCGCGGTCTTGCCCATGGACGGGCGGCCGGCGAGGATGATCAGGTCCGACGCCTGCAGTCCGCCGAGCAGCCGGTCCATGTCGACCAGGCCGGTGGTGACGCCGGTCAGCCGGGTGTCGCGGTTCAAGGCCTGGCTGGCGCTCTCGATCGCGGCGCCCAGCACGTCGCTGAACCGCTGGAACCCGCCGCGGTGGTCGCCGACCTGGGACAGCCTGTACAGCTTCTCTTCGGCCTCGCGGACCTGGTCGGAGGCCTGCACGTCGATGTCGTGCCGGTAGGCCTCGTTGACGACCTCCTCCCCGATCGCGATGAGCTGGCGGCGCAGGTACAGGTCGTAGATGGTGCGCGCGTAGTCCTCGGCATTGAGCACCGAAACGATGCCGGCGGCCAGGTCGGCCAGGTAGCGCGCGCCGCCGATCTCGGCCAGGTCGCCGTCCTGCTCGAAATAGGCCTTCAGCGTGACCGGGTCGGCGACACGGTGCGCGTCGCGCAGCTTCTGGCAGGCCGCGAAAATGCGCCCGTTCGCCGGATAGTAGAAATGCTCCGGCTTCAGGAAGTCGCCGGCGCGGTCCAGGGCGTCGTTGTTGATCAGGATGGCGCCGAGCAGCGCCTGCTCCGCCTCCTCGTTGGCCGGCATGGCCCGGTAGGCAGGCAGCTCCAGCCCCGCGTCGTGCACGAGCTGGAGCGGCGGGTCCTTGCGTGTCGTTTCCATGACCCGAAGACTACCAAACCCGGCGCGGGAGTCATCGCCCTTCGCGCCGTACGTGCTGTGGATAACAAGGATGATGGGTGGAAAAAGCTGTGGATGGTTTGTGAACGATCATGAAGCCGCGAATTTCTGCGGAACCGCCGCCGGGGGGCGGCGATGTCGCTGCCGCGCCGGTGTCAGAAATGGAAATCATTCTACCTGCGCAGTTGCCGTACCTGCGGGCCGTACCTGCACCAAAAGTATTAGGTTGGACTGGAAGCGTCGGCCTTTGTCTCCGTACGTCCTGCCCATTTGCAAGGCATTAAATCCACAAACGATGTGTGACTATCGCGCGCGGGATGCCCGGCATGCGGGGGATGTCCGCCGTGGAGGCCGTCACGTCACCATCTTGCGCAGCCGCTGCGACAGCAGGTCGAGCAGGCTCACCGACACGATGACGATGATCATGATTGCCGCCGTCTCCGCATAGTAGAAGCCGCGGATCGATTCGTAGAGGATCTGCCCGATGCCGCCGGCGCCCACGATGCCGAGCACCGTCGCCGAGCGTACGTTCGATTCGAACCGGTACAGCCCGTACGAGATCCACAGCGGCAGCACCTGCGGAACCACGCCGTAGATGACCTCCTGCACCGGATGGGCGCCGGTGGCGCGGATGCCCTCGACCGGGCGCGGGTCGATGGACTCGACCGCCTCCGAGAACAGCTTGGCCAGGATGCCGGTGGTGTGGATCCACAGCGCCAGCGTGCCCGCGAACGGGCCCAGGCCGACCGCCACCACGAACAGCATTGCGAACACCATCTCGTTGATGGCGCGGAACGCGTCCATCAGCCGGCGCACCGGGTGGTACACCCACCACGGCACGATGTTCTCCGCCGACAGGATGCCGAGGGGAATGGCGCACACCACCGCCAGCGCCGTGCCCCAGATGGCGATCTGGACGGTGATGATCATTTCCTCGAGGTACAACGGCCAGTCGTAGAAGTCCGGCGGGAAAAAGCCCTGGATGAAGCGCAGCATGTTGCCGGAATAGGTGGCCAGATCGTCCGGGCGCATGTCCGCGCCCTCCCACGACCAGACCAGCAGGCCCAGGATCACCCCCCACAGGACGATGCCGCCCCAGGTGTGCTTCAGGCCGCGGCGGGGGATCTCGATGGCGGCGGGCGTTGCATCGACGGCGCGGGTCTCGGCCATGGTCCAGGGAGTCTCTGGTTTGGGTGGGGCAGGCGGGCCTGCTCGATTCCTAGTCGTCCCGGCGCTCCCTGTCTGCATCGCCGGCGCGCCGGCGATGCCGCTATGCCCGCAGGGCGGGCGGGAAGGGGGCGCAGGAACGGAAAGCTCCCCCCGCCGGGTGGGCGGAGGGAGCCGGGACGTCAGGTCGTTACTGGTGGGCGGCCAGGATCTCCAGGATGCTCAGCTGCTCGTCGATCTCGGCGATGCGGCGCTCGCGCTCCGCCGGGTCCATGCGCGTGTCGTTCTGCAGCTCGAGCCGCTCGCCGAACAGGCGCAGCTCGCGGATCGGGTAGAGCTGGTCATTGGTCGAGGCGGTGAACGGGCCCAGGCCGTCGGTCATACCGGCCAGGACCTCCAGTTCCTCCTCGACGTTGTCGCCCATGCGGCCGTAGCTGAGGAAGAACGCGCGGATGCGGTCCTTCAGGTCACGGCTGAGGTCGGTGCGGAACACCAGCGGGTCGGACGGGATCAGCGGCGAGGTCCAGATGACGCGGATCTGAGCGGCGGCGTCCGGCGCGTTGGCCTGGCTGCGGGCGACCTGCTCGCTGTTGTTGGCGGCGGCGTCGACCTGCTGGTTGGCGACCGCCATCAGGTTGGTCTCGTGGTTGGCGTTGCGGACGTTGGCGAAGCACTCCTGCGGATCGATCTCGTTGCGGGCGAACACGTAGAAGCTGGGCACCAGGTAGCCGGAGGTCGAGTTCGGGTCGCCGATGCCGAAGTCGAGTTCCCCGTTCCCGCAATCGGCCAGCAGGTCCTCAAGCGTCTGGTACGGGCTGTCGACGTGGACCAGGACGTGCGAGTAGTAGCCCTCGGTGCCGTCCTCCTTGACCTGGCGGGCGAACACCTCGCCGCCGGCGCGGTCCACGGCCTGGATCGCCGAGGCGTTGCCGAACCAGGCGACGGTCACCTGGCCGAAGCGCATCGCCTCGATCACGCCGGCATAGTCGCTGGCGTAGAAGGCGTTGACCGGCATGTCCAGCGCCTCGGACATGTCCTCCAGGAACGGCTCCCACTGCTGGCGAAGGTTCTGCGAGGATTCGGTCGAAATGATCCCGAAGTTGATTTCCTCCGGGTCGCTTTCCAGCGGCTGCCAGTCCTGAGCCGCGGCCGGTGTGGCCGCAACGGCGAGCGCCGCCGCGGCGAGAAGCGTGCGAAGCATGCCCATCTCCCTTCGTTATCGTTTGGCAGGTCTTGTGGTGGATTGCCGGCGCGAAGCCGGCGTCAGGTGGCGACCGCCGAGGCCGGCCGGGGCACCGGCATGGGTGCCCCGGACGCGGCATCGTCCCGCTCCTCGCGGTGGCCGCCGTAGGTTCCGGGCAGGATCAACTCTTCGCTTTGCGCACCGTACAGCTCGGTCAGGAACTCCGGCGTCAGCGCCGCGGAGGAGCCGTCGTAGACGACGCGGCCGTCACGCAGCGCGACGGTGCGCGGGCAGTACGCGAACGCGTATTCGACCTGGTGCAGCGAGACCACGACGGTGATCCCGAAAGCGCGGTTGATGTGCGCCAGGATCTCCATGACCCGCCGCGCCGATTTCGGGTCGAGCGAGGCGATCGGCTCGTCGGCCAGCACCACCTCCGCCTCCTGGACCATGGCGCGCGCGATGGCGGCGCGCTGCTGCTGGCCCCCGGACAGGGTGGAGGCACGCTGCATCGCGTACTCCGCCATGCCGACCTGATGCAGCGCCTTCATCGCCAGCCGCTTTTCGTCGCGGGTGAACAGGCCCAGGCAGCCGCGCGCGATGTCGATCCGGCCGAGCGTGCCGAGCAGCACATTGGTCAGCAGCGACAGCCGGCCGACCAAGTTGAACTGCTGGAAGACGACCCCGACGCGCGCACGGGTGCGCCGGGCGTCCTCGCCCAGGCGCCCGCCGGACTGCACGGTCCGGCCCAGCACCGTGACCTCGCCGGCGCCCCCGGCGTTGCGGTCGCCCAGCACCAGGCCCGCAATGTGCCGGATCAGCGTCGACTTGCCCGAGCCGGAGGCGCCGATCAGGCCGACCATCTCGCCGCGGCCGAAGCTCAGGCTGACGTCGTCCAGGGCGCGGGTGCCGCGGCCGAAGGTCTTGGACAGCTGTCGGACGTCGATCGCCGGCATTGCCGATCCCATGCTGGAGGACATTGTCGGTTGCCCATCTTTTGTAGGAGACGATCCGCGACGGTTAGGCTACGGAATAATGAACATTTCTTTGAGGGAAAAACGATATGCATCCGAGGATGAGGTGCCCGTGCGGTGCGGACACCTCTGGATCTGCGACGGCGCATCGGCGACCATCGACCCGCGGCCTGCGATCCGGCCGCACGTGACGGAGACGGCGACCGCCATGCTGGCAACGGCCCCGCCCGAACAGGTGCGCGCGCTGCTGGAGCCGCTCGGCACCGGCGCCTTCGTCATCGGCGTGGCGCCCGACGGCCGGCTCGGCTTCGTCGCGCTCAACCGGCGCCACGGTGCGCTGACCGGCGTCGCGCCGGGGGCGGCGGCGGGGAGCAGCGTGGCCGACGCGCTGCCCCCCGATCCCGCCGCGCGGCTGGAGGAGGCCTGCCGCCGCTGCGTCGCCGCGCGCGCCCCCGTGGAGTACGAGGAGCGCGCCGACACGCCGGACGGCCCGCGCTGGTGGCACACCACGCTGGAGCCGCTGGAGGGGCCGGACGGACGGATTGCCCGCATCCTGGGCACCGCCATCGACCGGACCCGGCAGCGGCAGGTCGAGCAGCACCTGGACGTGCTGCTGCGGCATGCGCCGTCGGCGATCGCGTACATCGACGGGAGGCCGGAGCCCGTGCCGCCGCCCGAGGCCGGCGCGCCCGCCGCCGAACCGCGCGCCGAGCCGCCTGCCGAGCCGCGCCCGGCGGCGGACCCGACGGGCGCGGCGCTGGGCGAGGCGCTGGCCGGCCGGCAGGCCTCGTCGGAGGCGGAGGTCGAGCAGGGCCCGGCCGGCCGGCGCCGCGTGCACAGCACCTTCATTCCCGACCGGAGCGGGGAGGGGGAGCGCGTGCGCGGCGTCTACGTGGTCTCCACCGACGTGACCGACCAGCGCCGCGCCGAGTCGGCCCTGCTCGACACCGAGGCCAAGCTGAGCGCCGTGTTCGACGCGGCCGACAACCCGATCGTCCTGCTCGACGCGGACGGCACCGTGGTCGCGGCCAATTCCGCGACCGGGCGCCGGTACGGCATGGCGCCGGCCGAGCTGGTCGGCAAGGCGGTCTGGGACCTGGCCGCGCCGGAGGAGCGCGAGCAGATCGCCGCCGCCCTGCGCGACGCCGTCACGGTCGGCAGCCAGGTGCGCTACGAGACGCGCACCGGCGACCGCTATTACGAAGAGGTCGGCTCGCCGGTGTTCGCCGGCCACCGCACCGTGGTCCGGCTGGCCGGCTATGCGCTCGACGTGACCGAGCGCAAGCAGGCCGAGCTGACCCTGCAGCGCCGCGATTCGATCCTGGAGGCGGTGGCGCTGGTGGCCAGCCGGTTCCTGACCTCGCCGTCGTGGCGGCCGCATGCGGACGAGGTGCTGGAGCGGCTCGGCCGCGCCGCCGAGGCCGACCGCGCCTACATCTTCGAGAACGCCCGCGACCCCGACGGCGCGCTCATCATGAGCCAGATCCACGGCTGGGCCGCGCCGGGCACCGCGCCGCTGATCGGCAACCCGATGCTGCAGCGGCTGCCCTACGGCGCCGCCGGCCTGGGCCGGTGGCAGACGCGGCTGGCGGCGGGCGAGGCGGTGCTCGACACCCTGGAGTGGCTGCCGCGCGACGAAAGCGGGCACCTGTTCCCGGCCGGCGTGGTGCCGGCGGGGGTGCGTTCGCTGGCGGTCATGCCGCTGTTCGCCGGCGGCGACTGGTGGGGGTTCATCGGCTTCGAGGACGTCAACGCCGACCGGCGCTGGCACAAGACCGAGATGGACGCGCTGCGTGCCGCCGCCGACACCCTGGGCGCGGCCATCCAGCGCGAGCGCATCGACGCCGCGCTGCGCCGCAGCGAGGCGCGCTACAAGCTGGCGGTGACCGCCGGCCCGGTCAGCATCTTCGACCGCGACCTGGCCACCGGCGCCATGTTCCTGTCGCCCCAGTTCAAGGAGAAGCTGGGCTACCGCGACGATGAGATCGGCGATGGCGTCGAGGACTGGGAGCGGCTGATCCACCCGGACGACGTGGCCGCCGCCCGCGCCACCGTCGCCGCCTGCGCCGACGGCGGCGTGCCGCAGTGCGAGGTCGAGCTGCGCTACCGGCACCGCTCCGGCGAGGTGCGCTGGTTCGTGCTGCGCGCGGCGGCGGTCGCCCACGATGCCGAGGGCCGGCCGTGCCTGCTGGCCGGCACGCAGACCGAGGTCACCGAGCGCATCCGCGCCCAGCGGGCCCTGCACCGGCGCAGCGAGGCGCTGGCGCTGGCCAACGACGAGCTGAAGAGCTTCGCCTACATCGTGTCCCACGACCTGCGTGCGCCGCTGATCACCATCGAGGGCTTCGTCGGCGAGCTGCGCACCGCCTTCGGCGAGATGACCGCCGCGCTCGATCCCGAGAACCCGGCCGCGCCGGGCGGCGACGCCGGGCGGGTCGCCGCGGTGCGCGCGGTGCTGGACGGCAGCGTCGGCAAGGCCATGGGCTATATCGAGAAGGCCGCCGAGACCATGAGCCGGCAGCTGTCCACCATCCTGCGGCTGTCCCGCCTGGGCTACCGCGACCTGCGCCCGGAGACGATCGACACCGGCGCCCTGGCCGGCCGGATCGTGCACCGCTTCGCCTACCAGATCCAGCAGCGCCGGGCGACGGTGACGGTGGCCGGCCTGCCGCCGGTGTGCGCCGACCCGGAGGCGCTGGAGCTGGTGCTCGGCAACCTGCTGTCCAACGCCGTCAAGTACCTGGACCCGGACCGCCCCGGCCGGATCGACGTGTGGGCGGAGCCCGGCGACGGCGACATGACGGTGATCCGCGTCCGCGACAACGGCCGCGGCATCGCCGAGAAGGACCGCGCCAAGGTGTTCGAGATCTTCCGCCGCGTCGGCCGTTCCGGCGAGGCGGGCGAGGGCGTCGGCCTGACCTTCGCCCGCGCCGCCGCCCGCCGCTGGGGCGGCGACCTGTGGCTGGAGTCCGAACCCGGCCGCGGCAGCACCTTCAGCTTCACGGTGCCCCCGGCGCCGGAGGCGGAGGCGGGGGCGGAACCCGACCCCGGAGCGTCATGCGCCACCGACGCCTCCGGCTGAGCGGCCCGGCCGCGGCCGCCGACCTTCGGCCGGGAGTCCCGAACGTGCCGGAACACCGCCCGTTCGGCCGCCTCCGTTGCGGCCAGGCGCCGCGGCAAGACGACCGCCGCCGGTTGTTGAAGATGTCACGCCTCGGCACGAGAGCGGGCCCGGCAGCGGTCGCCGAGCAACGACATGCAGCCGGAGCGCAACCGCGGTGCAACCATGCTGTTGCGCACTAAATCTTTGATTTTCAGAAGATTTCCGGGCTCACGCAGCGTTTGCAACACGATTTTCCGGCGTTGCGCCCGTTTTCGATGGCAACGAACCCTCGGGGTGCGGGGTTCAAAAGGCCCGACAGCGAGCCATCCATGCCGACGCTGCGCGAGGCGCCGGTTCGCTTTCGGAAAGCGGGCGCACCCCGATCGATGTGCATTTCATCCTAGCCCGACCGCTCGGCATGGTCAAGCCGGAGCCGGCAGGCATGCAAGATTTCCGGATCACCCCTTTACCCGCGCGCGTCCGCCCGGCGGCCATCGATAACCGGATGAATCCCATGGCTGTATCGCGCGCAGCCCGACCCGGCTAAGCTTCTGCGCGGCAATACGCCAGCCTGGACGGCGACCACGGCCACCTTCCCGGAGGCGGCGCCTGCGGCCACGTTGGAAGGTCGAAAACAGCTGCTTTGTCGGAAGGTGGGTACGGATGCCCCAGGACAACCGGAGAACACTCCCCGTGGTCGGGCTGGGCGCCTCGGCCGGCGGCATCGCCGCCCCGCAGGCCTTCTTCGGCCGCATGCCC
>Ga0081528_100128_pt1 | contig 57805 bp, 55 predicted proteins | sample HotLakmasection4_FD_71011 | JGI IMG/M metagenome (GOLD analysis project Ga0081528, IMG submission 71011) | Hypersaline microbial mat communities from Hot Lake, Washington, USA - Section #4 (SPADES assembly) (version 2) | ecosystem: Environmental > Aquatic > Non-marine Saline and Alkaline >...
GCTTGGCACCCCGCGGGGCAGTGGGGACCCCGCGGCCCCACAGGGAGCACCTGCTTCGTCGTTGGTCGGCCGACCCATGCGGGGCCGTGGGGTCCCCGCAGCCCCACTCGGGCCGCTGCATCGACGGTCGACCAACTCCTCGCATCTGCTCGCTGCCAAGTTCATGAAACAGAATGAAAACTTTCGAAACAGATGGCCTGATTGGGGTTGCGGCCCGGGCCTCTGGGGTGGCTGCTCCGTTCGAGATGGTGGAACGTGGTCGGTGTGGACCGCCACAAGCATCGCAAAGGAGCAGCCATGAGGTACTATGCGGGACTAGACGTTTCGTTGGAAGAGACTGCGATCTGCGTGGTCGATGCGACCGGGACGATCGTGAAGGAGGTTCGGGCCGAGAGTGCGCCGGATGCTTTGCACAATGCGCTGAAACGGCTCGATCTGCCGCTCGAGCGGGTCGGGATGGAGGCCTGTTCGCTGACCGCCTGGCTGCATGACGGGCTGACCGAGGCCGGCTGGCCGGCGATTTGCATCGAGACGCGCCGAGCGAACGCCGCGATGAAGACGATGCCGAACAAGACCGATCGCAACGACGCCCGGGCTTTGGCGCAGATCGTGCGGACGGGCTGGTTCCGCCAGGTGCACGTGAAGAGCCGGCAATCGCGCCGCTGGCGCTCGCTGCTGGTGGCCCGGCGGACGGTCCTCAATCACATGCGCAGCATCGAGAACGTCGTTCGTGGGATCACCCGTGAGGAGGGCATCAAGCTGGGGACACCGAGCCGCAAGGAGTTCGCGATAAACGTGCGCGAGATGGCCGGTGACCGGCCCGAGCTGATGGCGATGCTCGAGCCGCTGCTGGCGGTGCTGGCTTCGATGATCGAGCAGCTCGCCCGCCTGACCAAGCGGGTCCTCGACATCGTGAAACACGAGAAGACCTGCCGGCAGCTGATGACCACGCCCGGCATCGGCCCGATCAACGCCCTGACCTTTCGCGCCACCATCGACCAGCCGGAGCGGTTCGCGCGGTCTCGGGACGTCGGTGCGCATCTCGGCCTGACGCCGAGCCGCTACCAGTCCGGCGAAACGGACATCACAGGCAAGATCACCCGCTGCGGCGACGAGCTCGCCCGCACCGGCCTGGTCGAGGCCGCGCACACCCTTTTGGTGCGCAGCAGCAATTGGTCGGCGCTGCGCGCCTGGGGCATGGCCATTGCCAAGCGGCGCGGCATGGCCAAGGCCAAGATCGCGGTCGCCAGAAAGCTCGCCGTGATCCTGCACCGGATGTGGATCGACGGCACCGACTTCCGCTTCGGCAAGGAGGCCGTGGCCTGAAACCGAAGGCTTCGAAACGATAACACCAGTTCGCCCGAAAGGGTGAAGCGGCTCGTTCCTGCGGGGACGATGGGCGAGGCGATCTCGTTGAGAACCCGGAGCCTTCGGGCCCAGCCCGAAAGGTCGTTTACAGATTGAGACGCCCCGCTCGCCTGACCCCATCATGCGGCGATCCAGCATCGACCGCGAAGAGAAGCGCGTGACCCGCAGGAACGGGTCGAGACGATGGTTGGCGAAAGAAGCGGAGCAGCTTGACACCAACGACCCCAATCAGAGAGGGCTCTCATGCGCAGCCCGGTGCAACAGTCGAAACAGTCCATGTCGAGGCGGAACGTGCCGTCCGGCTTCAGGTCCATCGAGATGATCGAGGATGGCCTGCGCGTAGCGCGGCTCGCCGCAGGGCGCGAGCCGCATGCTCTTGTACTCGCCCGAGTTGACCTTGAAGCCACTTTTACATGACCAAACTCGAGCGCTGCTGCCAATCATTCCGTGGCTGGACGGCGCCACCGAGTGCGCGATTGACGTCGCGTGTACGCATGTGCGACTCCAGTGCCAGGCAAAGCGTAAGCGTGCCGCGGCTCGGCTGCGGGAATGTCATGATCGCGCGTCGGCAGCCCGTAGCCCTCCCGGGCGGGCCGTATTCGCCCTCAGGCCGCGGACCATCGTTGCGCGCCCCTGTCGGTCGAGCTGCGCGCCGATCGTCGCCTCGATGACCCGGGCCTTCCTCGTCTCCGGTCACCCGGAAAAGGCGCTAGTCGTCGACGCTGTGGTCCTCGTCGAGGAGATCGATGCCGCTGCCTTCGCCGCTGGCGCCGACACCGGCGGCCGAGCGGATGGCGGCCTCGAGCTCGTCGGCCATCGCCGGGTTGGCCTTGAGAAAGGCCTTGGCGTTCTCGCGGCCCTGGCCGATGCGCTGGCTGCCGTAGGAGAACCAGGAGCCGGATTTCTCGACCAGCCCGGCCTTGACCCCGAGATCGATCAGCTCGCCGGTCTTCGAGATACCCTCACCGTACATGATGTCGAACTCGACCACGCGGAACGGCGGGGCCACCTTGTTCTTGACCACCTTGACCCGGGTCTGGTTGCCGACGGTCTCGTCCTTCTCCTTGACCTGGCCGATGCGGCGGATGTCGAGGCGCACGGACGCGTAGAACTTGAGCGCGTTGCCGCCGGTCGTGGTCTCCGGGCTGCCGAACATGACGCCGATCTTCGAGCGGATCTGGTTGGTGAAGATCACCATCGTCTTCGACCGGCTGATCGAGGCGGTGAGCTTCCTGAGCGCCTGGCTCATCAGCCGGGCCTGAAGCCCGACATGGCTGTCGCCCATCTCGCCTTCGAGCTCGGCCTTGGGGACGAGCGCTGCCACGGAGTCGACGACGATGACATCGATGGCACCCGAGCGCACCAGCGTGTCGGCAATCTCGAGCGCCTGCTCGCCGGTATCGGGCTGGCTGATCAAGAGGTCGTCGAGATCGACGCCGAGCTTTCGGGCATAGCCCGGGTCGAGGGCGTGCTCGGCATCGATGAAGGCGCAGGTGCCGCCGGCCTCCTGCGCCTCGGCGATGACGTGCAGGGTGAGCGTGGTCTTGCCGGAGCTCTCGGGCCCGTAGATCTCGATGACCCGACCGCGCGGCAGCCCGCCGACGCCGAGACCGATATCGAGGCCGAGCGAACCGGTCGAGATCGTGTCGATGTCCGCCATCTGCTCGGCCTTGCCGAGCCGCATCACCGAGCCCTTGCCGAACGAGCGCTCGATCTGGGCGATCGCGGCATCGAGGGCGCGCTGGCGATCGTCCGTCCGCCGCGTCGTCAGGGTCTCTGCCATGGGGTGTCCTGTCCTTGAATGCCGGTCCTGTCGCGTCTGGCGATCCTTATACTGCCTCTCGCGCGGCGAAGAAAGCCGCGCCCTGTTCAACCGCTTGCCGATCGGCGCAGCAGGACCAGGGCGAGGGCCGAGACCACGAGGACCAGGGCCAGGACATCGGTGATGCCCACTGCTTCACCGAGCAAGAGGGCCGAGCTCCACAAGCCGACCACCGGAATCGCCAGCGTGCTGATCGCGGCGATGTTGGCGGGCAGGATCGAGACGAGCCGAATATAGGAGGAGAAGCAGAAGACCAGTGCGACGAAGACGACATAGGCGAGGGCCGCGAGGCCGAGCGGTGTGACTCTCGAGAGATCCGGCTCGGGCTCCAGGATCAACCAGGCGACGACAATGGGCACGCCACCGATGACCAGCTGCCAGCCGCTGAGCGCGAGTATGCCGATCTGCCATTGGCGCAGTTTCTGGCCGACCGTGCCGATGCCCCAGGCGATGGCCGCCCCGATCATCAAGAGGTAGCCGGTGGGCACGACGCCGGTGCGGCCGAGTTCGGGAAGCAGCAAGAGGGCGATGCCGGCAAGGCCGAGGCCGAGGGCGGTCACCTGCCGCCAGCGCAGCCGCTCCTTCAGCACGAGCACGCCGAGCAGCGACGCCCAGAGCGGCATGGTGAACGCGAGGATCGCCGCTCGGCCGCCGCCGATCTGCGTGAGCGCGAACGCCGTCAGCATGTGCCAGTTGCTGACATGGACGACCGAGAGCAGGACGAGCGGCAGCCAGAGATGCTTCGGCGGCACGATGCGCTCGCCGGTCAGGCGGGCGAGGCCGAGCAGGCTGAGCCCGGCGACCGCCACGCAGACGACGCGGAAGGTCCAGGGCGAGAGTTCGCCGACGACGAGCTTCATCGCCGGCCAGTTGAGGCCCCAGAGCAGCGATATTGCGATGATCAGCAGGAGAGCGGTCGTCGGGACACGCTCGGGCCGGGGTTCAGAAGTCGAAGCAGCGACCACCCTTCTCCCAGTCGCCGTAGCGGGTCGGCTCCGGACCCGTGGGACCGCCCTTCTCCCCCTCCGGCTGTTGCGGCTGTTGCGGCCGCGGCGCGTCCGCCGCCGGTGCCCGCGTCGGTCGATCTTGCCCAGTGCGGCTCTCGGGCCGGCCGGCAGCCGACGTTTGCTCGAGCGCCGGCTTCGACCGGTCCGCCACCGGGTCGTTCGGCGCGTGGCCGGTATGGTCGGTGGCGACGTCGCGGGATGGTGCGTTGCCGTCCACGGTCACTCCGCCATCACCTGCTCTTTGGCCACCGCCTCGCACTCGCTGAGATGCTTGCTCAAGAGGTAGTCGCTGAGCTCCACACCGGCACCGGCGAGATCCTCGCGGGCCTTGTCGAGCACGCCGTTGTCGCCCGGCCGCTCGAACGCCGCCATGACCATGTCCTTGGCGTAGGCGAAAGCATCGTCGCCGCTCTTGCCGAGATGCGTCTCGGCCAGCCACAGCCCGAACAGCTTGTTGCGCCGATTGCGAATCTTGAAGGCCAGTTCCTGGTTGTGCTTGTACCGGGCTTCCTCGCCCTTTTTGCGATCTTCGAACGACATGCGCCACTCCCCGGCTAGGTGATCCGCTGTTGGACGTTATATAGGGTTTGGCGCCGCGACCCGCCATCGCCCGCGGTTGCGACCAATGGAGGCCCGGCAACGCATGTGCTCCGTCATCATCCTCAGACGTCCCGAGCACGAGCGCTGGCCGCTGCTGATCGCGGCCAACCGTGACGAACTGGCGACCCGTGCGGCCGCCCCGCCAGGGCGGCACTGGGGCGATCGCCCCGATGTCGTGGCCGGGCACGATCTCGATGGGGGCGGCAGCTGGCTCGGGCTCAACGACCACGGCGTGGTGGCGGCCGTGCTGAACCGCCGGGGCACGCTCGGTCCCGAGGCCGGCAAGCGCAGCCGCGGCGAACTCGTGCTCGAGGCCCTGGACCATGCCGACGCCGAGGCTGCCGCCGGCGCCCTCGCCCATCTCGATCCCTCGGCCTATCGGCCGTTCAACCTCGTGGTCGCCGATGCCGCCGAAGCGTTCTGGATCCGCCATGCCGGCGACGGCATGGTGCGTTCCGTGGCGCTGCAGCCCGGCATCGCGATGCTGACCGCAGGCGAGCTCAACGATGCCACGTCGGCGAGGGTCCGGCGCTATTTGCCGCTCTTTCGCGCCGCCGAGCCGCCCGATCCCGATCGCAGCGACTGGTCGAGCTGGCAGCTGCTGCTGGCGGCCACCGCGAGCGAGAGCGGCGATCCACGCGACGCGATGTGCATCCGGACGGAGGGCGCCTACGGCACGGTGAGTGCCAGCCTGATCGCGCTGCCGCCGAGCGTCACCGAGACGCCGGTCTGGCTCTATGCCGCGGGCCCACCGAACGGCACAGATTTCGCGCCCATCGCCCTCTGAGCACGATTGCCGACGATTGCCGGGTCCGCGGGACCATCGGCAGCAGGTAGCGGCGACGAGACGCTCGCACGACGACCCGTCGGCCAGCACGGTGCTGCGCAAAGCAGATCGTCGTCATCCCTCGCTCGGCCGATGCTGTTCGAGCGAGGATCTCGAATCGATTAGGAGGTTGATGGTCGATCGGCAGATGTGATCATCCCCGATGGCGAGAAGCTGAAGGGTGCCAGCCGGCGCCCGCCGCGCCGGCTGGCGCCGCGGGGCCGTACACCCGAACGCCCGTGATCAGGGAAACGAGCCGGCGCGGCCGAGACTCTCGACGAGCGGGATGACACGCTTTTCCATAAAGATGCTGCGCGGATCGGGCCTGTAGGGCGGGAACGGATCGATCGTCACGAAGCCGGCGCGTTCAAAAAGGGCAATCGCCTCGGGCTGGGCAACGCTCGTCTCGAGCCGCAGCAGTTGCCGCCCGGAACTCGCCGCCGCGGCCTCGAGGTGACCGAGCAGCTCGCGGCCGATTCCCGATTGCCGGTGCTCGGGGACCACGTACATCCGCTTGATCTCGGCATAGTCCTCGTCGAGCCGGAGCGCACCGCAGGCGACCACCTCGCCGTCCCGCTCGACGAAGACGAAGCGCACGTTGGGCGACTGCAGTTCGTCGACCGCGAGCCCGTACCCGCTTTCCGGCGGATAAAGCTCGGCGAGGTAGTGATCGAAATCCGTCAGGAGCTTCTGGACGTGCGTGGCCGACGGTGCCGCTGTGGTGATCTTCAAGCCTTCCATGGTTTCCTCTTTCCTGCTGGCGGAGGCATGGTCGTCGCTACGATTGGCCGGACTGCGGAACAGCAGCCGGGCAACGAGCGACCGCTCGGAGACGTTTTCCCTGCAGATGCTGCCGGCGGCGGCCATCAGCGGCCCGACCGAGACCCGGCAGCGATTTGCTCGCATCCCGGCAAGCTTGCGCAGTTGGGCTCGCCGGGTCATGTTGCAGCGCAAAACATAGCGCCGAAGAGCAGCCTCGACCAGTACCGACTTTCGTCTCGTTCAGCGTCGGCGGGCAGGTCGCAAGGCCGGCGTCGTCGAAACAGTGGGTCGTTCGTCCCCGAGCAGCGCCCCGTCACCGCGTCGCGCAGACGCAGAATTCCCCGAGCGGGTACCGTTCATGCTGCTGTTGCCGGGCCGAACCGGCACATCGCCTCGGCGACGCCACGGGCGACCAGGAGGCGTGCTGCCAGGCTCGGGCCTGCTCGACCTCGCGTGTGTCCCTATGCGGCGCCGAGCCTCGTTCGCACGCCCGGTAGCGAGCCCGACGCCGTCCCGAACCGGCTGGCGTTCGGCTTCGTCGATCAGCCGACAGTCTCGGGCATCTCGGCGTCCGGCGTGTCCTCGTCCGGCGCTTCGTCATCGTCCGATGAACCGTCGGGCGCCGGCAGGAAGGGCACGGTTTGCCCCGTCGGCACGATGACGAAGACCGGCTTGTCGCCCTCGATCGTCACCGTCACCTTCCCGCCCCTGGCGAGCCGGCCGAACAGGAGCTCGTCGGCCAACGGCTTTTTCATGTGCTCCTCGATCACGCGGGCGAGAGGCCGGGCGCCGTAGAGCGGGTCGTAGCCGCGTTCGGCGAGCCAAGCCTTGGCCGCTTCGTCGAGTTCGATCGACACCCGCTTGTCGGCCAGCTGCGCGGCGAGCTGGTCCACGAACTTGTCGACCACCGAGCGGATGATCTTGGGCGTCAGGCCGGCGAATGCGATCACGGCATCGAGCCGGTTACGGAATTCCGGCGTGAACAGCCGCTTGATCGCCTCGGTGTCCTCACCTTCGCGAGCAGCCCCACCGAAGCCCATCACCGGCTTGCTCATATCGGCGGCACCGGCGTTGGTCGTCATGATCAAGATGACGTTGCGGAAGTCCACCGTCTTGCCGTTGTTGTCGGTGAGCTTGCCGTAATCCATCACCTGCAGCAGGATGTTGAAGACGTCGGGGTGGGCCTTTTCGATCTCGTCGAGGAGCAGGACGGCGTGCGGGTGCTGGTCGATCGAATCGGTCAAGAGGCCGCCCTGATCGAAGCCGACATAGCCCGGGGGGGCACCGATCAGCCGCGAGACGGCGTGCCGCTCCATGTACTCGGACATGTCGAAGCGGACGATCTCGATTCCCATGATCGCGGCGAGCTGGCGCGCCACCTCGGTCTTGCCGACGCCGGTCGGCCCCGAGAAGAGGTAGCAGCCGATCGGCTTTTGCGGGTCGCGCAAGCCTGCCCGGCTGAGCTTGATCGCCGATGCCAGAGCCCCGATTGCCTGATCCTGACCGAACACGACGCCCTTGAGGTCGTCGTCGAGCGTCTTCAGTGCGGTCTTGTCGCGCGCATTGACGGCCTTGATCGGGACGCGCGCGATCTTCGCGACGATCTCTTCGATGTCCTTGGCGCCCACGGTCTTCCGCCGCTGCGCCTCGGGCTTGAGCATCTGTGCGGCACCGACCTCGTCGATCACGTCGATCGCCTTGTCCGGCAGCTTGCGGTCGTGGATGTAGCGTGACGACAGCTTGACCGCTGCCTTCAAGGCGCCGGTCGAGTACTTGATCCGATGATGCTCCTCGAAGCTCGGGCGCAGCCCCTCGAGGATCTTGATCGTCTCGTCTTCGGACGGTTCCGGCACGTCGATTTTCTGAAAGCGGCGGACCAGTGCGCGGTCCTTTTCGAAATAGTTGCGGAATTCCTTGTAGGTGGTCGAGCCGATGCAGCGCAGCGAGCCGCCGGCGAGCGCCGGCTTGAGGATGTTGGAGGCATCGAGCGAGCCGCCGCTGGTGGCACCGGCACCGATCACCGTGTGGATCTCGTCGATGAACAGCACCGCCCGGTCGTTGGCCTCGAGCTCGCCGATGACCGCCTTGAGGCGTTCCTCGAAATCACCCCGATAGCGGGTGCCGGCGAGCAGCGCACCCATGTCGAGCGCGAAGATGATGGCGTTCTTGAGGACGTCGGGCACCTCGCCGCGCACGATCCGCAGGGCCAAGCCCTCGGCGATCGCCGTCTTGCCGACCCCGGGGTCGCCGACGAAGAGCGGGTTGTTCTTGGACCGCCGGCAGAGGATCTGGATGGTGCGCTCGATCTCGTGCTGGCGGCCGACCAGGATGTCGATCTTGCCCGCTGCCGCCTTGTCGTTGAGATTGACGCAATAGGTCGAGAGCGCTTCGCTGCCGGGCTCGCGCTTCTCCTCGCTCTGGCTCGCTTCCTCCGCACCCTTCACGCGACGCTCCTCGCTGAGGCTTGGCTTCTTGGCGATCCCGTGCGCGATGTAGTTGACCGCATCCAGCCTGGACATGTTCTGCTCCTGCAGAAACCAGACCGCGTGCGATTCGCGCTCGGAAAAGAGGGCGACCAGGACGTTGGCACCGGTGACCTCACTACGGCCCGACGACTGGACGTGAATGGCGGCACGTTGAATGACGCGCTGGAAGCCGGCTGTCGCCTTGGCATCGACCACCCCGTCGACGACCAGGCCGGAAAGCTCGTGATCGAGAAAATCGGTGAGTGCGAGGCGCAGCTTGTCGATCTCGACCGCACAGGCCTTCATCACGGCGACCGCATCCTGGTCCTCGCTCAAGGCCATCAAGAGATGTTCGAGGGTCGCGTATTCGTGCTGTCGCGCATTGGCGAGGGCGAGTGCCCGACGAAGGGTCTTTTCGAGTGTGCGCGAGAGCATCCTACCTCCTTGCCGAACCGGCTACGGCCACGTCCGGCCTCGTCACCGTCGGCGACCATATTCTAGCCGAAGCCGGTCGTCGACGGCCAGTGTCGAACGCGACGATCGATCGCTGGTGCCGGCCGGGCCCCGCGTCCGCGCGATGGCTTCGACCCGCCCTTTGCTCTGCAATGTCGTGCCCTGGCACCCTCTCTTTCCTGCTCACTCTTTCTCCATGGTGCACTGCAGCGGGTGCTGGTTCTGCCGCGAGAACTCGGTGACCTGGGTGACCTTGGTCTCGGCGATCTCGAAGGTGTAGACGCCGCACACTCCCACCCCCTTCTGGTGGACGTGCCACATGATCCGCGTGGCCTCCTCCCGGCTCTTGTTGAAGAACCGTTCGAGGACGTGCACCACGAACTCCATGGGTGTGTAGTCGTCGTTCAACAGCAGGACCTTGTAGAGCGATGGCCGCTGGGTGCGCGTTCGCGGCTTGGTCGCGACATCGCCCTTCACGCCTCGGTCTTCGTCCCACCCGTCCTTCATCGTACCGACAGCTTCCGTGGCTCGCAATCGTAGCTCATCTCGACAGCCCCCAACATAGTTCAATCGGCGAGGCGAACAAATCCCTTTCGACGCCGGGCCGGCCGGGATGGGCCCTTCGGCGGCACAGGCGAACCGATTATCCGTCGAGGTTCGGAAGATTCCGTTAAGAGCGATCGTTTTCGCCCGACGCCTCTCTTTAATTGGCGCAAAGTGCCACCCGCGGACCGTGGCGCGGGCCGTGTCGGGCGAAGCGTCGCATCGCGGGCCGTTCGCCCTCAGCGCACGGCTTCGGGACGCCGATCGGCGGTATCGTCGGCGTCGTCCTGGCGCACCGTCTTCAGCCGCAGTGTTCCGGCCCGCTTGGCGCGCACCGGCTTGGCAGTGTCGCTCGCCTCGCTGTCGGCAGCGTCGCGGCTCTCGGCCGAAGCCGGCTCGGCGGCCTCTTCGTCCGCCGGCTCGGCGGTCGCTGCCGGCTCATCGGTCGCTGTATCGGCGGCCGGTTCGGCGGGTGGCGGGCTGCCCGTGGCGAGGCTCAAAGCGAGTTCGCGCAAGCGATCCATCGACATCGCCGGGCTCGCGGGGGGCGGTGGCGCGGCCGCCGCGTCCATGTCCGCCTCGGCCTCCGCCTCGGCGTCGGCCAAAGTCAGCTTCAGGCGGGCCAATTGTTCGAGGAATTCCTCGCGCTGCTTGGGCGGGAGACGCTCGACCGCCTGTTCGTCGACCAGCCGTTCGGCCTGATTCAGGATGTTGCGCGCATGAACCACCTGGCCGGACGCTCGGGTGTTGCCCGCGAGCACCTGGGCGAGGTTCTTCGTGGTCGGTTGAAGCGCGCCGAGCAGTTCGGCCGCCGAATTCGGGATGCGGCGGCCGCCGCCGCCCTGACGTCGACTAGCGCCGCCCTGACCGCCCTGCGGTTTGCTGCGCTTCTTGCCGCCGCCACGGCGAAACGGAAACATCGAGTTTCGGTTGTTGCTGTTCACCGGTCTTCCTTCTTCGACCTCGTCGATCTTTTGGCGGGCCGCTCGTTCGTCGCCATCCGGCGTGCGACATCGGCCGCATCGCGTGCCCGCTCGTTGTTCCTGCCGGCCTTGCCCTCGGCCGTTGTCGATCGGCAGCAAAGCGCGACGACCATGATGCTGCCGTACATCGTTGCGGCGGCGATCGGCACAGCCTCGAGCCGCCGCTCGTCCAACCTTCCCCGTTGTCGCCCCTGCCGTCGCCGTCACGGCATCGATCGGATGGACCGCGCCGGCGGCTGATGTCGCAGTGATGCTCGATCACCGCGGCGATCGGAAGCCCTGCCGGTCCCCACGGACAACATCCGGTTGCGGTGTCGCGAGCGCTCCTCGCGGATGCTCGACCGGCCCTCGCCACCCAGAGTTGCCGGCACGATCAAAAGAACACGTCGCTCGCGACCCCCCAAGCGTTCCGCAGTGCCGTACGCGTTCCGGCTACGAGCCGAAACTCACCGACGACTATAGTGGCGTATCGCACGACGGTGCTGCAACTCTTCAGCTTATCGACCACTCGCCGGCGCAACAGCTTATCGACCACGGCGTCACGACACTCGACATCAATGACGGCAGCGCGCCGGGATTTCAACAAAAACTCGTTTCGACCGTCCCGAGCGGCTGGGCAACGACTGAACCTGGATCGCCAACTGTCGGCAGGGGATCACGCTCGATACTGGTGATGTCGGGTCGATACCGTACATCTTGCGCCGCAAGCCGCAACCATGTCGGCTGCGCGGCAGCGGCAATCTGGAAAACCACGCCATGGATATCGGTGCTCAGGTGGCGCGGCGCAAGGTCAACAGCACACGTGCGCGGCCGTGGGCGCGAAGGCCGGCACCGCCCTGGGCGAGGAGAGTGGTCGCCAATCGCCTCGCAATAGCGCCATTGCCGCTGACGACATCGGGTAAGCTCAAGTCCAGCACGCAGGCATCGGCCTCGATCGCCACGAGATCACAGACCAAGGGCTCATCCGGACCGACGGGTGCCGAGGCGGCTTTGAGGTACGGCAGGGCGCGAGCGATCACCGGTGGGGCGACGCGTACACGGATCCAGGCGACTTCGAGCACGCGGTCCGTCGGGCGCAGGTGCCGTGCGATCGCCGGGTCGGCGAGCCAGCTGCCGAGCTCGTGCGGCGCGAGCGCGCCGTCGCGAAGGCCGTCCGCAGCCGGCGGCTGCATCTCCACTGCCGCCAACTCGGCCAACATGTCGATCGCCTGCTCGAGGTCGGCCGTGGCCCCGGCGATCAGGCCCAACGCTTCGACCTGGAGTGCCGAGAGCCCGGTGCCGCGCTCGGCCAGCAGCAGCTCGACGCCGCCCCTGATCGCCTGCAAGGGCGTGCGCAGCTCGTGGCTGGCGAACCAGCGGGCCGCAGAACCTGCGCGCTCAGGCACGTGTGGCGACACGTCGAACGCCACGCAGCGGCTGGCGATTGCCGCCGGCCGCATCTGGTTCGAACAAGGGACTTGCAGGCGGGTCGGCGGGCATGCTCGGTCGCGTTCGCTGGTGATCGGTAGCGCAGACCCTAGCACTCGAGCCTTAAGGAACCGTTGCGTTCGCCGACACGGTCGCGACCGACCTGACGGCGTCGCAGCGATCGCGTTCGGCGGCGGCCGCCGCGCCTATCCGAGCGTCCTACAACCGCTCGCATCGCGCGGCGGCGGCCTCAATGCGCGAGGATACGGCCGAGAAACAGCTTCGCACGCTCGCTCGCGGGGGCGGCGAAGAATTGCCCCGGCGGCGCCTGCTCGACGATTTCGCCCTGGTCCATGAAGACCATGGTATCGGCCACCTCGCGGGCGAAGCCCATCTCGTGGGTGACGACGATCATCGTCATCCCCTCCCGTGCGAGCTCGACCATGACGTCGAGGACTTCCTTGATCATCTCGGGGTCGAGGGCCGATGTCGGCTCGTCGAACAACATGATCTTCGGCCGCATGCAGAGTGAGCGGGCGATGGCGACGCGCTGCTGCTGGCCACCGGAGAGCTGGGCGGGGTACTTGTCGGCCTGCTCGGGGATCTTGACCCGCTCGAGGTAGTGCCGGGCCAGATCCTCGGCCTCCTTGCGGCCGAGGCCGCGGGTGCGCATGGGGGCGAGGGTGAGGTTGCGCAGCACCGTCAGATGCGGGAAGAGATTGAACTGCTGAAAGACCATGCCGATCTCGGCGCGCACCTTGGCGATATGTTTGGTGTCGTCGTCGAGTTCGACGCCGTCCACGACAATTCGGCCGGCGTCGTGCTGCTCGAGCCGGTTGATGCAGCGGATCAGCGTCGACTTGCCGGAGCCCGACGGGCCGCAGACGACCATCCGCTCGCCGAGTGCCACCTCGAGGTCGACAGTGTCGAGGGCCCGGAACGTGCCGAAGAGCTTGGTGACACCTTCGAGCCGAATGATCGGCTGCGCCATTGCCGTTTCTCTCGCCGTTGTTCGTCTGGCAAGCTAACCGGCGACGTGGCTGCGGCAAGGGGGCCGGTGCGGCCCTGGTCAGCCGCTTCGAAGCCCGGCAAGCAGCGTCAGCGGCATGGCTGACGAACACGACCCGAGCGCGCTGGCTCCGGCCCTCGCCGGCGAGGTCGCAGAAGCCCTCGAGACCAGCCTCGATCTCTTGCCGCTCATGCCGGCGATCCTGCAGGATCTGCCCGATCTCGGCGGCGGCTGCACCGGTCCGGTGCTCGAGGCGCTGGAGTGGTTCGGCCTGCCGCCCGGCTCGCGAATCCTCGATCTCGGCTGCGGCCGCGGCGAACTGGCGCTCGCCCTCGCTGCAGAGCGCCGTGCCGTGGTCACCGGCATCGATGCCTTCCCGCCTTTTGTCGCGGCCGCCCGTGCCGCCGCGCGCGAGGCCGGGCTCGACTGCCGCTTCGAGCAGGGCGATCTCCGCCGGGCGGCGCTGACCGGGCGGGACGTCGACGCCGTTCTCCTGGTTTCCGTCGGCCCGGTCTTCGGCGATCATGCCGAAACCGTCGCGGCGCTGCGGCCGACCGTCCGCGCCGGCGGCTTTATCGTCATCGCCGACGCCTGCCTGGACGGTCCGCCACCACCGGGTGCCGTCTGGCAGGCCTATGCCGATCGCGAGACGACCGAGCGCCGGTTGACGAGTGCCGGCGACCGACTGCTCCTCGCCCGCCCACTGCGCGCGGATCAGCGCGCCTGGAACGCGCATGCCATGGCCGCGATTCGCCGCCGCACGGCCGAGCTTGCCGTCCGGCACCCGGACCTCGCCGCCGCGCTCGCCGACTATACGGCGCGACAGGAACAGGAATTCGCCTGTCTGGAGACCGGTCCTGCGGTGTCGATGCTCTGGGTCCTGGCGAAGGCCGGCTAGAGTCCGAGCACATCCTTCATCCCGTAGAGCCCCGGCTTTTCTCGGCCGGCCCAGAGGGCGGCGCGGACCGCACCGGCGCTGTAGATCGTCCGGCTCGAGGCCTTGTGGGTGAGCTCCAGCCGCTCGCCGTCGCCGGCGAAGGTGATGGTGTGGTCGCCCACCACGTCGCCACCGCGGAGCGCGGCGAAGCCGATCGTGCCGGGCCGGCGCGCGCCGGTGATGCCGTCCCGTCCGCGCACGGCGAGCTCGTCCAGGGTCTTGCCGCGGCCCCTGGCCGCCGCCTCGCCGATCGCAAGCGCGGTGCCCGAGGGGGCGTCGATCTTGTGGCGGTGGTGCATCTCGACGATCTCGATGTCGAAGGCCTCGTCGAGGCTGGCTGCCACCTTTTCGGCCAGGCCGAGCAGCAGGTTGACGCCGAGGCTCATGTTGGGCGCCCAGACGATGGCGGTGCGCTCTGCCGCCTCGGCCAGGGCTGCGCGGTCGGCGGGCTCGAGACCGGTGGTGCCGATGACGTGGGCACAGCCGTGCTCGGCCGCGAGCTTGGCGTTGGCGACACTGGCGGCGGGCACGGAGAACTCGATCACGGCATGTGCCTTGGTCATCAGGGCGGCGTTGTCGGCGGTGCAGGTCACACCCGTGGCCTCGAGGCCGGCCAGCACGCCCAGGTCCGCGCCGATCGCGGCATGGCCGGGCCGTTCGGTGCCGCCCACCAAGTCGACCCCCTCGGTCGCCAGGAGCTGCGCCAGATTGGCGCGGCCCATCCGCCCGGCACAGCCGATCACCCCGATTCGCACCGCCAGCACCTCCTATTCAGATTGCGCTGATGCCTTCTGCATTGTTTAGTCCGCCGGTCAAGCAAGGGAGGACCGTGCCATGACCGAGACGTCTCTCAGCCAGAGGCTCAGCGAGGCGCTGCCGATCGCGACCCGCCCCTTCGCCGCGGACACGCAGCCCACGGGCCTCGTCATCGTCGACGAGGTCAACGGCTTCTGCACCCCGGGTGCGGGCAACATGGCGCCACCGCAGCCGGACGCGCAGATCGCGGGCATGGTCGAGCGGACCGACCGCCTCGCCCGCGCCTTCGCCGGCAAGCGCTGGCCGATCCTCGCTTTTCTCGATACTCACGAGCCGGGCAAGCCCGAACCACCCTACCCGCCGCATTGCGAGAAGGGGACCGGCGAGGAGAACTTCGTGCCGGAGCTCGCCTGGCTCGAGGACGACACCCACGCGACGCTGATCCGGAAGGACTGCATCAACGGCTTCGTCGGCGGCATCGAGGCCACCTTCAAGGGGCACGGCACCAGCCACAACAAGGTGGTCGACTGGGTCAACCTGCACCGGCTCGAAGCCGTCGTCACGGTCGGCATCTGCACCGACATCTGCGTGATGGACTTCGTCCTGACCATGCTCTCGGCCAGGAACCACAGCCTGATGCCCACCCTGCGGGACATCGTGGTCCTCGAGCCGGGCTGCGTCACCTACGACCTGCCGCTCGAAGCGGCGAAGGAGCAGGGGCTGCCCGAGACGGCCGCGCACCCCAAGGCCGAAACCCACCACATGGGCCTCTACTTCATGGCCTCGCGCGGCGCGATCCTGGCGAGCGAGGTCACCGGCATCTGACAATTATAGGAATAATAGCCGAAAAGCGGTCGCCGGTCAAGCGGGCGGCCGGGGTCGTTCGGCAATCTTCCGGGCGGAGCCGCGCCGGGTTTCCGCGGTGACGCGGCAAGTGCTTTTGAACAAAGAGAAAAAGCCGGCTGCCTGCGTCATCCTGCCCCTTTGGGTTCGATCGCGAAACCGGGGTTCGTTCGCGCCCCAGCCGGGTTCGTTCGTCGATCCTTCGGGTTCGATCGTCGTCTCGGCAGGTTCGTTCGCGGGTTTTCGGTGCAGAATGTGACGCCTCGTGCGCCATAAGGAATCGTGATGGCGCACGAGGCGTCACATTTCCCGGGTTCGGCGTCGTATAGCGGCCAATTTCTCGGGTTATGTGTCGTATAGCGGCGCATCCCGAGGGTGAAGGAGTCGGTATACGACGCATGATGCGGCCATCGGTATGTCAATGGGCGAAATGCCATAAGTGTTCGTTATGGAAAGAATCGCGGGGAGGATGATCCTCCTCGCGCTCCACCGAAACTCGGCGGTGGAGATCGTTCAGCGGGCCGCGCTCGACTATCGCTGGCGATCGGATGCCGTGCGCTGGCTTTCGACGTAGGCGCGGAGCACGGCGTTCATGCGGCTCTGGTAGCCTCGGCCCTGGGCGCGGAACCAGGCGAGGATGTCGTGGTCGATGCGGAGCGAGATGGCCTCTTTCGTGGGCTTGGGCATGACGATGCGGGCGTTGCGCCAGAAGTCCTCGTCGAGCTCGATCTCCGGGGCGTCGGGGGATGTCGGCCAGTAGTCGCCGGCGGCGATCATCTTCCGGATTTCGGCCATCGTGTAGCTGCTGATCGTTAGCGGTTGTAGGCGTCAGCCACCTGCCGGGCCACGTCCGACGTCACCGGCACGATTTCCAGGCCCAGACCATCGATCAAGGTCCGCAGTCGTTGACCGGCCCCGCGGCGATCGCTCACCACCAGCGCTTCGGCGAGGGTGCCGGCCGAGACGGCCGTGCCGTCAGCAGCGATCAGCGCATCGAAACAGCGTCGTCCATCCGGCTCGCCCATGACGATCGCCATCGAGGCCGACGTATCGACGACGATCATCCGGGCAGGCCGTCCTCGTCATAGAGAAAGTCCTGGCTGCGCGCCGCACTCGGTCCGGGGCTCGCTGCGGCCTTGCCGGCGGCCCAGACCTCCTCGAGGACGCGGCGCCGTTCTTCGGGCGATGGCATGGCGGGGATCGGGACCAGCCGGACGACGGGCCGACCGTGTCGGGTCAGGACGACCTCGTCGCCGCCCTCTGCCCGCCTGACGAGCTCGGTCAGCTGTCCTTCCGCTTCGCTCAAGGCAACCCGCATCTCTATTCCCCGAATGCGATGTGGTGGTGGGTTATAGTTCAGCGCGATAGTGACCAGATGCAAGCCAAAGGCGTGCTCGGGCATGCGGCGGGTTGCGCAGACGGCTTTGCTTTCGGCTTGCCATGACGACCCGGGTAGCGGGCGGGCGGTGGTCGACGTGCGCGTTGTCAGCCTGCGCCTTGGCGCGCGTGGCGCATCGCGGTCCTGACGCGGGCGATCTGGATGAGGGCGTGGCGGCGGAGGGCCGGGTCGTTCATCTCCAGCACGGCCTCGAGGTAGCGGGCGCTGTCCGCCTCGGTCTTCAGGCACTGCGCACTGTCGAAAGGCACCGTCTCGATCGGCATCGGCGATGTCCCTCAGCTCGCGCGTGGCTGCCCATCAAACCAGATCGACCCGCAGCCGCCTGCCGAGCACTGCCGCTGCGCGGTGCAGGGTGTGGAGGGTGACGGAGCTGTTGTCGGGGTCGAGGAGGCGGTCGAGCTGGGTGCGGCTGGTCTGCATCTCCCGCGCCATCGCGGCCTTGGAGAGGTTTCGCGCCTGCATCGCCTCGCCGATCTGCCAGGCGAGCACGCTCTTGACGGCATGCTCGGTGGCTTCCTCGAGGATCCCCTCGTCGGCGAGGAAATCATCGAGCGTCGAGCCCGGTCTGCCGCCGTGGATGTCGTCCATCATCGCTCCATTCCTCTCATTCGCTTCCAGGCAAGCTCGATCTCTTGTGGCGGGGTCTTCTGCGTCTTTTTGATGAACCCCTGCAGGAGCACCAGCTCATTGTCACGGAGGCAGAAGATCACCCTGGCGATGCGGCCGTCCGGCAGGCTGCTGCGCAATTCCCAAAGCCCGCGCCCGAGCGATCGACAAAGCGGCATGCCGACCGGCCAGCTATACTCCAACTGCTTCAGGTCGAAACCGATCCGCCGCCGCGCCTCGCCTTGGCCTTGATGGCGAAAGGTGGTGTCTACCGGACTCCCGCGGACGCTGCTTGAATGGGCGGTTGTCGGCGAGGTCGTCGCGGATGGAACGAGGGCGAAACCCGCGTTATAGGCAAACGGTCGACGAGACGGGATCGGGAAAAGCCGAAGTTGGGGACAGGCGCCGACGAGCGCGTGGAGGTGATGTGGACCCGATCCGGCGGATCTCCATACGGGCCCGCGGCATGTCGAACGCCGCAAGCAGAGGCCGAACACATGTCAGCACCCGACCATCAGTCCAGACGAAGGAAGAGTTCTCGCTTGCATCCGACGGGGCGTCGACACATGTCGCCCTTGGCCCTTACGTCTTTCGATAGATCGATCCGATATTACCTGAAAACATCCGTTCATAAAACTCAGCAGCAAACCTGTCAGTCATGCCTGCAACAAAATCACAGCAGATTCGGTGCTTAATGTCGGGATCGTTTTCCGCGTTAAGCAGCTCGCGATAATCATTTGGAAGGATATCGTGCACCAGTTTAAAGAGCTGATCACGTTGCTGGTCATCGTCAGAGACCAGGAAAACACTCATCATGTGATCCAAAATAATACGTCCCGAAAAACGAGTTTGTTGGATCCGCGCGCTATTAATAACCTTGTTGAAAACCAAACGCTTTAGCGTCTCAATAACTAATCGCTCCTCATAACGGAGCCGGACTTTGGTAAGGGCAGGAAACTCTTCATCAATGCCAGCGTGCAACTCGACCGCTTCAATTCCTTGCCTTATCAGTCCAGATGTGTAAAGAGTTCGAGATCCACCTTCGCTAGCCGCACTCTTCGAACGTCTAAAATGGTCCGCTACAATGTTTGCAACGATTCTGCTTTGCAACCGCGATCTATCGTCATCGTTATATGAACCCATTAATTCAATAACAGACTTTTGTTGATCTTCATCAAGAAAAAATATTTGGGAGAACGAATCGGCTACGAGATCAATTATATCATCGGTGTTTAAATCCTTAATTCGCTTTGTAGTCTTAACATCATAAGTGTCGTCTGAATCCTTTAAAAAACTATCCTTTACCTCCTCGACGATCTTACGAAACGCATCACCACCAAGTGACAACATAGTCAAAGGGTCGAGGAAACCACCATGAAATGCGTCCTCAAGATCGAACGCTGAATACGCAATGTCGTCAGCGAGATCCATAATCTGGCATTCAATTGTCTTAAATTTTCTACCCTCGGGGAGCGAAACGCCGTTCAGGACATCTTGCTTGATACGCTCTACAACGTCTCTTTCTGTTCGATAATATCCTTTAACAAGCTTCTTCGGAGTTGGAAGAGTACGGTAATCAATCTCGCGATCATATTTCAATACCGCCGCTAGAGTTCTAGAGGTTAGATTAAGCCCAATCCGATTTTCATTTTTAAGTGGCGAACCGACAGGACCCGGATCATTCGTTTCTATCCTGTCACTGCGTTTCGAAATCCGAGACAATATGCGAAATGTTTGCGCATTACCTTCGAAGCCACCATAAATACGCATCCGGTCATTCAATATTACTTCGCCATTATGCCCAAATGGAGGATGGCCGATGTCATGAGCAAGAGATGCTGCCGACACCAAATCGATATCGATCGGATTCTTTTTGAAAAAAGAAATAGTATTATTAAGCCTTATGGCGATCGAACTAGCTATTTGACTCACCTCTAAGGAATGAGTCAGCCGAGTTCTAAAAAAATCCGACTCGTTGTGCGGAAAAACCTGAGTTTTGCCCTGCAGACGCCTGAAAGCAGAGCAATGAAGTATCCTGTCGTAGTCTCGACGGAACTCACTACGATAAGCTGACTGTTCGTTAGGAACAGGAACCGCCCGTCGTAAGTCTCGCGGTCCATAAAGTTTGTTCGCCTTAGCGGGATTTTTTTGCTCTCTTTTCGGAAGCATTCCTTCTCACATCTTTTTGAGAAACTTTAGATTGTTTCGTTTCAACAAGAAGAGCATGATTCTTCTTCAGAGCTGAATTATAAACATTGTCGCGCGAACGACTAACAGCGTAGCGTAGCGCAAGCTGCATCCGCTCCGAATTAACCATCTTGTTAAGCTCCAACGCCTTAACGGCCGATGTTATTAGGTAGCTTTAAGCCTATGGCAACGGGTGCTCGGAATGGTAGTTTTTTTTTTGGACTTTGAAACCCGAAAATGCGGCATGTTGCAAAAAAATGAACTTGACAAAGCAATTGAGGATATTCGAGCCAATCTTATTCTCGCGCGCTGTTGCTCATTCTCAGCACCTAAGCGTTTGATCGGATGAGATTCCTCGGAGGGCGCGCTTTGAAAGCGCGCCCTCGAAAATTCAAGCCCCCTTGCGGTGTTTGACCAGGTCGTCGACGACGGCGGGATCGGCTAGGGTGCTGGTGTCGCCGAGTTGGTCGTGTTCGTTGGCGGCGATTTTGCGGAGGATGCGGCGCATGATTTTGCCGCTGCGGGTTTTGGGCAGGCCCGGGGCCCATTGGATGAAGTCGGGTGAGGCGATGGGGCCGATGTCGTTGCGGACGTGTTTGACCAGGTCGGCGCGGAGGTCTTCGGAGGGTTCGATGCCGGACTGGAGGGTGACGTAGCAGTAGATGCCCTGGCCCTTGATGTCGTGGGGGAAGCCCACGACCGCGGCTTCGCTGACGGCGGGGTGGGCGACGAGCGAGCTTTCGACTTCGGCGGTGCCCATGCGGTGGCCGGAGACGTTGATGACGTCGTCGACGCGGCCGGTGATCCAGTAGTAGCCGTCCTGGTCGCGGCGGGCGCCGTCGCCGGTGAAGTAGAGGCCCTTGAAGGTGCTGAAATAGGTTTGGACGAAGCGCTCGTGGTCGCCGAAGACGGTGCGCATTTGTCCGGGCCAGCTGTCGGTGATGACGAGGTTGCCTTCGTTGGCCCCTTCGAGTGTGTTGCCTTCGTTGTCGACGATGGCGGGCTGGACGCCGAAGAAGGGCAGCGTGGCGGAGCCGGGCTTCTGGTCGATGGCGCCGGGCAGCGGGGTGATCAGGATGCCGCCGGTCTCGGTCTGCCACCAGGTGTCGACGATCGGGCAGCGGCCGTCACCGACCACTTTGTGGTACCAGCGCCAGGCTTCGGGGTTGATCGGCTCGCCGACCGAGCCCAGCAGGCGCAGGGATTTCCGGGAGGTGGCCTTGACCGGGTCGTCGCCTTTTTGCATCAGCGCGCGGATGGCGGTGGGGGCGGTGTAGAAGATGTTGACCTGGTGCTTGTCGACGACCTGCCAGAAGCGGGAAATCGAGGGGTAGTTGGGGACCCCTTCGAACATCAGGGTGGTGGCGCCGTTGGCGAGCGGGCCGTAGACGATGTAGCTGTGGCCGGTGACCCAGCCGACATCGGCGGTGCACCAGTAGATGTCGCCGTCGTGGTAGTCGAAGACGTATTGGTGGGTCATCGAGGCGAAGACGAGGTAGCCGCCGGTGGTGTGCAGGACACCCTTGGGCATGCCGGTCGAGCCCGAGGTGTAGAGGATGAAGAGCGGGTCCTCGGCGTTCATCGGCTCGTAGGGGCAGTCGGGGCTGGCGGCACTCACCGCACTGCGGCCGTCGATGTCGCGGCCCTCGACCATCGGCACCTCGATGCCGGTATGCCGGAACATCAGGACCTTGACGTCGTCGGCGCATTTTTCGAGCGCCTTGTCGACATTGGCCTTCAAGGGCACGGCCTTGCCGCCGCGCAGGCCGCCGTCGGCGGTCACGACGAGTTTCGAGTCGCAGCCGTTGACGCGGTCGGCCAGCGCGTCGGGCGAGAAGCCGCCGAAGACGACGGAGTGGATGGCCCCGAGCCTGGCGCAGGCGAGCATGGTGTAGGCGGCTTCGGGGATCATCGGCAGGTAGATGGTGACCCGGTCGCCCTTCTCGACACCCATGGATTTCAGGACGTTGGCGGTCTTGTTGACCTTCTCGGAGAGCTCGCGGTAGGTCACCTTCAGGTCGACCTCGGGGTCGTCGCCTTCCCAGATGATGGCGACCTGATCGCCGCGCTCGGCGAGGTGGCGGTCGACGCAGTTGTAGGCGACGTTGAGCTCGCCGTCCTCGTACCACTTGATCGAGACGTCGCCCTCGAAGCTGGTGCTCTTGATCCTGGTCGGCTTTTTGATCCAGTCGAGGCGGTCGGCTTCGCGTGCCCAGAAGGCCTCGGGATCGGCGATCGATTCCTGGTAGAGCTTCTGGTAGGTCGCCTGATCGACATGGGCCGATTTGGCCCACTCGGCGGAAACCGGGTAAATGTCCGACATGTCGTTCCTCCCTTGTCAGGCGGTCTGTCGGCTGATGTCGCCGCCAGTTGTGCCGCCGCAGTGATCCGCGCAACGATGGTCCGAGGCGACGCGGGGTCGCTTTGCCGCAACGTGGCGGGGGCCCGGTCGTGGGGTAACCCCGTGGTTGTGCGGGGCGTTATCCACATCGTCACCCACAACTCTCACGCTATCCCCATGACTATCAACAAGATGTGGGTAAGTCACCGTCGTCGGTCGTCCGGCGGATGCCGATTGCCGCCTCGATCGCCGAAAGGATCGCGGCAGAGCGGGCTCAGCGTCAAGGGCAAAGAGGGGCGGTTCAGGCGCCGTTCAGCCAGGTCACGACATGCGGCAGGATGCGCTCGACGATGACCTCGACGCCGGCGGCGTTGGGGTGGATGCCGTCCGGCTGCATCAGCGCCGGATCCTCGATCGCCCCGTCGAGAAAGAACGGGTAGAGGGGTACGCCGTAGCGGTCGGCGAGCGCGGCGTAGACCGCGGCGAAGGCATCGGCGTAGCGGGCACCGAGGTTGGGCGGGGCGAGCATGCCGGCGAGCTTCACCTCGACACCTTCCTCCTGCGCACGCTCGATGATGCCGGAAAGATTGGCTTCGAGGGTATCGATCGGGATGGCGCGCAGCGCGTCGTTGCCGCCGAGCTCGATCAGCAGGTGGGTCGGCTCGTCGCCGAGCACCCAGTCGATGCGGCCGAGCCCGCCGGCCGAGGTGTCGCCGGACACACCGGCATTCAGGACCTCGCAGGCGATCCCCTCGCCGGCCAGCGCCCGCTCCAGCCTTGCCGGGAAGGCTTCCTCCATGGCGACGCCGTAGCCGGCGGCGAGCGAGTCGCCGAGGACGGCGAGGCGGCAGTCGGCAGCGGCGCCGGCCGGGCCGCCGGCGAGGCCCGCCAGCAGGGCAGCCGTGGCGCCGAGCTTGAGGAACCGGCGGCGGGTCCCACTTTTGATGCTTGGTTCAATCATCGATGAGAGTTCGGCCTTCATGATCCGATTGCGGGACGTGCATTTGACCCTGGCGAGCAGTGCTGGCCCCGTGCACATTCTCCGGGGCGTCGATCTCGACGTGGCGCCGGGCACCAGTCTCAGTGTGGTGGGCCCGTCGGGCTCCGGCAAGTCCAGCCTGCTCGCGATCATCGGCGGGATCGAGCGGCCGACGAGCGGGCTGGTCGAGGTGGCGGGGACCGATCTCGGAACGCTCGACGAGGACGGGCTGGCGCTGTTTCGCCGACAACGGGTCGGCGTGCTGTTTCAGTCCTTTCATCTGATCCCGACCATGACCGCGCTCGAGAACGTGGCCTTGCCCCTGGAGCTCGCCGGCCGGCGCAATGCCTTCGCCCGGGCCCGCGACGGGCTCGTCGAGGTCGGCCTCGGGCAGCGGCTCGAGCATTACCCGAGCCAGCTCTCGGGCGGCGAGCAGCAGCGGGTGGCGCTCGCCCGGGCGCTTGCCAACGAGCCGCAATTGCTGCTCGCCGACGAGCCCACCGGCAACCTCGATCGCGCCACCGGCCGACAGGTGACCCAGCTGATCTTCGAGGCGCGCGAGCGCCACAATGCGACGCTCTTCATGATCACCCACGACCCGGCGCTGGCGTCGCTCGCCGACGAGACGCGGCGGATGAGCGACGGCCGGCTCGACGATGCGGCGGTCGCGGAGAGCCGGCTCGTGAGTGCGGCACAGTGAGCGGCGCCACCCTGCCGCGCATCGCCTGGCGTGATCTGCGCGGCAGCCGGGCGGCAGCACTGATCATCCTCGCTTGCCTGACCCTGGGTGTGGCGACCATCACCGCCATCGGCTCGCTGCGCGAGAGTGTGACGGTGACGGTCGAGCGTGACGCCCGGGCGCTGCTCGGTGGTGATCTGGTGATCGAATCGACCAATCGGCCGCTGCCTGCGGACGAGCTCGCGGCTATCGTGCCCGCTGCTGCGCGGGTCAGCCATTCGATCGTGACCAATGCGATCGCCTTTGCCGACAACGGCCGGCAGGTGGCGACTTCGCTGAAGGCGGTGGACGATCTCTACCCGCTCTACGGCCGGGTGCGGATCGAGCCGGACCAATCGCTCGAGGCGGCCCTCGCGGACAACGGCGCGCTGGCCGAGCAGAGCTTGTTGCAGCGGCTGCAGGTCGAGGTCGGCGACAGCCTGGAGCTCGGCTCGGGCCGTGTCGAGATTCGCGGGGTGCTGGTCTCGGAGCCGGATCAGCTGGGCTACTTCGTCGGGCTCGGGCCGCGGCTCATGGTGCATCGGCAGACGATGGATGCGCTCGGCATCCTCGCCCCCGGTGCGCTCGCCCGGCACCGCTACGGCCTCGCCCTCGCCGACCCGTCGGCGGCGGCCGGCTACGCTGCCGAGTTGCGCCGCGATTTCGCCGATGCGCCGTGGCGGGCGCAGACCTTCGAATCGGTCCAGCCGCGGATCGCGCGCAATGCCGATCGGCTGGCCAGCTACCTCTCGCTCGCCGGCATCGCCGCGCTGTTGATCGGCGGCCTCGGGGTCGGGATCGTCGTCGACGCGCATCTCCGCTCGCGGCAACGGACCATTGCGACGCTCCGCTGCATCGGCACGACAGGGCGCGATATCGCCGTGATTTGCGGCTTGCAGATCTGCCTGTTGTGCGCCGCCGGGCTGGCACTCGGCGCCCTGATCGGCACCGTCCTGCCGTTCGCCTTGCATCTCTTGCCGGCGGGGCTGTTGCCGATCGAGCTCGCGATCGGCGTGCATCCGGGGCCGATCGTCTCGGCGGCCCTGTTCGCGCTGGCGACCGCGGCTCTGTTCACCGCCTTGCCGCTGTTGCAGGCAGCCGCGGTGACGCCGGCGGCACTCTTTCGCGACGACGCGACGCCATCGGCGGCGCGGCGTACCGGTCGAGCGCGGCGCTGGCCCTGGCTGGTCGGGGTGGCGCTCCTGCTCGCGGCGACCGCGCTCCTGGCCGTGCCCGATCCTTTTGTGGCGGCCGTGTTCCTCGGGATCGTCGCGCTCGCTTCGGCCTTCATCCAGGGGCTCGCCCGGCTCGGGCTCGTCACCGTCGGGGTCGTGGCCAAGCGCAGTTCCGGGTTGGCCCGGCTGGCGCTGAGCCAGCTCGGCCGGGCCGAGCGGTCGGCGACCGCGTCCGTGGTGGCGCTGGCCGCCGGCACGGCGGTGCTCACCACGGTGCTGCTGGTCGAGCACAGCATCTCGCGCGAGCTCGTCGAGAACCGGCCGGCGGCGGCGCCGACCGCCATCTTCATCGACATCCAGCCGAACCAGCGCGAGACCTTCACCAGCATCGTCCAATCGTTTTCCGGTGCCCGGATCCTGCAGATGGAGCCGGTGCTGCGGGCGCGGTTGGTGCGCATCGACGGCCAGCCGGTCGACGCGGTCGAGATCGCCGACGACGTGCGCTGGACCGTGCGCCGCGATCGCGGCCTCTCCTACCGTGCAGCGCCACCGCCGGCCGGGCAGATCGTGCTCGGCGAGTGGTGGCCGGAGGACTATGCCGGACCACCGCTGGTCTCGGTCGAGGACGAAGTGGCACTCGGCTACGGCGTCGGGATCGGCGACACGCTCACCTTCAATGTGCTGGGCCGCATGGTCGAGGCGGAGATCGCCAATCTGCGCCGGGAGATCGACTGGTCCGAGGGGCGCGTCGATTTCATCTTCGTGCTCAGCCCCGGGGTGATCGACCAGGCGCCGCACACGCTGGTCGCCACGGTCGACAGCGGCCCTGCCGATCAGACCGCACTGATCGACCGGATGGCGCGGGAGCTGCCCAACGTCACGCCTTTCGCGATCGCCGACGTGATCGCCCGGGTCGAGGCGGTTCTCGGGCAGATCGGGCTCGCCGTGCGGTTCATGGCCGGGGTGACGCTGGTCACCGGCCTCGCCGTCCTGGTCAGTGCCGTGGCCGCCGCCCGCCGCGCGCAACTGCGCCAGAGCGTGTTGTTCAAGGTGGTGGGAGCCGAGCGGCGGCAGATCGGGCGAATTTTCCTGGCGCAGTATCTGATGATCGGAACGGTGGCGGCGGTGCTGGGTGCGCTGCTCGGCCTCGTCGCCAGCTTCGCGCTGGTCGAGTTCGGTCTCGGCCTGCACTGGAGCCTCGCCCCCTGGCTCACCGCGGTGGTGCCGGTGGCCGCCGTGCTGGCGACGCTGGTGATCGGCGCCGTCGGCCTGAAGCGGGTGCTCGGCGTACCCGCGGCGGCCATTCTTCGCAGTCCCTAAACGCTTCTTAAACAACGGCTAGAATCGCGGCGTGGCTGTCGATGAAACTTCAGTCATAATCGATAGAACGGCACGTGGTACTGCGCGAAACGGCCGTCCCTCGGCTTGATCGGCCCTGGCGTTCTGCCATATACCCGAGCGCAGGATTTGCAGCGTTCTAGCTTGCTCGAGAGAGGTGACTGACGATGGAACCACGGATGGATCAGCGATTGGCGCAGGGCCACGTTGGTGTCGAGCAGATCGATGCCGGCCTGCGCAGCCACATGCTGTCGGTCTACAACTACATGGGCCTGGCCCTGGCGTTGACGGGCCTCACGGCGTTCGTGACCGCCACCACGCCGTTCATGGTGCAGCTGATCTTCGGCACCCCGCTGCAGTGGGTGGTGATGCTCGCACCCTTGGGCTTCATCTTCTTTCTCGGTGCCAGGGTGCACAAGATGAGCCTGAGCGCCACCCAGATCACGTTCTGGGCCTTTGCCGTGACGATGGGCTTGTCGATGGCCAGCATCTTCCTGGTCTTCACCGGCACCAGTATCGCTCGCGTGTTCTTCATCACCGCCGCGACCTTCGGTGCGATGAGCCTTTATGGTTACACCACCAAGCGTGACCTGTCGAAGTTCGGCGCCTTCCTGTTCATGGGCCTGATCGGCATCGTCGTGGCGATGATCGTCAACATCTTCCTCGCCAGCTCGGCGCTGCAGTTTGCGATCAGCGTGATCGGTGTCCTGGTCTTCACCGGGCTGACCGCCTACGACTCGCAGCGGATCAAGGAAGAGTACAGCGAGTTCGCCGGGCACGAGAGCACCGCGAAGATGGCGATCATGGGGGCCCTCAGCCTCTACCTCAACTTCATCAACCTCTTCATGATGCTGCTGCAGCTGTTCGGTAACCGCGAGTAGGCCGACCGAGACCGCATCAGCGAACGACGCGACGGCCCGCTTCGGCGGGCCGTTTGCGTTTCGGGCGGGGTGCTCAGGCGTAGGCCTCGGGGTCACCCGCGCAGGCGGCGAGCAGCTTGCCGTCGGCCAGGAGCTCGCTCGGCCGACCGGCCGCCACCAGCCGACCCTGGGCCAGCACGTAGCCGTAGTCGGCGAGCGCCAGGGTGGGCTCGGCCCAACGGTCGGCGAGCAGCAGCGTGTAGCCGTCGCGTGCCAGGCTCTCGACGAGGCTGCTCGCCCGCTCGATGCCGATGGCCGGCAGCAGGTTGTCGATCAGCAGCACACGCGGCAGGCCGAGCAGCGCGCGGCCGAGATCGACCAGCCGCAGAAGCTCGGGCTCGAGGGCGGTGACCGGCTGATCGAGCCGGCCGTCGAGCTCGGGAAAATAGTCGGCGAGGCGTGGAATTGCGGAATCCTCGAGCCGCACCGAGGCCGCGGCGAGCACCAGATGCTCGCGCACGGCGAGACCGGGAAACACCGGTGGCGTCTGGAACGCGCAGCGCAGGCCGAGCTGCTGGCGGGCGAGCGGACCGAGCGGGCCGAGATCGTGGCCGCCGAGCCTGATTTCGCCGGCGCGCTGCGGCCGCAGGCCGAGGAGGAGGTCGAAGAGGACCGACTTGCCGGCAGCCGCACCACCGAGCAGGGCCACGGTGCTGCCCTCCGCCACCTCGAGCGAGACGTCGCGGATCAGCCAGTCACCGTCGGCGACGGCTTCGATGTGGCTGGCCGAGAGGAGTGCGGGCATCAGAGCTCCGAGCCCGTCAACAGGCGATAGACGCGGCTCGACGCGCCGATGGCGGCCGGTGTGGCGTCGGCGATCAGCCGGCCGCGGTCGAACACCAGGCAGCGGTCGGCGACCCGGCCGAGTGTGGCCAGATCGTCGTCGATGACGACGATGGCGAGAGCGGCCTTGCGCAAGCGGACGAGCAGTCGGGCGAGCTGCTCGCGGTCGGCCGCTCCGAGCCGCGCGAACGGGTGCTCGAGCAGCAGCAGCCGCGGTCGCTGGGCGAGGCAGCGGGCGAGCTCGGCGAGCCGTGCCTCGAGCCCGCCCAGGCTCGCCACCGGTCGTTCGGCGAGGCCGTCGATCTCGACGAAATCGAGAATGGCGTCGATGTCCCGGGCGTCCTCCTCGCTCGACCGTGCCCCGCTGTCGAGGACCAGCCGCAGGGTCGGCCGGCTGACCAGGAGGCGGGCGGCGAGCAGCATGTCGCGCACACTGCCGGTGGTCAGCAGCTGTCGGCGGCGCATGGCGAGGATGCCGAGCCGGACGCGGGCGGAGGGTCCCAGCCGGTCGATGCGCAGCCCGCCGAAGCGCAACGTCCCGCTGTTCGGCAACGCATGGCCGGTGACCAGATCGCGCAAGGCGGCGCGGCCGGTCGGCCGTTCGTTGTCGTCCGGGTCGAGCCCGATGACGCCGGTGATCGAGGTCGCGTCGAAGCCGCAGCCGACGCGGTCGATCGCGACCGTGCCGCGCACCACGAGGCTGACGGCGACCAGCTCCATGAGCGGGCGCAGCGGCTGGTCGAGGACGAGGTCGGTCGTCATTCGGCCCATCGCTGCTCGCCGAGCCGCGACTGGCCGAGGCTGCCGCCGAGGGTCGGGGCCGGTGGTTGCCAGGCGGGCGAGCCGTCGGCGCGCACGAGCAGCTGGAGCACGATGGCGACGAGGGCGGCGGCGAGGGTCAAATCGACGAATTGTGGGGCCAGGGCGACGGTGAGCTTGGGCAGCAGGGCGAGCGGCAGGGCGGCGAGGAGTGCTGCACCCAACCGGCCGCCGCCCAATCGGCCGATGGCGAAGAGCGCGAGCGACAGCGCCACCCAGTCAGCGGGATCGATGCCGACCATCGTTGCCGGGCCGAGGGCCAGCACGCCACCGCCGAGGGTGGCGATGCTCGCCGCGAGCACCAGGGCCACGGCGCGCAATGTGCCGAGCTCGAGCCCGATCCCGTCGGCCGGCAGTCGGGCGAGAACCGCCGCCTCGTGCAGTCGGACGATCACCGAGTCGGCAAAGCGCCGGGCCGCGAGGAGCAGCGCCGCGGTGACGCCGAGCGGCAGCAACAACCAGCCGTCGAGGTCCAGCGCCGGGCCCGTCTGCCCCGGCTCGGTGGTCATCGCCGGCAGGCTGGCGAGGCCGAGCAGCAGGGCGAGCAGCAGGGCCGCTGCGACGACCGCATCGAGGCCACGGATCGACAGCCGGACGAGACCGCCGAGGCCGGCGCCCAAGAGCGGGGTCACGGCGAGGGCGGCCGCGGTCGGCCATTCGAGATCGAGGGTCAAGAGCGGCATCAGGCCGGCCCCCGCCGCTGCGAAGCCGCCGAGGCAGAAGACCGGCAGGCGGGCGATGCCGATGGCGAGAAGGGCGGCCACCGCCAGCAGGAACAGCCCCGCGGCATAGCCGGCGAAGGCCGGTGCCGCCGGATGGCCGAGCCCGGCCAAGAGCGCCGGCAGCAGCAGGAAGGGGGCGAGGGCCGTGAGCAGCGGGGCCATGCGCATCAGCCGGACGCGGGCTCAGCCGATGCGGTAGCGGATGGTGCGCTGTGCCGCGATCCGGACGGCAACGAGCAGGACCGCGGCGATCGAGAGGCTGTGCCAGTGCGGCCCGAGCAGCAGTTCCAGCGTCGCGACGAGCGCACCACAGAGCCAGGCGAACAGGGCGCTCAGCGTGGCACCGCCTTTCGGTCGATCGGGCAGGCCGAGGACCAGAAGGGCGAGGCAGGCGACCGGCAGCCAGTCGGTTATGGCGGGCGGTGGTGCCAGATGCCCGGCCAGGCCGGCGATGGCCAGGCCGAGGAGCGTGGGCAAGACGAGGCCCATGGGCACGCCGATCGCAACCAGGCCCGCGGCATCGGCACCCATCGCCCGCCAAGTGCGGCCGAGGCGGTGGATATCGTGCAGGAACAGGGCGAGTGCGAAGAGAACGAGAGCACTCGCCCAGCCCGCGGTCCCGAGCCAACCGGCCGGGGCGGTGCCGGCAGCAGGTTCGGGCACGAGGCCGAAGGCGGCCGTGACGGCGTGGCTGCCGAGTGCCATACCGATCGCGGCGGCAACGGCAGCGGCGATCAGCGTCAGCGGTTCGAGCGGTACCCGGCGGGTGGCCGCCCAGCCGGCAGCGGCCGCGTGCAGCAGGCGGGCCGCCTCGACCATCAGGGCATAGAGCAGAGCCAGGGTGACAGCGTGGAGCATCGAACGAACGGGCGCATCAGAGGTTGGCGGGCGGTGCTGCCGGCAACCGACCGCTGCGCTGCTGGTCGGCGACGGTCGGGGCAGATCCGTGGTCGATGGCTCAGCGGCGGGCTCGCCGCGCTGTTGGTCGGCACGAGCGTGCTCGCCGCGGGCTGCGCCACACCGTCGGCTTTACCGGCTCAGCCGCCATCTGTCACGATCTCACGCGTGACGGATGAGCCGGCTGGGCTCTACCTGTCACCAGGGGTAGAGCTCATCGCCGCTTATGAACTTTCCAGCGGTGACCCGCGGTTCGGCGGTCTCTCGGCGATCGAGACCGATGCCCGCACGCTCTGGCTCTTGAGCGACCGGGCGACGCTCTGGCGGGCGGCGATCACGCTCGATGCCCGGACGGGCGGGCTGGTGCTCGACGACTGGCGGGTCGGCGCGGTGCTGCCCGATGCAACGGACCGCCGGCCGCTCGACAGCGAGGCATTGGCGCTGGCCCCGGACGGCACGCTGGTCGCGGCCTTCGAGCACGACGGGTCGCTGCGCCGCCTGCGGCTGGAGCCGAACGGCGACTGGTCGACCGAACGGCTGCATGCCGGGCCGTTGGTCAGCGGATCGCCCGGCAATCGGGGGCTCGAGGCGCTGGCCCGCCTGCCCGACGGCACGCTCGTGGCCCTTTCGGAAGGTGCGAGGCTCGGCCCCGACGTCGCGGTGGGGGCACTGTTCGACGGCGAGGACACCCTGGCCTTCGGCTATCGGGTCGCCCCGGGCTTCAGCCCGGTGGGTGCGGCGGTGCTCGACGGCCGGCTCTACGTTCTGGAGCGGAGCATCGGTTTGTTGGCCGGCTGGCAGGCCCGGCTCACCCGCAACGTGCTGCCGCCATCGGCCGATGGGGGAACGCTCGAGGGCGAGGAAGTGCTGCGCATCGATGCGGGGTCGCTCGCCGACAACTACGAGGGCGTCACGCTGGTCCGGGGCCCCGATGGTGCGGCGTGGCTGCTCTTGATCGCCGACGACAATCGGTCGGCCCTGCAGCGAACGCTGCTCCTGGTCTTCGCTTATGCCGGTTGACGCGCGGCACCCGCGTCGACATTGCCCATCAAGAAGCGGAACGGCAACAGCATCGCCAGGGCGACGGCGAATTTGACACCGAGATCGCCGATCGCCCAGCCGATCCAGGGCAAGCCGGTCATGGCGAAGGCGAGGCTGAAGAAGAGTGCCGTGTCGACCGTCGAGCCGATGCCCGAGGAGAGCAGCGGCGCCCGCCACCAGCTGCCTCGCCGGAGCCGGTCGAAGACGAAGACATCGAGCAGTTGTGCGGCGAGAAAGGCGGCGCCGGAGGCCAAGGCGATGCGCGGCGTGGCCAGCACGATCGAGCAGAGGACGGCGAGTGTGAAGCCGACATAGACCACCCGCCGGGCGGCTTCGGGGCCGAACCGGCGATTGGCGAGATCGGTCACGAGAAAGGCCACAGGGTAGGTGAACGCACCCCAGGTGAGCCAATCGTTGACCGGGTACTGGACGAGTATGTTCGAGGCGACGACGATCACGGTCATCGCCAGAACGGCCAAGGCGGTTTTCGGCACGGTCGACCGCAGGGCTAGGCACCCGCCGCGGCGGCGGTCTTGGCGGCCTCGAGCAGGCGGCGGACGCGCGCCAAGTCGCTCGGCAGGCTCGCCTCGCTGCTGCTCAAAAGATAGCCGTCGAGGCCACCGCGCTTTTCGATGGTGCGCAGCGTGTTGGCGGCGATCTTCAGCCGGATGCTGCGGCCGAGCGTCTCGCTGTAGAGCCGCCGGCTCTGGATGTTCGGCAAAAAGCGCCGCCGCGTCTTGTTGTTGGCGTGGCTGACATTGTTGCCGACCTGCACGCCCTTGCCCGTCAGACTGCAACGTCTGGCCATGACCCGTCCTCGCTTGTCGGGAAGTGAACAAAAAAAGAGCGCCCGGAGTTCGGCCGCTTCGCTCCCGGTAGGTAGCCGCCGGGGCCCTCGCTCGTCAAGCGGGATGTGGGCTGCCGCAGCAATCGCCGCGCCGTTAACCGAATCTTCATGGCCGGCGGGTACGATCCGCGAGACGAGACAGGCGGCCGACGAGGAGCGGGCACATGCCGAGCGGCGGAGTTCGGAGCGCATGAGGGGGGTCACGACCGCCTTGCTGGCGCTGCTGTTGTGGTCGACGACGCTGGTGTGGACGGCCGTGCATCCGGCCGCGGCGGCGGTCGGGGTCACCCGGACGCTCGACGCCCTGACGCAGGACATCGGTGCTGCCCGGGCGCATGCGGCGGCGTTGCGCGAGCGCCTGGCCACCGACGTCGCGACCAGTGACGGGGCCGCTATCGCGGGGATCGCCGATGGCGGCATCGCCTCGTCGGTCAATGCCCTGCGCCTCGTTGCCCGGGCGATGGATCGGCGGCTCGAGCAGTTGCGGCTGGCGACAGCGAGCGAGCTCGAGCCCGATCGCGCCGAGCTGCTGCTGGTGTTGCGCGCGTCGCTCGCCGATTTTCGCTGGACCATCGAGCGCATGGCGCAGGACCCGGGTCCGGGCAGCGGTACCGAAACGGGGCACGACAGTGCGCTGGTCCGGCTGGATGCGACGCTGCGCGAGCTCGAACGCGCCACCGCGGCCATGGCGAGCTTCGACTGGGCGGCCTGAGCCATCGCTGACGGGCGAACGAACGGCGAAATCGGGGCGGCTGCGACACCGTCGGCTTGGTCGTGCGGTGCGTGGTCTGTTAGATTTCGACGCAGCGTGCGGCGAGCGCGCCCGGAACCGCCACGAGCTGAAGAACCGCCAGGAGCTCCGAAGAGCCGATGCCGTCGACCGATGATCGTCATTCGGCCGCCGAAATCGATGCGGCCGCGGACCGCGCAGGAGCCCGGAGCCGAGGCCCGGCCCGTGGGGCGGCCGAGGCTGCCCTGCAGAGCGACGACAGCGCCGAACGCGAGACCGATCGCGGCCGACGGTCGGGCCCGGCGGGCGGCGCGCGTACCGACTGGGCCGCGATGGCGGTCGACGACGTCATCGCCGAACTCGCCACGTCGACCGATGGGCTCGCTGTCGACGAAGCCGGCCGCCGGCTCGAAAAGTACGGCCGCAATCGTCTCGCCGCGACGGTCAAGCGCGGCCCGCTGAAGCGCTTTTTGGCGCAGTTCGACAACCTCTTGATCTACGTGTTGCTTGCCGCAGCGCTGCTCGCGGCGGTGATCGGCCACGCCGTCGATGCGCTGGTGATCCTCGCGGTCGTCCTGGTCAACACGGCGATCGGTTTCGTTCAGGAAGGCAAGGCCGAGGACGCGCTCGAGGCCATTCGCGGGATGATCGATCCCGAGGCGACGGTGCGCCGCGGCGGTGCCAAGACCAAGGTGCCGGCCGACGAGGTGGTGCCGGGCGATGTCGTGCTGATCGAATCCGGCGACCGGGTGCCGGCCGATCTGCGGCTGATCCGGGCGAAGAATCTGAAGGTCGACGAGGCGGCGCTGACCGGCGAATCGGTGCCGGTCGACAAGCATGTCGAGGCGATCGAGCGCGGCGCCGAGCTCGGTGATCGGACCTCGATGGCGTTTTCCGGCACGTTCGTCGCCGCGGGCCAGGGCGTCGGCGTCGTGGTGGCGACGGCGACCGAGACCGAGCTCGGCCGCATCAGCGGCATGCTGAGCGAGGTGGTCGAGCTGCGGACGCCGTTGATCCGGCAGATGGACCAGTTCGCCCGGCAGATCACCATCGTGGTCATGGCAGCGGCAGCCGTGGTGTTCGCCGTCGCCTATCTGCTCCAGGGGTTCGTCCTGGTCGAGGCGTTCATGGCGGTGGTCGGCCTGTTCGTCGCGGCGATCCCCGAAGGCCTGCCGGCGGTCATGACGGTGGCGCTCGCCATCGGTGTGCAGCGCATGGCGGGCAGAAAGGCGATCATCCGCCGGCTGCCGGCGGTCGAGACCCTGGGCGCGGTGTCGGTGATCTGCTCCGACAAGACCGGGACCTTGACCAAGAACGAAATGACCGTCCGCTCGATCGCGACGGCTTCCGGCATCGTCGAGGTGAGTGGCACCGGCTACGCGCCCGAAGGCGGCTTTGCGCGGGACGGTGCCCCGATCGATCCCACGGCGGACCCGCTGCTCGAAGCGCTGCTCGAGGTCGCCATTCTCTGCAACGACGCCGAGATCCGCGAGCAGAACGGCCAGTGGCAGGCGGCGGGCGATCCGATGGAGGCGGCGCTCACCGCACTGGCGATGAAAGCCGGCCACGACCCGGCCGAGCGTCGCCAGGCGCAAGCCCGGCTCGACGAGATCCCCTTCGATTCCGCCCACAAGTTCATGGCGACCCTGCACGACGGGCATGTCGGGCATGACGGGCACCGGGGTCACGCCATTCTGGTCAAGGGTGCTCCCGAGCGGCTGATCGAGCTGGCCGGCGAGGTCCAGGGCGAGGCCGGCCCCGAAGCGATCGACCGCGACGTCTGGCTCGAGCGGGTGGCCGAGCTCGCTGCCCGCGGCGAGCGGGTGCTGGGCTTCGCGATCAAGCGGGTGGGTACCGATCACGCCAGCCTGGAGCACGGTCATCTCGAGGAGGGGCTGGTGCTGCTCGGCCTGATGGGCTTCATCGACCCGCCGCGAGCCGAAGCGATCGAGGCGGTCGAGGCCTGCAAGACCGCGGGCATCCGGGTGGTCATGATCACCGGCGACCATGCGCTCACCGCCCGGGCGATCGCCCGGCAGCTCGGTCTCGCCGACGACCCGCACGTCCTCACCGGCCGTGATCTGGAGGCGATGGACGACGCGGCGCTGAAGCGGGCGGCGCTCGAGACCCAGGTCTTCGCGCGGACCACGCCCGAGCACAAACTGCGGCTGGTCCAGGCGCTGCAGGCCGACCGGCTGACCGTCGCGATGACCGGCGACGGGGGCAACGACGCGCCGGCCCTGAAGCGTGCCGATGTCGGCGTGGCGATGGGCCGGAAGGGGACCGAGGCGGCCAAGGAGGCCGCCGAGATGATTCTCGCCGACGACAATTTCGCCTCGATCGTGGCAGCGGTGCGCGAAGGCCGGACCGTCTACGACAATCTCCGGAAGACCATCCTCTTCCTCTTGCCGATCAACGGCGGCGAATCGATGACGGTCGTGTTTGCCATCCTCGCCGGCCTCGAGCTGCCGATCACGCCGGTGCAGATCCTCTGGGTCAACATGGTGAGCTCGGTGGCGCTGGCCATGGTCCTCGCCTTCGAGCCGACCGAGCCCGGGACGATGCAGCAGGCGCCGCGGCCGGCGGGCGAGCCGCTGTTGCGCGGCGACGTCGTCTGGCGGATCGTCTTCATCTCCTGCCTCTTCCTGATCGGTGCCTTCGGCATGTTCACCTGGGCGGTCGACCGGGGGCTGTCGCTCGAGGTGGCGCGCACCATGGTGGTCAACACCATCGTCGTGATGGAGATCTTCTATCTGTTCAGCGTGCGCTACACCTATGGTGCGTCGTTGACTTGGACGGGCCTGCTCGGCACACCGGCGGTGCTCGTCGGCATCACCGCCGTCGTCGTCCTCCAGTTCACCTTCACCTACGCACCCTTCATGGCGATCCCGTTCGACACCGCACCCGTGGCGTTCACCGACGGCCTGGTGATCGTCGCCACCGGGGCGGTGCTCTTCGTGGTGGTCGAAATCGAAAAGCGGCTGCGGCTCGGCTGGCGCAAGCGTCGCCCAGCGGCTAGAGGCTGACGCGCGATCACCAGTGAAGGAAGTCTTTTCGATGTTGCATGTCGATATCCCGACCCAGTCCGAGATCAAGGCGCTGGCCGAGAGCCGCAGCGAGATCTGCGCCTCGCTCTATCTGCCGACCAGCCCGCTCAGCCAGGAAGCGGCCGAGCACGACCGGCTGACGCTCAAGAACCTCGCCCTCGACGCCACCCGGCAGATGGAGGCGGCAGGCGTCGACAAGCGGCTGATCTGGCCGATCACCGAACAGCTCGAGGACCTGGTCGACGACGATGATTTCTGGCAGCTGCAGGCCAGAAGTCTCGCCGTGTTCGTGACGCCGGACGCGATTCGCACCTTCCGCCTGCCCAACAAGCTGGAGCAGGTGGCCCAGGTGTCGGATCGGTTTTTCCTCAAGCCACTGCTCCGCTCGGTCACCTTCCCGCACGAAGCGCTGGTCCTCTCGCTCTCGGTCGGTCAGGTTCGCCTGGTCGAGGTGTTCGCCGACCTGCCGGCGCAGGATGTGCGGGTGCCGGGCATGCCCAAGGATGCGATGAGCGCCGTCGGCAAGGCGACGATCGGCCACCGCTCGCCGTCCGGCCGGATCCACGGCTCGGAAGGCGAGAAGGTGCGGATGCGTCAGTATGCCCGGGCCGTCGACCAGGCGCTGCGCGGGCTCCTCGCCGGCCGCACCACCCCGATGATCCTGGCCGTCACCCGGCCGCTCGACGACATCTTCCGCTCGGTCAACACCTACCCGCATCTCGCGACCCAGCAGATCACCGCGAGCGCTGACGAGTTGACCAACAGCCAGCTCGCAGCCGCCGCCCGGCCGCTGCTCGACGAGATCTATGCCGAGGAGATGGCCGCCCAGATGGAGCTCTTCCGGGCGCGCGAGGCGCAAGGCCGCGCCACCACCGACATCGCCCAGGCGGCGCGGGCCGCGACCTTCGGGGCGGTCGATTCGCTGCTCGTCGACATCGACGAGGTGGTCCCGGGCTGGGTCGACGACAACGACGGCACCGTGCGCTTCGCCGAGGGCAACGACGTGTCGAGCTACGGCATCGTCGACGAGATTGCGGCCCGCACCTTGGCCAACGGCGGCAAGGTGCTGGGCGTGCGCAAGACCGATCTGCCGGACGGGGCGCAGCTCGCGGCCATTCTCCGCTACGCGTTCTGAACGCCGCGGCGATCTTGCCGTCGATCGGGCGAGTCGGTCGGCAGTCGGGCGGACCTCCCGAGGGCCGCCCGGCCGGTTCGGCACGGTGTCGCTCGATCGAGGCCAAGCCGGCAGATTCGGGGTCGCAATCGCTCTTGCGCCGAGTGCGCTCTCGATGCAGAAATAGCGGTGACGGTGTCCGTCGAGGACCGAAGAGGGAAGCCGGTGAGAGCCTCGATCCCTGGGCTCGAGTCCGGCGCTGCCCCCGCAACTGTGAGCGGCGAGCCGCGATCCAACCATGCCACTGGGCCTTTGCCCCGGGAAGGCGGATCGAGGCCGTGACCCGCGAGCCAGGAGACCTGCCGTCACCTTGTTCCACCCGTTGGTCCGGTCGGGGTGTGCCGGTGGAGGTCGATGATGCGTTCTTCGAGCTGTTTCTCCTCGAGACTGTCGCGCGATTGCCCATGGCTGCCACTCGGCAGGCCCGGCGGTCGCCGTGTCGGCTGAGCCGCAGCCCGAGCAGCTGGCCTCGCCGTGCGTCGGGACCTGCCGGCTCGATCCGGCGACCGGCTGGTGTGTCGGCTGCGGGCGGGATGCAGGGGAGCTGACCCACTGGCGGGATTTCGACGCGGCCGGGCGCAGCGCAGTCTGGGCGCAGTTGCCGGATCGCCTGCGGCAGCTCGGCGGCGATTGCCGGCTCTTGCCCTGGACGCCGGCGGACGCCCTCGCCGGCATCGCCATGGCCGCCAAGGCCCCGGGCGCGGTGCTGGTCATGGGTGTCGAGGGTGCCGTTGCCGAGTTCATGGCGGCCCCCGGCAGCACCGTGCTGACCCGGCAGTACGGCAATGTCTTGGAGGTGCGGACGCGCGGGGCCCGCGCCCGGCTCGTTGCGCATCCGGCCCTTCGGGTGTTTCAGGGTGCTGGACACATGGCGCTGACCTTGCATCGCAGCCGCTTCTTGCCGATGCCCTCGGTGATCACGGCCCTCGGGCGCGACGGCGATGCCCTCGACGCGGCCGCTCGGCAGGCCACGCTGCTCGATCTCGGGCTCGGCCGGCCGGGCTTTCGCTTCGCCGTCCGCCTCGCCGATCCGGCATTGCTCGAGCTCGCCCGCCGGCATCTCGGCCGGTCGTTGTTCGCCGAGGCGCCTGAGCTGATCGCCGCCCTGATCGCCGCGGCACCCACCCGCGTGCTGACGACGCCGCTCGGGCGGGTCGAGATCGACGGGCCGATCGACCGGGCCGACCACGCGGGCCCGCACACCCATTTGCTGCCCGAGCATCTGGCCGGCGGCCGGCTGCTCGAGAGTGGCCTCGGCTTGCCGGAGGGTTATCCGGCAGCAGCCCTGCTGCTCGAGGCCGCGGCCACCGGCGAATGTGCCGTGCCCTCCGCCGGCGGCACCGCCCGGCCGACCTAGCCGCCGGGCTTGTACGGCCAAAGCGGTGCTTTATCATTCGCCGGGCAAGGAGGGCCGATGCCGGCGGCGATCGACTTCTGTTTCGATTTCTCGAGCCCCTACGGCTATCTGGCGAGCCGGCGGATCGGCGAGGTCGCCGCACGGCACGGGCGCGGCGTGCGCTGGCGGCCGATGATGCTCGGGGCCGCCTTCGCGGCGACCGGCGGCAAGCCCTTGGTCGAGCTGCCACTCGAGGGTGAGTATGCCGAGCGCGATCTCGCCCGGACGGCGCGGTTCCGGGGCATCCCGTTCGCCATGCCGAAGAAATTCCCGGTGGTCACCCTGGCGGCGGCCCGAGCCTTTTATCGGCTGGAGGAGGTCGCTCCCGAGCTTACCGTGCCGTTTGCCGCGGCGACCTTCGCCGCGCTTTTCGCCGAGGAGCGGGACATCGCGGAGGCGGCCGTGGTGGCCGCGCTGCTGCGTTCGGTCGGCGCCGATGCCGGGCTCGCGGCGATCGGCACGCCCGCGATCGAGGCACGGCTGCGGGCCGAGACCGAGGCGGCGATCGGCCGCAGGGTGTTCGGCTCGCCGTTTTTCTTCGTCGACGGCGAGCCGTTCTGGGGTGCGGATCGGCTGGACCAGGTGGAGCGCTGGCTCGAGACCGGCGGGTTTTGAGCATGGCCGCGGCACGGGTGCGGCTCGCGTTGGACGATCGGGGCGTGGTGACCCTGACACTGGACCGCCCGGCGCGGCGCAACGCTTTCGACGATGCGCTGATCGCCGACCTGCACGCCGCCCTCCAGCGGTCGGCCGGCGATCCGGCGGTGCGTGCGCTCGTGCTCACCGGTGCCGGGTCGGTTTTCTCGGCCGGCGCCGATCTCGACTGGATGCGCCGCGCGGCGACCTGGGACGAGGCCGAGAACCTCGCCGATGCGCGGGCCTTCGCGGCGATGCTCGAGGCGCTCGACCGCTTTCCGCGGCCGACCTTGGCGCGGGTGAACGGGGCGGCGATCGGCGGTGGGGTCGGCCTCGTGGCCGCTTGCGACATCGCGATTGCGAGCGAGCAGGCGGTCTTCGCGATGCGCGAGGTGCGGCTCGGCATCCTGCCGGCGGTGGTCGCCCCGTTCGTGCGCCGGGCGATGGGCGAGCGGGTCTGCCGCCGGCTCTTTCTTTCGGCCGAGCAATTCTCGGCCGCAGCGGCGCTGGGGCTCGGTCTGGTGCACGAGGTGGTCGCCGAGGATGCGCTCGATGCGGCGGTCGAGGCGATGCTGGGCCAGCTCTTGCAGGGTGGGTCGGAGGCGCTGGCGGCGACCAAGGCGCTGCTGCTCGAGCTTCGCGACGCCGACGCGGCGCGGGCGGCCGACCTCACCACCCGGGCGATCGCCGAACGCCGGGCGTCGGCCGAGGGGCGAGAGGGCGTGGCGGCGTTTCTGGAGAAGCGCGAGCCCGTCTGGCGGGCTCGGCGCGCTTGCAGGGAGACCGGAGACGAGGCAGGCAAGACGATCGGCGCGGAGCGCAGTCGACCTGGGTGAGCACCGATCGTCCGCAGCCCGACGCTGTATTCGGTCGCCCTGGACGTGGGCTAGCGCAGCCGGGCGCGGAACGGCGATGCCGGGTAGACGCCGAAGATTTCGACGTGATGCGCGAAGAAGCGCAGCTCGTCCATGGCGAAGCGTACCGCCTCGTCCTCCGGGTGGCCCAAAATATCGGCGTAGAACTGGGCCTGCTGGAAGGTGGGATCGATGTAGCTCTCCAGCTTCAGCATGTTGACGCCGTTGGTGGCGAAGCCGCCCATTGCCTTGTAGAGGGCGGCCGGGACGTTTCTGACCTTGAAGAGAAAGCTGGTGATCACCGGGCCGTCCTTGGGGCTCGGGTAGCGGGGTTCGCGGGCCAGCACCAGAAAGCGGGTGGTGTTGTGCTCGGCGTCCTCGACGTCGGAGGTCAGGATGGTGAGGCCGTAGGTCTCGGCGGCGAGCCGCGAGGCGATCACCGCGTGCGCCGGATCACCCATAGCGGCGATCTCGGCGGCGGCGCCGGCGGTGTCGGCGGCGACCACGGGCTCGAGGCCGTGGGTGCGAATGAAGTCGCGGCACTGGCCCAAGGCGTGGACGTGGCTGTGCACCCGGCGGACGGTCGCGAGGCTGCTGCCGGCGACGCCGAGGAGATGGTGGTTCACGCGCAGGAACTGCTCGGCCACGATGTGCAGACCGCAATGGGGCATCAGGTGGTGGACGTCGGCGACCCGCCCGGCGACCGAGTTGTCGACCGGGATCATCGCATAGCGGGCCAGGCCCTCGCGCACCGCCGCGAAGGCGGTCTCGAAGCTCTCGCACGGACAGGGTTCGAAATCCGGAAAGGCCTGGCGGCAGGCCATGTGCGAATAGGCGCCTGGACGGCCCTGAAAGGCGATCCGCTGCTGCGCGCCGGTGCTCTGCTCGGTGGTCTTTGCGTCAGCCATGGCCGAGGATCTTTCGTGCCTTGTCGAGATCGGCCGGGGTGTCCACCCCGAAGGGCACGGCTTTTACGAGCTTTACGCCGATCCGCATACCGTTCTCGAGCGCCCTGAGCTGTTCCAGCTTCTCGCGCTGCTCGAGCGGGCTCGGCGGCAGCGACGCGAAGCGGTCGAGCGCGGTGCGGGTGAAGGCGTAGATGCCGATATGGTGGAAGACCGGGCCGTCGCCCCAGGGGGCGGGGGCGCGGGTGAAGTAGAGAGCACGGCCGAGATCGTCGCTGGTGAACGAGACGACGGCCTTGACGGTGTTGGGGTCGTCCCGCTCCTCGGGGTCGAGGGTGGCGTTGGCGAGGGTGGCGATGTCGGTCCGGAGCCGATCGAGGGGTTCCAGCACATCGCGCAGGCACTGCGGATCGATGGTCGGCATGTCGCCCTGCAGGTTGATCACCCGCTCGATGCGCTGTTCGGGGTCGAGGCTGCAGAGCGCCGCGTGGATGCGATCGGTGCCGGACGGCAGTGCGGGGTCGGTGAGGACGGCATAGCCGCCGGCGGCTTCGACCGCCTCCTTGATCGCCGGTTCGGCGCAGGCGACGACCACGGGTCCTACCCCGGCGGCGACCGCGCGCCGCCAGACATGGACGATCATCGGCTCGCCGGCGATCATCGCCAATGGCTTGTCGGGCAGCCGGGTCGACGGCAGGCGGGCCGGGATCAGCACCAGACTGCGCGACGAATTGCCGCCAAAACTCTCGACCGGAACCACGCGACGTCACCCCTGAGTAAACTGCGCCTGACGCAGCGACATGGTGGCGGCTTGACGGTCGATGGCCGCCTCCGCTACCGACCCGTGCAATCGCCTTTGTCGGGCGCATCAGCCCGAACGCTTTCGGCAGACTGAGGAACAGGCAGTCCTATGGCATCATCGCTCGAACTCAACAAGTTGCTCGCCGGCGTGCTCACGGCCGGCATCGTCGCTGTAGGTGCGGCCGTCTTCTCCGGTCTGCTCTATCCCTCTCCGAGGATCGAGGAGCATGCCTTCGCGATCGATACGGGCGAGGCCGAGACGGATACGGCCGAGGCCGATGGGGCCGAGACGGAGGCAGAAGAGCCGTCGATCGCGGAGCTGCTGGCCAGCGCCGATCCGGCTGCCGGCGAGCCGATCACCCGCCAGTGCACCGCCTGCCACGTCTTCAACGAGGGCGGGGAGAACCGGGTGGGCCCGTATCTCTGGGGTGTCGTCGGTCGCGACATCGCGAGTGTGGACGGGTTCAGTTATTCGGACGCCTTGCAGGGCCAAGATGGCGAGTGGACCTACGAGAAGCTCGACGCCTTTCTCGAGAACCCGCGCGACTGGGCGCCGGGCACCTCGATGAGCTATGCCGGTCTGCGGGGTGCGGAGGATCGCGCCGATCTGATCGCCTATCTGCGCGAGCAGTCGAACGACCCGGTACCGCTGCCGGAGGCCGATGCCGAGACGGCCGAGGCCGAGCCGGAGGCCGAGGAGCCCGCCGAGGAGACGGCGACCGCGGCGGAAGAGGAAGCGGCACCGGCCGAGGAGACGGAGACTGCGGCGGAAGAGGAGGCTGAACCCGCCGAGGAGACGGAGACTGCGGCGGAAGAGGAGGCGGCGCAGGCCGAGGAGACGGAGACCGCGGCGGAAGAGGAGGCGGCACCGGCCGAGGAGACGGAGACTGCGGCGGCCGAAGAGGCAGCGCCGGCCGAGGAGACGGAGTCGGCCGAGGCCACCAACGGTGCGGCGTTGAGCGGTATGGTCGCGATGGTCGCCGACGCCGATCCGGCGGCGGGCGAGGGGAACTTCCGGCAATGTGCGGCGTGCCACACCGTCGATCAGGGTGGCCAGAACCGTGTCGGCCCCAATCTCTGGGGGGTGTTCGGCGCCGATATCGCCGCGCACGAGGGCTTCAACTACTCGGACGCGCTCACCGGGCTCGAAGGGATCTGGACCGTCGAGAAGCTCGATGGCTATCTGGAGAACCCGCGCGAGTACGCACCCGGCAACCGCATGGCCTTCGCCGGCCTGCGCAACGAGGAAGACCGGGCGGCGATGATCGCCTATCTGCGTAGCCTGAGCGAGGATCCGAAGCCGGTCGACGTCGGCGACTAGAGCCGGAGCGCCGCTGCCGCTCAATCGATGGGCGAAAATTCATCGCCCGGCAACGGCCGGTCGCCTACCCTTCAGTTGCATCTGGTACCGGCATCGCTACATCGTCTGGGCGGATGACGACATCCGGGACGGCTTCGGTCACCGAGCGGAAGGGGCAGGAATGATCCGATCGACGATGGTCGCGGCGGCGGTGGTGCTGACATTCGGCGGCTGGGCCGCGGCGGCCGAGGTCGAGCCGGTGCACGGCATCGCGATGCACGGCGACGTCAAGTACCCGTCGGATTTCACCCATTTCGAGTATGCCGATCCGGACGCCCCCAAGGGTGGCAGCATCACCTATTCGGCGATCGGCACGTTCGACAGCCTGCATCCCTTCATCCTCAGAGGCCAGGCCGCTGCCGGGATCGGCGTGCTGTTCGAGACCCTGACCCAACGCTCCAACGACGAGGCGTTCACCGAATACGGCCTTCTGGCCGAGAGCATCGAGATGCCGGAGGATCGCTCCTGGGTCGCCTTCACGCTGCATCCCGAGGCGCGCTGGCACGACGGCGAGCCGGTGACGGTCGAGGACGTCATCTGGAGCCTGGAGACGATCAAGACCAAGGGTCACCCTTTCTACCGGGCCTATTACGCCGACGTGGTGGGGGCGCGGGAAGAGGGCGAGCGGCGGGTTGTCTTCGAGTTCGACGGGGCGATCAATCGGGAGTTGCCGTTGATCGTGGGGCAGATGCCGATCCTGCCGAAGCACGACTGGGCGGAGCGCGATTTCGAGGCGACGACGCTGGAGCCGCCTTTGGGCAGCGGGCCCTATCGGGTCGCCCGCGTCGATCCCGGCCGCTCGATCACCTACGAGCGCGTGCCGGATTATTGGGGTGCCGAGCTGCCGGTCAATCGGGGGCGGTTCAACTACGACACCATCACCTACGAGTATTTCCGCGATTCGAATGTGGCGCTCGAGGCGTTCAAGGCCGGGCAGTACGATTTTCGCGTCGAGAACACGGCCCGGCTCTGGGCCACCGGCTATACCGGCCCCGGCATCGATGCCGGGCTGATCGAACGCGAAGAGATCGCCAACGAGAGCGGCACCGGCATGCAGGGCTACGTGTTCAACACCCGGCGCGAGATGTTCCAGGACCCGCGGGTACGCGAAGCCCTGGCCTATGCCTTCGATTTCGAGTGGTCGAACACGACGCTGTTCTTCGACCAGTACGCCCGCAGCTACAGCTATTTCTCGAATACCGAACTCGCCGCGACCGAGCTGCCGAGCGAGCGCGAGCTGGCGATCCTCGAGCCCTTCCGCGAGCAATTGCCCGAGGCAGTCTTCACCGAGGTCTACGATCCACCCGAGACGGACGGATCGGGCGAGCTGCGCGAGAATCTCAGGACCGCGTTCGAGATGCTGCAGGAAGCCGGTTGGGCGGTCGATCGCTCGACCCGCAAGCTCGTCGACACCGAAACCGGCGAGCCGATGCGCTTCGAGATCCTGCTGGTCAACCCTGCTTTCGAGCGGATCACCGGCCCCTTCATCCGCAATCTCGAGCGGCTCGGGATCGAGGCCACGATGCGCACGGTGGATACCGCACAGTACCAGAATCGCCTCGACTCCTTCGATTTCGACATGGTCGTCGCCGTCTGGGGGCAGTCGCTCTCGCCCGGCAACGAGCAGCGCGATTTCTGGTCCTGCGAGGCTGCCGAGACGCCGGGCTCGCGCAATCTTGCCGGCATTTGCGACCCCGTCGTCGACGCCCTGATCGAGCGCGTCATCCGCGCCGAGAGCCGCGAGGAATTGTTGGCGGCCACCCGCGCACTCGATCGGGTGCTGTTGCACGGCCACTATGTCATCCCGCACTGGTACTCGCCGGTCACCCGGGTGGCCTATTGGGACAAGTTCGAGCGGCCGGAGGTCGATCCGCGCTACGGGCTCGATCTCAACGCCTGGTGGGTCGATCCGGACAAGGCCGAGCAGGTGGCCCGTCGCCAGCGTGATCTCGATCTCGACGAGGTCGTGACCGAGTAGGCTCGCTCTCGCCTTTGGCCACCGAGGGCCGATGCTCGCTTATATCATCCGCCGCCTGTTGTTGATCATCCCGACCCTCTTCGGGATCATGGTGGTCAATTTCGTCGTCATCCAGGCGGCACCGGGCGGGCCGGTCGAGCAGCTGATCGCCGAGATCTCGGGCACCGCGGTGGAGAGCACGGCGAGGCTCACCGGTGCTGCGGAGGGCGGCGAGGCGAGCGGCGGCGGTGCCGACGGCGGCGAGAGCGGCTATCGCGGTGCGCAGGGGCTCGATCCCGCCTTCATCGCCGAGATCGAGCGGATGTACGGCTTCGACAAGCCGGCGCACGAGCGCTTCTTCCTGATGCTCGGCAACTATATCCGCTTCGACTTCGGCACCAGCTTCTATTCCGACCGCACGGTGCTGCAGCTGATCGGCGAGAAGCTGCCGGTCTCGATCTCGCTGGGTCTCTGGACCACGCTTTTGACCTATTTGATCTCGATCCCGCTCGGGATCAGGAAGGCGGTCAAGGACGGCTCGCCCTTCGACGTCTGGACCAGCGGCATCGTCATCGTCGGCAACGCCATCCCGAGCTTTCTCTTTGCCATCCTGTTGATCGTCCTCTTTGCCGGTGGCAGCTATTTCGACTGGTTCCCGTTGCGCGGGCTCGTCTCCGACAATTGGCACGAGCTCAGCTGGCCGATGAAGATCGTCGATTATTTCTGGCACATGACCCTGCCGCTGATCGCCCTCACCATCGGTGCGTTCGCCGGCCTCACCATGCTGACCAAGAACAGTTTTCTCGACGAGATCAACAAGCAGTACGTGATCACCGCCCGCGCCAAGGGGCTCGACGAGCGGCAGGTCCTCTATCGCCACGTTTTCAGGAACTCGATGCTGATCGTGATCGCGGGGTTTCCGGGTGCGTTCATCGGCATCCTGTTTACCGGGGCGCTCTTGATCGAGATCATCTTCTCGCTCGACGGGCTGGGTCTCTTGGGCTTCGAGGCGGCCTTGCGCCGTGACTACCCGGTGATGTTCGGCTCGCTCTTCGTCTTCACCCTGCTCGGCCTGATCGTGAAGCTGATCTCGGATCTCACCTATGTGCTGGTCGATCCCCGGATCGATTTCGAGCGGCGCGAGGTCTGATGGCGCGGCCGGCCGTTCAGGAACCCAGGCTCTTCGGCTTTCGGCTGCGGCTGAACCCGGTCAACGAGCGGCGCTTTTGGAACTTCCGCAACAACAAGCGCGGCTACTGGTCGCTGCACATCTTCGCCGTGCTGTTCGTGCTCAGCCTGTTTGCCGAGTTCATCGCCAACGAGCGGCCGCTCGTCGTCCGTTTCGAGGGCCAGACCTACTTTCCCGTGCTCGTCGACTACCCGGAGACCGAATTCGGCGGCTTCTTTCCCACGTCGACCGACTATCACGACCCGTTCGTCAAGGAGCTGATCGAGGAGCGGGGTTGGATCCTCTGGCCGCCCATTCCCTACAGCTACAACACCGTGATCCGCGATCTCGGGGTGCCGGCACCGTCGCCGCCCACCGCACAGAACTGGCTCGGCACCGACGACCAGGCGCGCGACGTCGTCGCCCGGATCATCTACGGCTTTCGCATCTCGGTATTGTTCGGCCTGACGCTCACCGTCCTCTCCTCGATCGTCGGCATCATGGCGGGGGCCGTGCAGGGTTATTTCGGCGGCTGGGTCGATCTCGGCTTTCAGCGGTTCATGGAGATCTGGTCGGGTCTGCCCACCCTCTATCTCCTGATCATCCTGGCCTCGGTGGTCACGCCGAATTTCTGGTGGCTCCTCGGCCTGATGCTTTTGTTCAGCTGGATGGCGCTGGTCGATGTCGTGCGCGCCGAGTTCCTGCGCGCGCGCAATCTCGATTTCGTCCGCGCGGCCCGGGCCTTGGGCGTCGGCAACGTCACCATCATGTTCCGCCACATCCTGCCCAATGCCATGGTGGCCTCGCTGACCTTCATGCCCTTTATTCTCAACGGCTCGATCACCACGCTGACCAGCCTCGATTTTCTCGGCTTCGGCCTGCCGCCGGGCTCGCCGTCCCTGGGCGAGCTCTTGGCCCAGGGGCGCAACAACCTGCATGCCCCCTGGCTCGGCATCTCGGGCTTTCTCGTGCTCGCCGTCATGCTTTCACTCTTGATCTTCATCTTCGAGGCGGTGCGCGACGCGTTCGATCCGCGAAAGACGTTTGCCGCCCTGGCGCTCGATGCCGCACCCAAGGAGCAGACCCGGGCGCCGGGTACCGAGGGCCCCGCTGCCGCACGGCGTCCCGCCCGGCCCGACCAGCCCGATTCGGCGCCCGAGCCGGCAAAGGAGCGCGCATGAGCCTCGTCGAGGTCGAGAACCTGTCGGTCAATTTCGGCTCGGGCGAGCGCGACATCGAGGCCGTCCGCGGCGTCAGCTTCGCGATCGACAAGGGCGAGACCCTGGCCCTGGTCGGCGAGAGCGGCTCGGGCAAGTCGGTGACGGCCCTCTCCATCCTGCAGCTGCTGCCCTACCCCAAGGCCTGGCATCCATCGGGCAGTGTGAAGCTCGACGGCCAGGAGCTGATGGGCCAACCCGACCGCGTGCTCCGCCGGGTGCGTGGCAACAAGGCCTCGATGATCTTCCAGGAGCCGATGACCTCGCTCAATCCGCTGCACACGGTCGAGCGGCAGATCGGCGAGATCCTGCAGCTGCACCGCGGCATGACCGGCGGTGCCATCCGCGAGCGGGTGCTGGAGCTCTTGGCGCTGGTGCACATCGACGACGCCGAGTCCCGGCTCAAGTCCTATCCGCACCAGCTCTCGGGCGGCCAGCGCCAGCGGGTGATGATCGCCATGGCGCTCGCCAACGAGCCGGACCTTTTGATCGCCGACGAGCCGACGACCGCCCTCGACGTCACGGTTCAGGCGCAGATCCTCTCCCTGATCAAGGAGCTGCAGGTCCGCCTGAAGATGGCCGTGCTGTTGATCACGCATGATCTCACCATCGTTCGCCGGGTGGCCGACCGGGTGGCGGTGATGACCGACGGGCTGATCGTCGAGCAGGGCCCGACCGAGGCCATCTTCACCGACGCGCAGCACGCCTATACCAGGCATCTGCTCGCGGCCGAGCCCAAGGGTGCCCCGCCCGAGGCGGACGAGACCGCGACGAGCGTGGTGAGTGCGGCCGACGTCAAGGTGCATTTTCCGATCCAGCGCGGGCTCCTGAAGCGCACGGTGGGGCATGTGAAGGCCGTCGACGGCATCAGCTTCGAGATCCGCGAAGGCCAGACCGTGGGGGTGGTGGGCGAGAGCGGGTCGGGCAAGACGACGCTCGGCATGGCCCTTCTGCGGCTGCTCTCCAGCACCGGTGGCATTCGCTTCAGGGGGCAGGACATCCAGGGCTGGTCCTGGAACAAGATGCGGCCACTCAGGCGCGAGATGCAGATCGTTTTTCAGGATCCTTATGGCAGTCTCAGCCCGCGCATGTCGGTAAGCCAGATCATCGAAGAGGGGCTGATCCTGCACAAGATCGGCAGGGACGCCGGGGAACGGCGCGAGCTCGTGGCGGCCGCACTGAAGGAGGTCGGGCTCGACCCCTCGATGCAGGACCGCTACCCGCACGAATTCTCGGGCGGCCAGCGGCAACGGATCGCCATCGCCCGTGCGATGGCCTTGAAGCCGCGTTTCGTCGTCCTCGACGAGCCGACCTCCGCACTCGACATGTCCGTCCAGGCGCAGATCGTCGATCTGTTGCGCGATCTGCAGGCCCGCTACGGCCTCGCCTACCTCTTCATCAGCCACGATCTTCGGGTGGTGCGCGCCTTGAGCCACGAGGTGATCGTGATGCGCCAGGGCAAGGTCGTGGAGCAGGGCACGGCCGAGCGGATCTTCACCGCACCCGAGGCTGCCTATACCCGCTCGCTGATGGCGGCGGCCTTCGAGATCACGGCCATCGAACCCGACGCACTCGCCAGCTAGGAGATCGGCCAGTTCACGGCTCAGGCCGGGCTGCGCGAGCGGCCGCGGCGCCGCTCGCCGCGAGGCGACTCCACGGGCTTGGTGTCGGCGGCGGTGACCGGGCCGAGCAGTGCCTCGATCCGCGCGACGTCCGGCACGCCCTCGGGCTCGGTCGTATCCAGCGCCCGGCGCATGGCGGCGATGTGCTGGCCTTGCGTGCCGCAGCAGCCGCCGATGATCCGTGCTCCGGCATCGCGGGCGAGGAGCGCGTAGTCGGCCATGATGTCGGGCGTGCCGGTGTAGTGGATCGCCCCGTCGCGGTATTCGGGGATGCCGCAATTGCCCTTGGCGATGATCACCTCGCCCTGCCGCTCGAAGCGGCTGAAACCGAGGAGTGTCGCGAGCAGCTGCGCCGGGCCGATGCCGCAATTCGCCCCGAAGCCGGCGAGCGGCGGGACGAACCGGTGCGCCAGGCTCAAGGCGGCATCGGGGGTGAGACCCATCATCGTCCGGCCGTTGGTATCGAAGCTCATGGTCGCACAGACCGGCAGACCCAGCCCGCTCGCCGCCTGCACCGCCGCCTGAAGCTCCTCGGCCGAGGACATCGTCTCGATCCAGAGGATGTCGACGCCACCTTCGGCGAGTGCTTCGGCCTGGGCGCGAAACGCGGCCTCGGCCGCGGCCGGATCGAGGCTGCCGACCGGCATCAGGATTTCGCCCGTGGGGCCGATCGAGCCCGCGACCAGGACGGGGCGGCCCGCCGCGTCGGTCGCCCGCCGCGCCACCCGGGCAGCCGCGCGGTCGAGCTCGGCGACCCGGTCCTGGGCGTCGTGCAGCTCGAGGCGGAAGGCGTTGCCGCCGAAGCTGTTGGTGAGGATGATGTCCGATCCTGCCTCGATGAACTCGCGATGCACGTCCGCCACGCGATCCGGGTGGTCGACGTTCCAGATCTCCGGGCTGTCGCCGGTCTCGAGGCCGCGCTTGAAGAGGCCAGTGCCCATGCCGCCGTCGGCCAGCAGGACATGGCGTTCGTCGAGGAGCGGGCGCAGACGGTCGGGCATCGCTACGGGCTATCCGGTGAGGGTCGAAGCGCGGCGCCGTGGCCGGCTGTCGGCGGGGCTGGTGATACCGGCGGCACGGCGGCGCCGGCGGAGGTCCTGGACGATGGCGAGGCGTTCGGCATTGTCGGCCTCGGGCCACCGCACGATCTCGCGCGGCGTCCTGAGACAGCCCGCACAGCGCCGGGTGTCGGGATCGAGGCGGCAGACGCCGATGCAGGGTGAAGGGATGTCGGGCAGATCCGCCATGGTCGCTTCGCTTCGCGTCGTCGGCCGGAGGTAGCGCAAGGACGAGCTTGCGCCTAGTCTGTCAGCGACGTCAACCTACCGGGCGGCGCCAACGCATGTCCGCGCCCGCAAGAAATCAGCGATCAGGGGGTAGCCATGTCCACCAGCCCGACGAGTCCCGCGAGCGCTTCTCTCGTCTTCGATGAACCGGGCCGCGGCCGGATCTACGACAGCATCGCCGAGACCATCGGCAATACACCCCTGGTCCGGATTCGCCGGCTGCTCGGCGAGGAGGGCATCGCGGCCGACATTCTGCTCAAGCTGGAGTTCTTCAATCCCTTGGCGAGTGTGAAGGACCGGATCGGTGTGGCGATGATCGAGGCGCTGGAGGCCGCGGGGGCGCTGCGGCCCGGCGGCACGATCGTCGAGCCGACCTCGGGCAATACCGGCATTGCGCTGGCCTTCGTGGCGGCGGCCAGGGGCTATCGGCTGATCCTCACCATGCCGGAATCGATGTCGATCGAGCGGCGCAAGATGCTGAAGTTCCTGGGTGCCGAGATCGAGCTCACGCCGCGCGAGCGGGGCATGAAGGGGGCGATCGAGCGGGCGAACGAGCTTCTGGCCGAGATTCCGGGGGCGGTGATGCCGGGGCAGTTCTCGCACCCCGCCAATCCGGCGATCCACCGGCGGACGACGGCCGAGGAAATCTGGCGCGACACCGAGGGTGCGGTCGACGTGATCATCGCCGGGGTCGGCACCGGCGGCACGATCACCGGCTGCGGTCAGGTTCTCAAGCCGCGCAAACCGTCGCTCAGGCTGGTCGCGGTCGAGCCCGAGGCGAGCCCCGTACTCTCCGGCGGGGAGCCGGCGCCGCACATGATCCAGGGGATCGGCGCCGGTTTCGTGCCGGACAATCTCGAGGTCGAGCTGGTCGACGAGGTGATCAAGATCGCCAACGAGACCGCGTTTTCGACCTCGAGGCGGCTGGCTCGGAGCGAAGGCATCGCCGGCGGCATTTCGTCCGGTGCGGCCCTCGCCGCAGCGCTGGAGGTGGGCGCCCGTCCCGAGATGGCCGGGCGGACCATCGTCGCCGTGATCCCGTCCTTCGCCGAGCGCTACATCACCACGGCGCTGTTCGAGAACGGCTGAACCCGCCGTTAACGGAAAGTTCAGGGATGGCCGCTAGAAGGGTGGTGGGCGCGACAGGGATTGAACCTGTGACCCCTGCCGTGTGAAGGCAGTGCTCTCCCGCTGAGCTACGCGCCCGGAGTCTCGCATCGGCGATTAGGTCGAGGCGTTGGTGGTGTCAAGCGTCGGATGCTGGAGGACCGGATGGCGCTGTGTCGGGACGGGTAGTGGTGTCAGCGGGCCAGGAGGGATTCGAGTGCTCTGTCGAGCTCGGCGAAATCGCTGATCACGCGATCCGCCCCGAGATCCGCGACGGGCTCGGCGCTGTAGCCGTAATCGACGAGGATGCAGGCGAGGCCACAGCCGCGAGCAGCCGCGAGGTCGTTCTTGCTGTCGCCCACCATGACGGTGCGTTCGGGTGCCGCACCCATCCGCTCCAGCACGCATCTGAGGTGATCCGGATGCGGCTTGCGTCGTTCCACCGCATCACCGCCGACCACCGCAGCGAACCGCGGCATGATCCCGAGGCCGCCGAGGATGAGCTCGGTCGGCCGCTGCGGCTTGTTGGTGCAGACCCCGAGCGGCGTGGCGTCGGCGGCGAGGCGATCGAGTGCCGCCTCGACATTGGCGAAGAGCCGGCTCTCGACACAAGGTGCGGCGTTGTAGAGCGCGAGAAATCGTCGGTGCGCGTCCTCCAGCTCGGCTTCGTTCGGCGCGCCCCGGCTCCAGGTGAGCGAGCGTTCGACCAGCTTTCGCGCACCATCGCCGATCATCCGTCGCACTTCGGCTGGCGACGGTACGGCGAGCCCGGCCTCGTTCAACAGCCGTGCGACCGCCGTATGCAGGTCGGGAAGCGTGTCGACGAGTGTACCGTCGAGATCGAACACCACCGCTTGCGAAGTCATTTCAATGGATCACCGTCCGGGTTGAGAGCGGCCGGCATCTTGGATAGGTGAGGGCTGTTCGTCGAGCCCGCTGATGCGGCCGGGCCGCGCAGAGCAGAGAAGGGTGACATGGTCGAACCGTGGAGTGTCGTGATCCTCGCTGCCGGGCGCGGCACCAGGATGAAGAACGCGCGGCCGAAAGTGCTGCACGAACTGGCCGGGCGCACACTGATCGGCCACGTCCTGGCGACCGCGCAAGCCCTCGGGCCGGCGAAGCTCGTGGTGGTGCTCGGCCGTGACATGGCATCCGTGGCGGCCGAGGTGACGCGGCACGCGCCCGATGCGGCGATCGTCATCCAGGATCCGCCCATGGGCACGGGTCACGCGTTGCAGGTGGCAGCACCCGAACTGCTTCGCGAAGGTGCCGTGCTGGTCCTCTACGGCGACACGCCGCTGATGAGCGAGGCCACGCTCCGCGCACTGCTGGAGCGCCGCAAGCTGGACCAGGCGGCGGTGGCGGTGCTCGGCATGCGGCCCCCCGATCCGCTGGGCTACGGCCGGTTGCGGCTCGGCGCGGGCGGCGAGCTTCTGGCCATCGTCGAGCACAAGCATTGCGATCCGGCACTGCTCGCCGAGGGCTTCTGCAATTCCGGTGTGATGGCGCTCGCCGCCGATCGATCGGCGACCCTGCTCGGTGAACTCGAGCAGCATCCCGGCAGTGACGAGTACTACCTCACCGACGTCGTCGAAATCGCACAGCGGCACGGCTGGCCCTGCCGGGCCGTGGAGGCGAGCTGGATCGAGGGGCAGGGGGTCAACACCCAAGCACAGCTGGCCGAGGTGGCGGCACAGTTCCAAGCACGGCGCCGGGTCGACCTCATGGCTCGGGGCGTCATCATGGAGGCGCCGGAGACCGTCTTTCTCGCGGCCGACACCGAGATCGGGCCCGGGGCGGTGATCGGGCCGTTCGTCGTCTTCGGCCCCGGTGTGCGGGTCGCGGCCGAAGCGGTGATCCACAGCCATTCGCATCTGGCCGGTGCGACGATCGGCGAGCGGGCCGAGATCGGTCCCTTCGCGCGGCTGCGCCCCGGGACCGTCGTCGCCGGCGCGGCCAAGATCGGTAATTTCGTCGAGGCCAAGAACACCACGCTGGGTGCCGGGGCCAAAGCCAGCCACCTCACCTATCTCGGCGATTGCGAGGTCGGTGCCGACGCGAATATCGGGGCGGGCACCATCACCTGCAATTACGACGGCTTCAGCAAGCACAAGACGGTGATCGGCAAGGGCGCCTTCATCGGCTCGAACTCGGCGTTCGTCGCCCCGGTGATCGTCGGCGCGGACGCGGTCATCGGCGCCGGCAGCGTGGTGACCCGTGACGTGCCCGCCGACGCGCTGGGCTTGACCCGCGCGCCGCAGCAGACGCTGGACGGTGCCGGGCGCCGGCTGCGCGAGCGCCTGGCCCGCGAAAAACCGGGCGGCAAAGGCTGACGTCGGCCGGCTCTGGTGTTAAACGTCCGGGTGACGAAGACAGATCGACGACCACTGGGAGTACCGCGGATGCGGCGATTGACGGCACTCGGCGCGGCGTTGCTGATCACGATCGGCCTCAACCTGGGGTTCGGCGGGCCGGGGTTCGGCGGGCTCGGGTTCGGAGGGGCAGCGCTGGCGCAGGGCTTGGCCGATGTGCGGCTCGGCAACGAGGCCTTCAGACAGGGCGACTTCGCGTCCGCCGTGCGCCACTACACCCAGGCCATCCGCTCCGGCGAGCTGGTCGGCGAGGCCTTGGCGATCACCTACAACAATCGCGGCGTCGCGCATGGCGAGGCCGGCGATTTCGATCCGGCGATCGCCGACTACAGCCAGGCGATGGCGCTCCGCCCGGGAGACGCCACGACCATCCGCAATCTGCGCGTCGCGCATGTCCGGCGCGGTGAGCTGGCCTTCGCCTCCGGCGCCTACGACGACGCGGTTGCCGACTTCACCCGGGCGATCGAGCTCGAGCCGGAGCATCATCTGGCCTTCCAACGGCGCGGCGAGCTCTACACCGAACTCGGTCTGGTCGATCTCGCGGTCGACGATCTGGAGCAGGCGCTGTTGCTGAGCCCCGGCGATGCCGAGATCACGGCCGCTCTGGAGCGTGCTACGGCACAACGCGAACGGGTCGCCACGGCACCGGCGGCCGGCACACAGCCGCCGGCCGCGGCGGCCGACGACACGGCTCGAGGGGAGCCCACGGCCGCCGATCCGGTGGCACCGGAGCTGCCGGCACTCGCCGAAACGCCGGCAGCCGCGCTGCCGCGCCAGCCAGTGGCCGAAAGCGCGGACACGCCCGCCGTGGCAGCCGTGCCGACACCGGCACCACGCGAGACCGTCGCCGAGGCCGACGTCGAGACCGGCGTCGAGACCGGCGTCGAGACGGGGCCCGAGGCCGAACCTTCAGCGGCTTCGGCGCCGGCAGCGGAGCGGGTCATCGACATGTCCCCGGCGCTACCGGTGATCCCGGAGGCCGAGGCCGAGCCCGAGGTCGCCGCAGCGCCGCCCGCGGCCGAGCCGGAAGCGGCCCCGCCTGCCCCGACCCCGGCCGCCCCGCGGCCGACCGCGGAGACCACGACCGCCGCCGTCGAAGGCGAGCCCTACCGGGTGGTGAGTGCTGTCAATTATCGGTCCGGCCCCGACAACGATGCGCAACGGCTGGGAACCGTCGACGCCGGGCGGATCGTGCGTGTGACGGGGGATACCTTGGGTTGGAAGCACGTCATCCTGCCGAATGGCGATCGCGGCTTCATCTACGGTAGCTGGCTGGCGCCTGCGGGCAACTGATCGGCAAAAAAACTGCTCGAAAAAACTTTCCACTTTGAACGCTTAAAGGCTTGCCCTAAACGAAATGTTAACCCCCTGGACTGCATAGTGGCGTGGTCGACAGGGCCGGTTGAGCGGTTCTGCGCTCAACTATCGGTAGATAGCCGAACGCGGGAAAGGTAGATCATGCTCCGACGGTTGGCCGTGGTTCTGGTGATCCTGTTACTCGGTCTCACAGCCGCGCCCGCCGCCGCCAACAACAAATACGCCGCCGTCGTCATGGACTACGCGACCGGGGAGGTTCTCCATTCGCGGCGGGCCGATGTGCCGCTCTTTCCGGCGTCCTTGACCAAGATGATGACGCTGATGATGTTGTTCGATGCGCTGGAGCGAGGTGCGTTCCGGATCGACAGCAAACTGCCGGTGTCGCGGCGGGCGGCCGACATGCCGGCGTCGAAGCTCGGCTTGCGGGCCGGCTCGTCGATCACTGTCGCTCAGGCGATCCAGGCGATGACGGTGCGCTCGGCCAACGACGTCGCGGTGGTCATCGCCGAAGCACTGGGGCGCAGCGAGAGCGGTTTCGCCGAGATGATGACCGAGCGCGCCCGCCGCCTCGGGATGCGCAATACCACCTTCCAGAACGCGTCGGGCCTGCCGAACAGCCGGCAGAAGAGCACGGCGCGCGACATGGCCTTGTTGGCGCAGCGATTGATCCGGCATTACCAAAAGTACTACCATTACTTCGGTCAGGACAGCTTCACCTTCGCGGGGCGGACCTATCGCAGCCACAATCGACTGGTGCGCAGCTATCGCGGGATGGACGGGCTGAAGACCGGCTACACGCGCGCCTCCGGCTTCAATCTCGCATCGAGTGCGGTGCGCGACGGTCGCCGGGTGATCGTCATCGTGTTCGGCGGACGAAGTGCCCGGACCCGCGACGCCGAGGTGGTGCGCCTGATGGACCTCGGCTTCGAGCGCTTGCGCGAGCGACGTGGCGTCCCGTTGATTGCGCTTCGGCCCCAGCCCAAGCCCGGCACTGCGATGCCCGCCGTCACGGTAGCGGGCGGAGCTCCGGCGGCCGCCGAAGTGATCGTCGGTGCACCGGTTCTGCCGGAGCCGCGGCCCGGCTCGGCAGACGTCGAGGATGCTGCCACGCCGGCGAGCGTGCTCGATGCGCTGCCGACAGCCGAGCGGTCGGCGATCCTCGAAGCCGTCGCCGCCGTGCCCACACCGAGTGCGAATCCGCGTGCGACCGAGATCGGCAGCGGACTGGTCGCGGGGCCCGCCAAGGCGGCGGCCACCGGCGCTTATGCGGTTCAGGTCGGCGCCTTCCACGACCCGAACCAGGCGCGTCTGGCAGCGCACCGGGCGACCGACCTCCTGCCGGAGATCCTGCTCTCGGGCGACATCGACGTGAGCCCGCTGCAGGGCCGCCGCCAGATGGTTTACAGGGCCCGGGTCGCCGGCTTCGAGCGCGAGACCGCCGATCGCGCGTGCAATCTGCTGCAGGCCAAGCGACAGGAATGCCTCGTCGTTCGCACGTCGCGCGAGGTGGGGGCCAGCGGCACCAGTTGACGGTGACGGGCGCTCGCCACTCGACCGCGTTGCCGCCGCCTCGACGCGTGACCGAGATCGTGTCGCACGCCGTCGCGGAATCGGGCGCGTCCCCCGCTGTTCTACGGCTGCGCCTCGGTTGCACTGCCGGCTCCGAGCCCACCGCCCGACTGCATGCCAACCTGTTCCAGCCGTCGTTCGAACCGCGTAGAAACCTCCCTGTCGGCGCGTGAGCGGCGAAGCACTGGCAGCCGCCGACCATGCCGGCCGGAGCAGCCCGGTCGTGGGCACGGCTCGATGGGACGAGCACGGCGCCTACTCACGGTCTGCGCTGCCGAGCCTACCCGGAGAGTTGCACCAGCGGCGATCCGTGCGGCACAGGTCGTGCTGGGCAAGCGCGTGCACCAGCGTGGAATTGTCCCAGCATCAAGAGCCTCGACCAACCTCCTCGACCTCACCGGCAGCGTCGCGGCAGCACAGCCGAATGGCGAGGGCGGGATGATCCACCGTCGACCCGGCGCGCGGGTGAAGCCGATCTTGAAGCGACCCGAAATGTTCGATCCGCATCGTGCCAACAACGAGGATCGGCTCGAGGCGCAGCCGACGATAACGGCGGTCGAGGTGCTGGCCTGGCCGAAGCAGTGTCGGCCGGCGCGGTTCGTCGACGATCATCTCTGCAGCCTCGAGGGGATGGTAAGAGCCCGTTTCAAAAGTTTTCATGCTGTTTCATCGGCTTACGGGTGATCGCCGGCACCGCTGCGGGGTGCGGGGTCCCCGCCGACCCGCACGGAGCG